>Ga0256839_1001839_pt1 | contig 24952 bp, 25 predicted proteins | sample 354166metaG_FD_185968 | JGI IMG/M metagenome (GOLD analysis project Ga0256839, IMG submission 185968) | Hydrothermal vent microbial communities from Mid Atlantic Ridge, Atlantic Ocean - 354-166 | ecosystem: Environmental > Aquatic > Marine > Hydrothermal vents | place: Atlantic Ocean: Mid... | reverse complement strand
AACAAGCTTGTACACACTTCTTCGACAACCTCGATGAGCATCATGCTCCTTTGCGTGCATTGTTGACTGAAAAGTTTCAGATTATTGAGGGCAAAGCCGGGTATTCTTGATCGTAGATAGTATATATCCTGAATCCAAAACTTCACTACGGCACAGGTGGCAAGCTTTTGATTCCTCATGGATTCAAGTATTTTTTTTATTCTCCATATCCATGAGCGCTTATTGAGCTTGGTATATACTTTGCGCGGTCACGACTACGGATTTCTAACGACTGAGTTTTTGCCGATAGCTGCGTTACTAAAACAGTTGCGTAGCTTGCTATGCGCCTATTTTAGAGCCTTGCTCTCGACAAAAATCAGTGCGCTATAAATTCCGCATTCGTGACCGCGCGAAGTATAATTTAAGACTGATCTGTCACAATCATCATTACCTACATTAATTCAGGAGTTGTAATGTTAACTAAAAAAGACCTTCCCCTTGATGGGCAAAGAGCGCTGGTAACAGGTGCAAACTCTGGTATCGGCGCTGCCATTGCCAGATCTCTGGCAATGGCAGGTGCAAAAGTCGTTGTCAATTATGTGGTTAATGAACAAGCTGCCCTGACTTTGATCAGAGAAATTGAGGCTGAAGGCGGCCAGGCAATTGCTGTTCATGCCGATGTTAGTCAGGAAGACCAGGTACAAAACATGTTCCAGCAAATGTTTGATGCCTGGGGAAGTATCGATATTCTGGTTAATAATGCTGGCATTCAGAGAGATGCCGCTTTTCTGGATATGTCACTGGAACAATGGGATCAGGTAATGAATGTCAATTTAACCGGTCAGTTTTTATGCGCCAGAGAAGCTGCACGGGAGTTTGTTCGACGTGGCGTAATACCTGAAATTTCATGTGCGGCGGGAAAAATAATCTGCATTTCTTCTGTGCATGAAGTGATTCCCTGGGCGGGTCATGTGAATTATGCTGCATCTAAAGGCGGCGTCATGCTGTTTATGAAAAGTATTGCCCAGGAACTGGCACATTTAAAAATCAGGGTCAATGGCATTGCCCCGGGTGCTATCAAAACACCAATTAACAAATCTGCCTGGGAAACTCAGGAAGCAGAACAACAATTATTAAAATTGATTCCTTATGAACGGGTCGGTGAACCCTCTGATATTGGCCGCGCTACTGTCTGGCTGGCTTCGGACGATTCTGATTATGTTACCGGCACCAGCCTGTTTGTTGATGGCGGCATGACTTTGTATCCAGGATTTCGTGAGGGAGGATAAGGCTACTATGAACAATCCTGAACAGCAACGTTTGGAAGAAATCCGGACAAAAAAACAGAACTGGTCATTGTGGGGCCCTTACCTTGCTGAACGCGCATGGGGAACAGTTCGAGAAGATTATAGCCCTGATGGCAAAGCATGGGATTACTTCACCCATGAACAGGCCCATGCCCGAACTTATCGCTGGAATGAAGATGGCCTGGCCGGTTTGTGTGATGAACAACAACGTTTATGCCTGTCGCTCGCCTTATGGAATGGCCATGATGCAATTCTAAAGGAAAGAGCTTTTGGCTTGACCGGAAACCAGGGCAATCATGGCGAAGATGTGAAGGAGCTCTATTTCTATGAAGACGCATTACCGAGTCATGCTTATCTAAAATACCTTTACAAATATCCTCAATCACCTTTTCCATATCAGCAGTTAATTACTGAAAACACCAATCGCAATCTTCAGGATCCACCTTTTGGCCTTTATGAAAGTGGTGTATTTAACGATAATCGCTATTGGGATATTAATGTTGAATATGCAAAACATTCTCCAGATGAAATTTATCTATTAATTTCTGTCAAAAACCATGGCCCTGATGAGGCTAAAATACATGTTATCCCACAATTATGGTTTCGGAATACCTGGTCTTGGGACAACCAGCAAAGCGCTATTCCAATTATTCAACACCTGGATAGTAACAAAGCAGGCTGGGCTGTTAAAGCCGGGCATGAACAACTGGGTGATTATTATTTGTATGGCGAATCCTCAGCCGATTTGATGTTCTGCGATAATGAAACCAATGCCCAAAAATTATGGGATAAAGAAGATGAAAACGAATCTGAATTCCCCAAAGATGGCTTTCATCGCAGAATTGTTGAATCAGAAACAACTGCCGTCAATCCTGACAAAGGTACTAAGTTTGGCGCCTGGCATCAATTATCGGTTGCATCTGGTGATACGGTACAAATCAGGTTGATTTTGTCATCGAAAGCATTACCGAATCCTTTTAAAGATCATGACAAAATTTTAAATCAACGCCGACAGGAAACCAGTATTTTTTATCAGCAGCTTTTACCCGATGCTTCTGATGAAGATAAACGCATCCTGCGCAAGGCGTTGGCAGGTATGATCTGGACCAAACAGTTTTACCATTTTGATGTTGACCGGTGGCTACAGGGTGATAAATTACCTGCGCCCAAAGATCGTTTAAAAGCAAGAAACAGCAAATGGCGGCACTTTAAGGCTCATGATGTCATCTCAATGCCTGATTGCTGGGAATATCCCTGGTTTGCGGCATGGGATCTGGCTTATCATTGCGTGCCGCTGGCATTGCTTGATATTGATTTTGCCAAAAACCAGATCGAACTGATGCTCAAGGAGAGTTACTTGCACCCCAATGGGCAAATTCCTGCTTATGAATGGACTTTTGATGATGTTAACCCCCCTGTCCATGCTTTTGGTACGCTCAAGGTTTTTCGGGCGGAACGACTCAAATACGGCAAGGGGGATATAAAATTCCTGCAAAGAGTATTCCATAAACTGCTGTTAAATTACGGCTGGTGGATCAACCGCAAAGACCGGGAAGGCCACAATGTTTTTGAAGGCGGTTTTTTAGGATTGGATAATATTTCTGTCTATGACCGATCCAAACCCTTGCCTTTCGGATACGCACTGAAACAAGCCGATGCAACGGGTTGGATGGCCATGTTTGCGCTTAATATGACGGTAATGGCTTTGGAAATTGCCACCCAGGATAACGCTTATGAAGGCATTGCCATCCAATGCTACCAACAATTTGTCGCTATTGCCCGCGCCTTGACAGATCAAGCTGAAACGGGCATAGATCTCTGGGATGAGGAGGCTGGTTTTTTTAAGGATGTCATTATCTCACCCGAAGGTGAGCAATACAGAATTGATGTCTATTCCATGGTGGGATTAATCCCGTTATTTGCATGTGAGATTATCGACCAGCGACTGTTAAAAAACACACCCAGATTTGTTGAGTTTTTACACAATAATAAAGGCGGAAAATTGCACGGAAAAAAAGCTTTTGCTGATCCCGACTGGGAAAATCAGCATGGTGAACATCTGTTAGCACTGGTCGATCATGAAAGACTCTCCCGCATCTTGCTTCGCGTTCTAGATGAAAACCAGTTTATGTCCAGATATGGAATAAGAAGCCTGAGCCGCATTCATGACGAGCATAAAAATCTGGGTGATATCCCAGGCATTGGTTCTGCCATGATCGAATATGTCCCTGGGGAATCAAACTCCTGGATGTTTGGCGGCAATTCCAACTGGCGCGGGCCAATCTGGTTTCCGATCAATTATTCTTTAATACAATCATTAGATAAATATTACCGATATCTGGGCGATGATTTTGTCATTCCTGTGCCCTGTCAAAACAACGAGCTGATGAATCTGAAACAAATCGCCGATTTGATTTCAGAAAGCCTGATCGACCTTTACCGTCAGAATGAACAAGAACAAATCCCGGCCCTGCATCAGGAATTGTCATTCCAGAATAATCCTGATTGGCAAGAACTGTATTACTTCTACGAATACTTTCATGGCGAAACAGGGCAAGGACTAGGTGCAAAACACCAAACTGGATGGACCGGTTTGATTGCAAATTTAATAATGCGTCGCCATGATCGGCATATTCCATCTTATTGGAAAAAGAAATCTTAGGCATGGGCACGAAATAAGCCAGGCCAGTAGTTCAGGTTATTCATGCGCCTTCATTAGTGGCTTGTCTAAGGTTTTAAGCTTTATTTTCAGGGCAACCCCGCACCCGGCACAGTAACATCGACAATTTCTATTCGCCCACTAAGCATTTTTTTAGCCTGTTCCGGGTCATCAGTTTCTGAACTCAGCACAAACAATGTTTTTCTTTCATCGCCGCCAAGCATGCAAGCATAGGCATTGCCAATTGGCGTAACCCGATCGACAATCTCACCTCCTTGTTTGACTCTGATGACATCTCCAGTATTAGGGCAAGCCACCCAAACGGCATTTTCTTGATCCAGGCAAATACCATCAGGAAAAGCTTCTCCTAAATCAGCCCAAAGTTTTTGCTCCCCAAAGGTACCATCGTTATTAATTTCAAAAATACTTAACTGAGAAGCAAAGGTCTCAGCCACAATCAGATTTTTTCCATCCGGCGTTATAACCATACCATTCGGAAAAACCACTTTTTTTGTAACAATTTTCACTGTGCCATCAGGCAAAACCAAAATGATTTCTGCGGTTGTGACTGGCTCACCACCGTGCAAATCGTAGCCAAAATTGCCGACATAACTTCGCCCAAGCTGATCGACCACTAAATCATTACAATGAAAAGAGGCAAATTCAGATAAATCGGCAAACAGTTTCAATTTACCATGTTCCAAAACCAGTAATTGCCGATGTTGCATTGAAACCACCAGTAATCTTCCATCAGGAAGCCAACCAAGCCCGCCAGGCAAATCAGAAAGCTCTGAAATCACAAAAGATTGGCCATGCAAATCCACCTTTTTAATCAGTTTTGCATGTTGATCGGTAAACCATAAATAACCTTGATGCCAGCGCGGTCCTTCGGGAAACATCAATCCATCAAGTAATAATTGGGTAGTGAAATTCATCTTTGATTATTATTGATAATGTCAAAATGCTGTTGAATAGCATTTGAAATTATCTTGGGTGATTGTTTAATATCCACAACCAGTACTTGTTCAGGTTCTTCAAGTGTCTCAAATTGAGAATTAATTAAATCCACAGACATAAAATGACCTGATCGGGATTCCAGTCTTTTTTTAATCAACGCCTTGGGACCTTTCAAATACACAAATTTAACAGCTTCTGAATCGTTCTGCAGTTGTCGCCGATATTCCTGCTTCAAAGCAGAACAGGAAACAACAGCATTGTCATGTTTTTTTATCAGCTCCTTAATATGTTGACTAATTTGCGATAACCAAACTGAGCGATCATCATCATTTAAAGGGATACCAACACTCATTTTTGCGATATTTTTCACGCTGTGAAAATCATCGCCGTCAAAATATTTCCAGCCAAGATCATCAGCCAGTTGTTGACCGACTGTCGTTTTTCCTGAACCTGATATCCCCATTATGATGATAACCATTGGCGCGTTTAACTCATTTAATTTCTGTCATTTGATTATAACCTGATCAGTTCCTTGCTGGAACAATATACAATAGTTGTCCATCAGGTTTTTCCTTTTAGCAAATATAAACATTGTGGACTCAATAAATAAACTTCTTGATCAAGACAGAAACATGGTCTGGCATCCTTATAGTGCGGTTAACGCAGATTTATGCATATTCCCTGTCAAATCAGCGCAAGGCGTTGTTATTAAATTGATGGATGGCAGGGAATTGATTGATGGCATGTCGTCTTGGTGGAGCGCCATTCATGGCTATAATCATCCAGTGATGAATCAAGCCATAATCAGACAATTAGAATCGATGGCTCATATTATGTTTGGCGGACTGACTCATCAGCCTGCAGTGGAATTGGCAGCCAAACTTGTGGAAATCACCCCGAATTCTCTAGCAACTGTGTTTTTTTCGGATTCTGGATCCGTTGCGGTTGAAGTGGCAATGAAAATGGCTATTCAGTACTGGCACAGCAAGCAACAGCCTAACAAACAAAAAATGCTAACAATTCGCCACGGTTATCATGGCGATACATTTGGCGCCATGTCAGTGAGCGATCCAGTCAATGGAATGCATAGCCTGTTTGCTTCATCACTAGCGCAACAAATCTTTGTTGATGCGCCCTCTTGTAAGTTTCACCAGACTTGTACAGCGAATGATAGCCAGCCATTGATTGAGCAACTGGAAAAAAATCACCAGCAAATAGCTGCTGTAATTCTGGAACCTATCGTGCAAGGAGCAGGAGGAATGCGGTTTTATTCTCCTGATTATTTAAAACATGTCAGAGAACTATGCGATCAATTTAAAGTTTTACTGATCCTTGACGAGATCGCGACTGGCTTTGGCCGAACAGGAAAATTGTTTGCATGTGAGTATGCAAAAACAGAACCTGACATCTTGTGCCTGGGAAAAGCATTAACAGGCGGCTATTTGACTCTAGCGGCGACAATGACAACCACAGAAATAGCTCAGTCAATTAGTCATCATGATCCCGGTGTTTTTATGCATGGACCCACCTTTATGGCAAATCCATTAGCCTGTACTGCAGGATTGGCAAGTCTTGATATTTTGCTTAATTCTTCCTGGCAGGAAAAAATAGTACAAATTGAAAAGGCATTAAAAATTGGACTTAAGCCTTGCCTGGATTTTCCTCAGGTCAAGGATGTACGAGTTTTAGGGGCAATCGGCGTTGTTGAATTACAAAGCCCCGTAAATTTGAAAACAATCCAGCCGAAATTTGTCGACGAAGGTGTTTGGCTGCGCCCCTTTAATAAACTGATTTATTTAATGCCGCCCTTTATCATCACTGATGATGAACTTCATGACTTAATTAATGCGGTAATAAAAATTATTTCTCGAATTTAATGATTTACGGAAAGTTTAAAAGAACCAAGAAGGTGGATATCAACTAGAGTTATTAGCTTATAGTAATGTTATGATATGCATTCTTGCCCAAGTCGCTATAACTTTAACGTTAGCCGAATAAGCAGAACTTAAGACTTTTCATAAAAATTTTGCAGTCTAACAAACTAATTGAGTTTTTCTTTTATTCCTGAAGTATAATGAGTACAATAGAACTGTAGGTAAATACTTACCTTGCTTTGCAATGAAAAACTGCTTTCTTTTCCCAGCTTAACCGCATTTATGAATATTTGGAAAATAGCAAAAAATGTATAAACAATATTATCATTTTAAAACGCTACCATTTAAAAAGAGTCATGATCTGGGGAATATTTTTTTAAGCCAGAATTATGAGATTCCTTTAGCCGTATTGGTCAGCGGCCTGGATAAAGGCGTTATCCTGCATGCGCTGATTGGCGAAGACGGCGCCGGGAAGACATTCTTTATTCACTATGTCTATAAGCATATTCAGCACGGCTGTACAGTTGGTATTATCGATTGCCAAATTGAATCTAGTGTTTTGTTACTGCAACAAACCTTATCGAGCTTTGGTATTGACACCAAAACCTCTAGTAGCACCTTGCTTTTAAAGCGACTTCGAGAAGTTCTGGAAGCACAATTAATTGAAAATCATGGACAGCCTTCGCTATTAATCATTGATGATGCGAACAAAATATCTCCTGAAGTTTTATCCAGCATCAACCAGTTATTGAGTCTGAATAGAAAAGATAATCTACTGTTACAGATTATTTTGGTGGGCAATAAAAACTTGCAGAAAACAATTAATACTGTCAAGATGCAAGCAATACCAGAAATCAAAAAAATCCTTTGGCATCGGGTTATGACTCTCACAGAACAGGAAACGCAGAGCTATATTCGGCATCAGCTAAAAATTTCAGGAAGTTCTGATGAAAACCTGTTTGATGAACAAGCATGCAAATTAATCTATCAACAAAGCAAAGGAAACCTCAAAAAAATTAACTCTCTTTGCAATAAGGCTCTGCTTTTAGGTATAAAACTACAAGTAAAACAAATTACTCCACAGCATATCTCCGAAGTTGCAAAACCCTACTCCTTTTTAACCAAAACATCGACGAACTACCCCCCTAAGGATAGATCGTTTACGTTAGTCTCTATAAAAGACGGAGTAATTTTTGCTGGCGTTGCACTTACTGTTTTTTTGATAACTGCACCCTGGTTTATCCCAACCAAAATACCGGAGATTGAAAAAGCCAAGCAGATTATCGACGCCCATAATCAGTCAAACCGTGAAATTTTCATCAGTGCTTTTTCCAGATTTTCGGGCATTGAAAGCGACCCATTATCTACCATTGGCGAAACTCCACTAAATAAGAAAGCGAGTCAATTTCAACAAACTAATGGCGAAGCCCTCGAGCCAAGCCACAAAGAGACTGTGGAATTACCCAAAAAAGAATCAATAAATCCACAAATTGAAAAATTATTGGCAAAGGCTGAACAGCAGATCATTCAATCCAGATTACTCACGCCTGAAAATGATAATGCCTATCAAACTTTCCAAAATATTTTATCCAGGAAACCTGATGAAAAGCGAGCAATCGCCGGACTACACCTAATTGCTAATCGCTACTCGGAATTATCTGAGAAATACTTCACACAAGGCGATTTAAACCGAAGCAAACAATTAGTGACACGAGGATTAAGTATTGAACCAGATAATACTAATCTCGCTAATTTAAACAGAAAAATTGACACTAAAATTAAACAAAAAAATCAATTAGTGAGAGATTTGTTGGCTCAGGGTGACCAAAAAATGGCTTCCTCAAAGTTTATTTCTCCAAGATCAGACAACGCGTACCAGTTTTTTTTGGATGTTCTGGCACTTGATAGCTCCAATAAGGTAGCGAAGCAAAAAATTAACAAAATTCAGACAATTTTGCTCTCAAAACTGCAAACAGCCGAAAACGACAAAAATTTTCGCCTTGCTCAGCAATTATCCAAATTGATATTATCAACATCCTTGGCTGGACATTATCTGTCTGAAGCTTATATGCTTGCTTCTGAAAAGGATAAGTTTTTCAACAACAAAATTTCTGCTCTTTTGGCACAGGCAAATGAGCAAATTAAATCAAAAAAACTGATCCTGCCTGTCGGAGATAATGCTACAGAAAGTTATCGAGAAATCCTCACGATTAAAGAAAATCATAAGCTTGCAATCAAGGGACTTAACTATATAATTGAAGCGCAAAAAAAACTTGCTGAAAAAAAATTATCCGATGGTAATATCAACCAGGCTTTAGTAATAATTAACGCCTCTGTTGCCATATTCCCTGACGAACCCACATTATTACACTTACAAAATAAAATCTCATTCGCTTTGAATGAACAGAATTTAAAAATCGCAACGCTTAATGCATCCAAAAAACAAAATAAAGTAAAAAAACAACTTCGACCTTTCGGAAACTTCTGATTTCCTAAAAATATGAAAAAAAAAGTAATATTAACTACCCTGACGTGGATAACGTTTGTACCACCAATATTTGCAACTGAACTTAGCCTGAGGCCGCGTTTTAATACTGGCTTTCAGTTTTATGAGTATAATCAGGAAGCTTTCTCTTTTTCTGCAAATGGAGCATCGAATAGTACATCCGGGATTCAATTCAGTGACTTTGTTCCTTTCGTTAGTGGTGGATTAACTCTCTTTGTAGATCGTTTTTTTGTTGACGCGTTCGTCCAGTATTCTTTTGAAGGACAGGACAATTCACGTATCGTGAATAACAACAGAATTCCTGCCATTGAAGGTTTCCCTGCTTCGAGCATCAACACAAGCGTTAATGTCAACCCAACATTTGATCGCCTTGAATATTCATTTTCTTTAGGTTACGCCATTACTGATCAATTTGTAGTTTATGCTGGTTACAAAAATGCCAATACTCAACTTCATACAGCCTTGTCAAAAGGCAGAATATCGTCGGTATCGGACAATGGTAGTCCAAACCCGTTACTTAACGGTACACTAACCGGAAACCTTGATCTTGAATATGAATATGATGGTGCATTTATTGGCAGCACATATAGCTTTAATATTGAACAGGGGTTCTTGCAAGGAGCGCTCACTACCAATATTGCCATCGCTTTCATGAATGGTACTGTAGATGTTGAATACAATAATATTCGAATAAGAAATGAATTGGGTTTTACCTTAAATGTTAATGAAGCCCTTACTGATACCATTTATAACCAGCCGAAACTTGAGGGTGATACGGTTGGTGTTTCAGCCGGTTTAAGCTGGAATGGCCTGACTGCAATCGATGGCCTAACCTACTTAATCGGTGTCAATGGCTATCATTACGCATTCGATGGCTCTAACAACTCCCCGGATTTTTCTGAAACGGTGGTCCGTGTTGATTTTGGTGTTGCCTACACCTTTTAATGAGAATTTTTAGTCTAGGAAGGTGCGCGAACGAAATAACTTGAACAACTAGCTTGGCTTATGCCGCGGGTGAAGTCACGAATTCTGGTAAAAAATACAGCGGCCAGATGCCCAACTTATTCCGTGCAGATTCCTTGCTAATCCCTGTATTTTGTAGGATCAGCTATTCCAGCTTCAGCAAATCCTGTAGCCCTTAAGCGGCAAGCGTCGCATTTGCCACATGCCCTGCCTTTCTCATCTGCACTATAACATGAAACAGTCTGAGCATAATCCACGCCCAATAGCGTCCCCTTTTTGATAATCCCGGCCTTGGATAATGAAATTAATGGCGTAAAAATAGTAATTTCTTTGCCTTCAACACCCGCTTTAGTTGCTACACGCACCAATTTTTGAAAAGCCTCAATAAATTCAGGCCTGCAATCAGGATACCCTGAATAATCGACAGCATTTACCCCAATGAAAATAGCATTGGCTTTAATAACCTCCGCCCAGCCTAGCGCAAATGCTAAAAATACAGTATTTCTAGCTGGCACATAGGTAACAGGTATTCCATTTTGTAAACTCTCAGGGACATTGATCTTATCATCAGTCAAAGCAGAGCCGCCAATGGAACCCATATCTAATTTGATAATTTTATGATCAATGGCATGGTATTGTTGAGCGATTTTTTTGGCAGCGCCTAATTCAGCGTTATGTTTTTGACCATAGTCAAAACTTAAGGCATAACAGAAATACCCCTGCTGTTTCGCTAATGCCAGTGTAGTAATGGAATCCAATCCGCCAGAGAGCAGAATAATGGCTTTTTTTGACATACAATATTAACAGAGACTATTTTCCGGCCACATCGCCCCAAAGTATTTTATGTAATTGCAATTGAAACCGGACCGGCAATTGATCTTCTAATATCCAGTCTGCAAGTTGCGCAGGGTCTTGAGTAGCAGCGCAGGGTGAAAATAGAACTTCACACTGAAGATTTAATTGATATTTTTCCAAAATAGATTTTGACCAAAGATAGTCTTCATGATGACTGATAACAAATTTAACTTGGTCTTTCTTATTTAAGAAATCAATATTCTGGTACCTGTTTCGGTGCATTTCCTCGGAACCAGGCGTTTTCAAATCCATAATTTTAGTAACACGTTCATCAACTTTGGCTATATCCAAAGCTCCACTGGTTTCTAAAGAAACAATCAACTTATTATCTACTAATTTTTTTAACAACAATAAACAACTTTTTTGGGCCAATGGCTCACCGCCAGTAACCGTAATATAGGGCGTGGAAAAGCTTTTAACCTTTTCAACAATCGCATCAACAGATAGATTACTCCCCCCATGAAAAGCATATTCGGTATCACAATACTGACAACGTAATGGGCATCCAGTAAGCCGAATAAACACTGTCGGCAAACCAACTGTTTTCGACTCTCCTTGCAGAGAATAGAAAATTTCTGTAATTCGAATTGTTTCAGCCAAAGAACTATTTTTGTACGAAGTATTTATTTAAGTTGTTGCAACTTTTTCGCCGCTAAATGTGCAGCTGTTGTTCCCGGAAATTTTGCCGTTACAGTAGACAGCCATTCCCGGGCCTTGACTGGGTTTTTTGCTTTAACTTCCAAATATCCCAATTTCAACATGGCATCCGCAACTTTTGAGCTATTCGGGTAATCTGTAATCACTTGTTTAAATGATTTTCTAGCCAAATCAAGGTGTTGCTGAATACTGTGAGCCTCTCCCAACCAATACAAAGCGTTAGGTGTATATTCTCCATTCGGGAAATCCACAAGAAACTGATTAAATTTCTTTATCGCTTGGCTGGTATGACCATTAACCAATTTTTCAAAAGCCGCTTGATATTCTTTTTTTTCATTTTTATTTGATTTTTTAGTAGCAACGGGCGGTTTTGATGGAGCAACTTCCTGTGCATCAAGGCTTGGGGCAGGCGTTTCAAGCTGACTCGGTTGGACCACTCCACCATTCTCAAGCTTCAATAAACGCTGATCAACATCCATATAGATATTTTTGATGCGCTTTTTTAAATCGAGAATCGTATAATCCTGCTCTTCAACCTGGCCTCTTAGCTGCTGAACCTCTGCTTGCAATTGTTCCAAGCGTCCTAAAGTTTCATAAATCGCTTTTGGGGATAACGCATGGCCTGATTGATTTTGTCCTCCAGGGTAAGTTGAATGATCAATAACTGGAGGCAATGGCCTGAGCTCTGCAATAGCAAAACCATTGATTATCATTATTAAAAAAATACAGAAACTAGTTTTTATCATTGATAAACCACTTCAACACGTCGATTTAATTGCCATGCAGCTTCATCCTGTTCTAAAGCTGCGGGTTTTTCTTCTCCATAACTAACGATCTCTACCTGACTGGGAGATACTCCTTGCATTTCCATAATTCTTAACACTGCTTTGGCACGCTGCTCACCTAAAGCAATATTATATTCACGGGAGCCTCTTTCATCCGTATGTCCTTCAAGAATTATCCGTTGTCCGGGATTCGCAACCAAGTATTGGGCATGTGCCTGAATGACAGGAATAAATTCATCCTGCACTTGACTACTGTCATACATGAAATAAATAGTTTGGTGCGATAGCGGATTATTCGGATCACTAAATTCAGGACCTAATTTACTAGCGCCTGACTCAAAACCTTGGTCATAGCTTCCATCTGTTGAGTAACCTTGAGTTTCAGTGCCTTGAGTTTGAACACCACTTAAATAAGCATCATCTTTGTAGCCACTGGTTTTTGCATCATCTTCCGAACCACCAAATAAATTAAATCCATCTTTATCTGTCGAGCCACATGCTGCAATTAGGCCTACAAAAAACAATACTGATAATATTTTAAAAAACTTCATATAATTGATACTCCGAATAATAATTTCCAATAGTAATTGACGGCTATTTATTGAGCAAGCTGTTTCTCGTTCCCTGGGATGCCACTTTTAAGGTGACCAAGCTGGCTCTCTGACATCTCCACGAGCTACAGCCAAGCGTTGTTGCATGCTGCCATCAGTAGAAACAGCAGCCAATGTACCTCTTCTGCCTTTTTTGCTTGAATATAGAATCATACTCCCGTTTGGAGCAAAACTCGGTGACTCATCCAATGGTCCTTGAGTTAATACATCAATAGTTCGAGTTGACATATCCATAACTGCAATCCGGTAATCACCACGATTTGCATGCACCATGGTAAGGCGTTTGCCATCTCGGGAGAAACTGCCCTTTGCATTATAATCGCCATCAAACGTTAAACGTTTTGCCCTACCGCCGGAACTGGGCACCAAATATAATTGTGGCTTACCTCCTCTGTCCGATGTAAACACAATATTGCGGCCATCAGGTGCCCAGGAAGGTTCGGTATCAATCGCGTAGCTTTTAGTTATTTTTAGCAACGACCGCGTTGCCAGATTTAATACAAATATATCTGGGCTGCCATCTTTTGATAACGTTATCGCCAACTTGCGCCCATCTGGTGACCAAGCCGGTGCGCCATTGATACCTGGAAAATCAGATATCCGAGTTCGTTTACCATTGGCTAAAGTTTGAATAAAAATGGCAGATGATTTTTTCTCGAAAGAAACATAAGCAATTTTTTTTCCATCCGGCGACCAAGCTGGTGACATGATCGGTTCTCGAGAAGAAATAATCGTTTTAGGGTTATAGCCATCAGCATCGGCAACTTGTAATTTGTACACATGCTGACCATTGCCTTGTTTATAGCTGGTAATGTAAGCGATTTTGCTATTGAATACCCCTTTTATTCCAGTTAATTTTTCATAAATAATATCACTGATGTGATGGGCAGATCGACGTAACTGATGCGCCATCACTGTCATTTGATAGCCCATTAATTGTTCGCCCTTATAAACATCGAACAGTTGGAAGCTGATTTTAAACCGACCTCGATCATCTTTGACTTGCCCAATGACCAAATAATCCTGGCCTAATGCCTGCCAGTTTCTGAATCTGACATTGGCTGCCTGGGTTGGCTTGGATAACATTTTCCGTTCATCCAATACTTTAAAATACCCACTTCGACTTAAATCTGACTTAATGATTTCTGATAAATCGACGGGAGGCCTGGAAGATGGACCATGAAAGCTAAAAGGCACTATAGCGACCGGAACCGCTGATTCGGTCCCCTTAGTAATTTCTATGGTGAGATTGGCACTTGCCTGTATTGAAAAAAACAAACTAAACAATAGCAGCGCTAAACCGGTTCTATGCATGATATAAAAATTCATGGGTTATTCAGGTTTGAAAATTAAATTAAATGTTTTGAAATTAGCGAAAACTGCCGGGTCTTTTGGAACTGGCAGTGGCTCAGCTTTCTTGACGGCATTGACTGCAGAACGGTCAAAAATTTCATTGCCGCTACTCTTAACAATTCTTGCATCTACAACTCCCCCGCCAGGATATAGTTTAACTCTAATAATACATTGATATTTACCTTTTAACGAGGAAGGCCTGACCCATTTATGGTTGACTTTTTTTCGTATTGAATCCATAGCATTCACTGTTGCCAGTTTAGCTTTACGGGCATTTTCAGCAGCAATTCTTGCTTGCTCAGCTATTCTTTTTGCATCAGCCTTGCGTTTTGCCTCCTGTTGTTTGCGTTTTTTCGCTACGGTCGCTTTTCTCTTTTTTTCAGCCGCTAGCCGTTGTTGTTCCTTTTTACGTTTTTCCGCCGCTTTTCGTTCAGCTGCTTTCTTTTTTGCTTGAGCTTTTCGTTTAGCTTCTTTTGCCTTTTTTTCCAATTCCGCTTTGCGTTTTTTTTCTTCGGCCGCTTTTTTTTTCTTTATTTCCGCCAGTTTTTTTGCTTCTAACTGTTTTTGCTTTTTTAATTCCGCTAGCCGCTGTCGTTCTGTCTCCGCCTTTTGCTGAAGTTTTCGGGTGTGCTCTTCGGCACGTTTTTCTTCCTTTTCACGTTGTTCCTTTAATTCTTTTAAACGCTGTTTTTGCTTTTTTTGCTCTGCTAATAATTGTTGTTTTTGTTTTTGCTGCTGGATTTTTTGCTGCTGTTCCTGCTGTTTAAGTTGTACTGCCTGCTCCAACACCCTGGTTTCATCGAGAACAGAAGCCTGAATGATTTCCGGCAATTTTTCGGGTTGTTTTTCAGGAGGTTTGGTTGAAGAAAAACTAAAAGCAAATGCTGCAATCAGCAAAACATGCAAAACACTGGACAGGGTAAAAGGAAAAGCTAGTTTTTGATAATCAAACATAAATTTACTGCTGGTCAAATGCTTCAGTCATCAACCCTACCTTGGGAATACCCGCATTTTTTAAAGCAGCCATCACCGTCACGACCTTGCCATATTCCACATTTTTGTCGCCGCGAATATAAACCTGTGTTTTCGGCTTGTTTTTCAATATTGCTGCCACCAAAATCAATAATTCTTTTGCCTCGGCCTGCTCAGCTTCCTGCCCACCCAAATCAATAAAATAACGCCCTTGTTTATCAATGGAAATAATGACCGGCGGAATATCTGTTTGTTCAATTTCTTTCGCCTGGGCTTGTGGTAAATCCACATCGACACCTGAATGAATTAAAGGTGTCGTAATCATAAAAATAATCAATAATACCAGCGTCACATCAATGTAAGGAACTACATTGATTTCTGCCATGGGTTTCCTTCGGGAAGTTCGTTGGCTCATTCCCGGTGTGCCTGCCGCTGCAAAAAAACAGTAAATTCATCAATAAACAGCTCGTATCTTCCTGTCAATCTATCTAACCGTGTTGCAAAACGATTGTAGGCAATCACAGCAGGAATTGCAGCAAACAATCCTATCGCTGTTGCTATTAATGCCTCTGCAATTCCCGGCGCCACATGGGCCATGGTTGCCTGTTTAACATTCCCCAACATCCGGAATGAATTCATAATCCCCCAAACTGTACCAAACAATCCCACATATGGACTGGTAGAACCAACCGTTGCCAGAAATGGTAATCTTTCATCCAGCCTGTCTAATTCTCTTGATAATTCAATCCTCATTGCTAGCTGAGCACTTTCAACCTGGACTACTGGCTCAACACCTTTTTTGCCATGCATTCTGGAAAACTCTTTATATCCGGCTATAAATATTTTTTCAATTCCTTCTGGTTCAAATTCTCCACCAGTCAATTTTTTATATAACTGGGACAAATCTTTTCCTGACCAGAATTCTTCTTCAAAATCATCTGTAACAGATACCGCTTGCTTGAATTCTTTATACTTAGAAAAAATATAGGTCCAGGAAATCACTGACGCCAATAGTAAAATCAACATGACCAACTGAACAACAAAGCTGGCCTGGGTAACTAAATAAAAAATGGATAAATCAGCATTCATGTTTAAATTGTTCCAGTAATTTTTCCGGGATTGTCGTGGGCCGCATGGTTTCAACATCTAGGCAGGCTATTTTAATCTCAGCCCGATTCAATGTTATTTCATCACGAATGATTTGCTGAGCAAAAATGACGCTGGCTGGGCCAACTGAATCAATCAATGCAGTCACCTGAAGCATTTCATTAAATCTTGCAGGTTTAAAATAATCAACTTTGACCGAACGAACCACAAAAATAACTCTGTCCTGCTCGATTAACGCGTCTTGTTCATAGCCCATTGCTCTTAACATTTCGGTTCTGGCTCTTTCATAAAATCTTAGATAATTCGCATAAAATACCACGCCACCCGCATCCGTATCTTCATAATAAACCCTGATTGGCCAACTAAAATTTTGCTTCATAAGCAATTTGAAAAAACAGACAAAAACCAAAATTATTCAAAAATATCCCGCGTCACACCCGCAACTTTGGGCGCTTGCAAGCCAAAATGGAGGTAGGCATTTTGAGTTACAACCCGCCCCCTTGGGGTGCGCATTATAAAACCCTGCTGAATCAAATAAGGCTCCAAAACATCTTCAATAGTACCACGTTCTTCGCTAATCGCAGCGGCAATACTATCCAAACCAACCGGCCCCCCGTCAAAATTATCAATCATGGTTTTCAATAGCTTTCTGTCTTGAGCATCAAAACCATTTTTATCTACTTTTAGCATTTCCAATGCCTGGTTAGCAATTTCCGCATTAATTTTGCCATTCGATTTCACTTCAGAAAAATCTCTAACCCGCCGCAACAAACGATTGGCAATCCGAGGGGTACCGCGAGATCGCTTGGCAATTTCCTGAGCGCCATCAGTATCAACAACGATTTTCAAAACACTGGCAGAGCGTTCAACAATACTGGCCAGTTCAGAAACAGAATAAAACTCCAAGCGCTGAACAATACCAAACCGGTCGCGCAATGGCGAGGTCAACAAACCTGCCCTGGTGGTAGCGCCAACCAGAGTAAATGGCGGCAAATCAAGTTTAATCGATCTGGCAGCCGGCCCTTCACCTATCATGATATCGATCTGGTAATCTTCCATTGCCGGATATAAAACTTCTTCAACGACAGGGCTTAACCGATGAATTTCATCAATAAACAAAACATCGTGTGCTTCCAGATTAGTCAGCAAGGCAGCCAGATCACCTGCTTTATCCAGAACCGGACCGGATGTCTGACGAATATTAACATCCAATTCATTTGCAATGATATTGGCAAGCGTCGTCTTCCCAAGTCCAGGCGGACCAAAGATCAAAACATGATCCAAAGCTTCTTCTCTGGCGCGGGTAGCCTGGATAAATATTTCCATTTGCATCCGTAATTCCTGCTGTCCAACATAGTCCTTAAGTTGCCGAGGGCGAATGGCTCTATCCTGACGTTCTTCCTCGCTATTTCCATTAGCAGAAATCAAACGATCGGCCTCGATCATTTACTTGCACCTTGTAAAGCAAGCCGAATAATGTCTTCACAACTTTTATCCGATGAAATATTTTGCACCATTTTACTGGCATCTGTCGGCTTGTAGCCCAAAGCGATCAACGCACTGATCGCTTCTTGCCTGGAATTATTGAGACTGCTCGATGGTTGTTCTTGCTGCTCTCCAGATTCGGAATCAGCCGATCCTAAACCAGGTAATCGGTCGCGCATTTCAATGATAAGGCGTTCCGCCGTTTTTTTGCCAATTCCCGGCAACCTGACTAATGCCTGAACATCATTATCTGCAATACATCGGTGAAAATCAGCAGCACTAAGTCCTGATAAAATAGTTAATGCCAGTTTTGGTCCAACGCCATTAACCTTGATCAGGGTTCTAAATAACAACCGATCTGATTCTGTCGAAAATCCAAATAAAATATGGGCATCTTCCCGAACCACCAGGTGGGTATGCAATTTAGCCTGCTCGCCAATAACCGGCAAATTATAAAATGTTGTCATTGGCGCTTCGATTTCGTAACCAACGCCATGAACATCCAAAACCAAGGTGGGTGGGTTTTTACTAATTATTATGCCGTTTAAAAAACCTATCACCCGGGCTCTCGTTGCTGCATTTTTTTTTCGGTTTGCTGATGATGAGCATGACACAAACATATACCCAAAGCATCGCTTGCATCAATCTGTAAATTACCTTGCAAACCTAACAAAATTTTTACCATATGCTGTACTTGATGTTTTTCCGCATTACCTTTGCCTACCAGCGCTTGTTTAACCTGTCTGGCAGCATATTCAAAAACGGCAAGACCCTGATTTTGCCCGGCACAGATTGCTGCTCCCCTGGCCTGACCCAATTTCAATGCCGAATCTGCATTTCGATGCATAAACACCTGTTCGATAGCCATTTGTGTAGGCTGAAACTCAGCAACCACAGCGCTGACGCCATCGAATATTTTTTTTAGTCGGTCCGGAAAATAATCAGCATCGATGCGAATACAACCGCTGCCAATGTACTTTAAACCTTGCCCGGTATCATCTATCACAGCATAGCCGGTAATCCTGGAGCCTGGGTCAATACCTAAAATTCGGGTTAACGCGCGATTGTTATTGATATTTATTGACCTTCAGAAAGTTCTTCCATGATCTCATCACTGATTTCAGCGTTTGAAAAAACGTCCTGAACATCATCCAAATCTTCCAATCGATCCTGCAAACGTAACAATTTTTCCGCATCCTGCTTGTCCAATTCAGCTGCAGTACTGGCCTTCATGGTTATTTCAGCATGAATGGGTTCAAAACCGGCAGCAATCATCGCTTCTTTAACAGTCAAATAATCTTCAGGAGTCGTTGTCACATCAATCGTACCATCCTCATGGCTGACAATATCATCGGCGCCTGCTTCAAGGGCAGCTTCCATAATCGCGTCTTCATCCATTTCTTCTGAAAAACTGATAATCCCAACTTTAGTAAATAAATAAGCAACCGAGCCATCCGTTCCCAAGTTTCCTCCAGCTTTGCTGAAAGCATGTCTGACTTCGGCAACTGTTCGGTTGCGATTGTCAGTCAAACAATTCACCATGACTGCCGTGCCGCCAGGTCCATAACCTTCATAAACAACTTCTTCATAGTTTGCCCCTTCCAACGTACCACTGGCTTTTTTGATGGTATTGTCGATGGTATCGCGCTTCATGTTAGCACTTAATGCCTTATCGATTGCAGTTCGCAAACTGGGGTTATTTGCCGGATCTGGCCCGCCGCCCGATTTTGCAGCAACACTGATTTCACGAATCAGTTTGGTAAAAATCTTCCCACGCTTGGCGTCTTGCGCACCTTTCCGGTGTTTAATGTTTGCCCATTTGCTATGTCCAGCCATTATTCCTCTCTAAACTTTAATAACTCTGGAATTTTAACATTCCAAATTAACTATTACGAATTTCAACCGTCTTAACAAACAAATTTTAGTACGCCTGTCAATGATTTATCATTCACATAACAATCTGCTTGCTGCCGCACAGCATCCCGCTCAGTAACTCCACCAAACCCGATAAAAAAGGCTCCGGCTTGTTTACTTTCCAAATCAGTTTGTCCATCTCCAATCATTGCCAGTTTTGAAGCGCCATTTTTAAGCTTGCTGCAAATCTCAGCCTTGCCGCCTGTCCTAGCCAAAGGTGAGTGAGTGTCAAAGCCCTGATAACCGCCATGATAATCAAATATAACATCAACAGCATGCACATGGTTATCAGATAAACCAAGCCTGTTTGCCATTGGTAAAATAGCTTGCCGAATCCCGCCACTGATAATATGCACTTGCCGGTTTTGATCGAGTAGTATTTTAAACACCTCGTCAACACCGTTTAACATGGTCTCGATATATAAGTTTGCTAACCAATCAATGGCTTTTTTGTCCGGCTTAATCAATGATAAACGCCGTTCATAGACTTCTTCCAAGGCCACTTCGCCATTCATCGCGGCGTTGGTCAAGGCGGCCATTTGCTCACCCAGACCCACACGACTCGCTAACTCGTCAATACCTTCAATGCTGCTTAATGTACTGTCACAATCAAAACAGATTATGTCAAAGCTCATAACACTATTTGGTTAACATGATGGATAGCCGGAACAGCACATATTTTGTCTAGGACTTCATCTTCCAACGGATCCGAAACACTGATCACGGCCATTGCCTGCTCGCCTTTTTCATCTGTTCCCACCTGCATCCTTGAAATGTTGACCCCGGCATCACCAAGAATCGTACCTAATGCAGCAATAACACCCGGTTTATCATCATGACGAGTGACCAACAATGCCCCTTCAGGAACGACTTCGATTTCAAAATCATCAATAAAAACAAGTCTTGGATGACATCCGCCCAATAACGTACCTGCAAGGGAAATTGATTCACCATTAAAATGGCCAGTCACCCGCAGCAATGAAATATAATCCTGGGATTCCTCAGTCCGTGATTCAGTAATTGAAATCCCCTGCCTCTTGGCCAAATTCAACGCATTCACTTGATTCACTGAAACCGACAATTGGCCATCCAGCACGCCAACCAAAGTTTCGACTGATAATGGATGTACATCGATTTCAGCCGCCCGGCCGAAAGCTGCTATTTCGATTCGCTCTAGAGGATGCGTAGCCAAACCAGCAAGCATCTTGCCTAAAATTTTTGCCAATTTAAGAAAAGGTTGTGATTTTTTCAAATCTTCTGCCGACTGGCGTGGCAAATTCAACGCATTAACGGCTTCGCCGGTTTTCAAAAAGGTAACGGCCTGCCTCGCAATTTCCACACTGACAGCCACCTGTGCTTCTTTGGTTGAAGCGCCTAAATGAGGTGTGAAAACAATGTTTTCCAACTCCAATAATGGCGAATTTTCGGGAGGCTCATTTTCATAGACATCCAAAGCAGCACCTGCTATTTCTTGATTTTTCAGAGCATCATAAAGAGCCTCCTCATCAATCAACCCACCCCTGGCACAATTGATAATCATGGCAGTTTTCTTCATACTCGCCAATTGTTCACGACCGATAATACCACGGGTTTTTTCGATTAACGGACAATGCATTGTCAAATAATCAGCTTGTTCAACTAGCTCCTCAAGCTCTACGGGTTGAGCACCAACCTCTTCAAAAATTTCTGTGGTCACAAATGGGTCATAGGCGATAACTCGCATGTTTAAACCCAAACCTCTTTTTGCAACAATCCGGCCGATCGTACCAAAGCCTAGAATCGCCAAGGTTTTATGCGCCAGTTCAGAACCCATTAATTTGGAACGCTCCCATTTGCCAGCCCGGATTGAACGATCCGCAATTGGCAAATGCCGACTAAGCGACAACATATGGGCGACTGCTAATTCAGCAGTTGTTGTGGCATTGGCATCTGGGGTATTCATCACGATAACGCCCTGCTCTGTAGCGGCAGGCACATCGACATTATCAACTCCAATCCCTGCTCTGCCAACAACCTTGAGTTTTTTTGCCGATTCAAGAACTTTTTTGGTCACCTTACTGCCACTTCTAATTAAAAGCGCATCGTAATCGCCAATGATTTCACAAAGTTGATCTTCATTGAGTCCGGTTTCAATGTGGACTTGAATATTATCTTGTTCATTCAGGTAATTAATACCCGCTTCTGCCAGCTTGTCGGAAATAAGAATTTTGTTCATTGGTTACTCTGATTAAATTATCGTTGGGACCAGGCACAAATCCAGCGCCAGATCTCTATTCATATATAATAGGATTTTTGCACATATATTGAAGAGCGAAGTTCTGTTTTATTCGTTTCCCTTCAATCAAAGCATTGCAATTCTAAACTTTGACCGCACATCCCGAAACGCATCAACGTGATAACGCGCAAAACCTAAATCTTTATATTTTAAACTGCTTAAGCATTAATGTCTGAACAATCTGTATCTTTTTTTTCATTATCGGCCTGGAGACAAAAACTGGTTTTCTGGGTCGGTGCAATTTTTCTCGGCCTGTTGATTGTTTTTATGACATTGCTCAGCGAATGGGCTGGCAATACCTATCGATCATTATCCCTGCAATTTATTTGGTTTAATTTGCTTATCGCGCCCTTAGGCCTGTGCTTAACTGCGTGGATTACTAGCCGATTCTTTCCCGGCAGCGAAGGTAGCGGCATTCCCCAGGTAAAAACAGCGCTGGAAATCATGGATGATCTGTCTGCCCGAAGCAAGCTGATCTCCTTAAGAATCGGCTTTGGTAAAATGATTCTTCCTATCATGGGATTGTTTTCAGGCGCTTCAGTCGGCTTTGGTGGCCCGGCAGTGCATGTTGGAGCATCATTGATGGCTTCCTTGGGAAAGGCAGTGAAATTTCCTCCACATTATATGGAAAAAGGCTTAATACTGGCCGGAGGAGCCGCAGGTTTTGCAGCGATGTTTAGCGCCCCGTTAACCGGAATTATTTTCGCTGTCGAAGAAATGGGCAGAGCATTAGAAGAACGTATCAGCAGTTTGGTTTTGACTGCCATTATTTTTTCTGGAGTGACTGCTTATGCCTTGCTAAATACCTATATTTTCTTTGATGACAAATCCTTGATTATGCCCTGGAGTCAAAGCTGGCTTGCTGTTCCCATCTGTGGCATTGTTGGTGGATTTTTTGGAGGCTTGTTTTGTAAAATTATTTTAACAGGCAAAAAAATTCTCAAAATGATCAATATACCGATTACGATATTGGCATTTTTATTTGGCATTTGTATCGCCATTTTGGGGCTAGTTTCAAATGGCGATACATTTGGAACAGGGTATCAGGAAGCAAAATCAATTATTCAAAGCGGTCAAATAACAGACCCGTTGTTCCCACTGTACAAAATGCTAGCCACTTGTGCGACTTTTTTTAGCGGCATCCCAAGTGGAATTTTTGTCCCCTCCATTGCCACTGGCGCAGGTATTGGCGCAAATCTGGCCAGTTGGTTACCTGTCGCCCCAGCCAGCGCCATGATTTTAATGAGTATCACCGCTTATTTTTCTGGAATGCTCCAATCACCGCTGACTTCTTTTGTCATTGTCATTGAAATTACTAACAGTCAGGAAATCATCATCCCATTAATGGCCGCTGCTTTTTTTGCAACTGGCACATCTCGATTAATGAATCCAACCCCACTGTATCGGGCGCTTTGCGATAGTTATGAACCTCCTGAAAAGCCTAAAGAAAATAAAGAGAATGAACAATAAAATCATTTCAGCAACCCCTCTGATTTTATTGCTACTCACCAGCATCATTGCCTGGCAGATGCTCGGCTCAGAAAAAAAGGCACCTGACGTTATGTTTAAGACGATTACAGGCAAAAAAATTTCTCTTTCCAATTTAAAAGGTAAGCCTGTCATTGTGACATTCTGGGCTACAGACTGCCCCGCATGCGTAAAAGAAATACCATTGTTTATCGATCTTTATAATAAATTCCATCATCAAGGACTGGAAATAATTGCTGTCGCCATGACTTACAATCCACCTAATTTGGTAGTAAAAATGAGCAAAACTTATAACATTCCCTATGAAATTGCACTAGACCCACGCTCAGAAATTGCAAAAAAATTTGGCAATATCAGCGCAATCCCGCATACCTTTTTAATTTCAGCCGATGGCCAAATCATAATGGATAACCTTGGACTTTTCGACATTAATAAATTGTCGAAATTAATTACTAATAACCTGAAGTCGTAATTTCAATGCGGATAACAGGGTGCAAGATATTGGTTTAGCATGGGATTTGAAAAAATATTAGCTTCACCATTAGGTTAAGCGGGCATTTTTTTTCAACCCGTAATGAATCAAGAGCTTGTCACCTGTGCCGTAGTGAAGTCACGGCTTCGGGCAATAACTTATGAGGATAATAATATGCTGTGGCTAAAAGCCTTACATTTGATTTTTATGGTGACCTGGTTTGCCGGATTGTTTTATTTGCCCAGACTCTTTGTTTATCATGCAATGAGCGAAGATGAAATCAGTAATGAGCGATTTAAAATCATGGAGCGAAAATTATTTTTTGGCATTATGACACCAGGAATGCTCCTGACCTTTGTCTTCGGTATCTGGATGCTAGTCGATTATGCCTGGGCCATGTTTTCTACAAATGGCTGGCTTCATGTTAAATTAACCTTACTGCTGCTTTTGCTTGTTTACCATTTTTTTTGTGGCAAATGGCTTTTCGATTTCAAACATGACCGTAATGTTAAAAGCCACATTTTTTACCGTTGGATCAATGAAATCCCTGTATTGTTTTTGTTTGCCATTATTATTTTGGCGGTGGTAAAACCTTTTTGATGAACCATCGGGTCAGAGGGAGCCGCAGCTCCCGTCTGCCCACAGAACCGTGCGTACGGGTCCGTACACGGCTCCTCACGCAAGACGTATCCATTGAGAAACTTCAAACCAATGCTCCAGCTTTCGATCGGAT
>Ga0256839_1001838_pt1 | contig 24957 bp, 21 predicted proteins | sample 354166metaG_FD_185968 | JGI IMG/M metagenome (GOLD analysis project Ga0256839, IMG submission 185968) | Hydrothermal vent microbial communities from Mid Atlantic Ridge, Atlantic Ocean - 354-166 | ecosystem: Environmental > Aquatic > Marine > Hydrothermal vents | place: Atlantic Ocean: Mid... | reverse complement strand
GCTGACTGCCGTGCAGATTGCATTGCTCACTGTTTATGATATGTGCAAGGCGGTGGATCGTGGCATGGTGATAGGTGATGTTGGTCTGCTGGAAAAGCGAGGTGGTAAATCAGGGCATTGGGTGAGGGGTTGATGCGTGAGCAAAGGAGACGGGTTCTTTTAAATTCGATTGTATTTGCCCGGGGCTTATTTTTATCGTGCGTCATTCGCCGAATGCACTTCTCTGCATGATCCTGGCCACCCATCAATCAAACCGCACATCCAGCGCCCCGCACAAAAACTGCATATAGTGCGTGGCGTATTCAAAATGCGTTACGGTGTTGTGTAGGAAATCGGCAGATAACACCTGTTCCCGGGGGAAGTGCTCAATGGCGATAAAGTCCTTGCGTTTAAGGTCTTCCAGCAGCGGATGGTCTTTGGCAAAGCCGCGCGGTGCGTTTTTCAGCGATTCACCACTCAGGGCATAGTGTTGCTCAAAATGGCTGCCATCGCGTGCGGCCAGCCATTTGTCGCTTTTGTCACGGATTGCCTCGCGAATTTTCCCCAGTGCCGTGGAGTCCGGTCTCCAGATGCCGACACCAAAAAAACATTCCTGCGGTGCGATGTGCAGGTAATAGCCCGGTGCATGCACGTTTTTGCCCGCTTCGTGGCGGAATTGGATGCCGATGTTGGTTTTGTACGGTGTTTTGTCTTTACCGAATCGTGTGTCCCGGTAGACGCGCATCAGTGAGCCTCCCACTTTTTTGGGTACGGCCAAAAAACGTGGTGCAATGAGTTGCAATTCCGGCGCAATATCTTCGATAAACGCCAGTGCCGGGCCGCGCACATACTCTTCATAACGCGGTTTGTTGTCGTTAAACCATTCGCGCTCATTGTTACGTGAAAGCTCGGTGAGAAAAGTAAAAGTGGCTTTGGTGAAATAGGCCGGGGTGGTTTTTTTGGGCGTCATTTTTTGTCCGTTACATAAAAGAGAGCGCAATGCGTTGATAAACAGGACCGGGCTTTGGTTGAATCCTCGTCAACAGTCTGCAACCATTCAGTGCATGAACCTATCATTCACTAAAATGCACGGTCTGGGCAACGATTTTGTGGTGATCGACGCGATCAATCAGTCGGTGAACCTGAGTCCCGAGCAGGTGCGCCTGGTGGCTGACCGCCATCGTGGTATTGGTTGTGACCAGCTTTTGCTGGTGGAAGTCTCAAATTCTCCCAATGTGGATTTCAGGTATCGAATTTTTAATGCTGATGGTGGAGAAGTGGAACAATGTGGTAATGGTGCTCGTTGTTTTGTGCGGTTTGTGGTGGAGAAAGGTCTCACACAAAAAACACAAATCTGTGTGGAAACTGCCTCAGGTATTATTCAGCTTCAATTGGAGGCTGACGGGCAGGTCACGGTGGATATGGGAGCGCCCCATTTTGCGCCGGCCAGCCTGCCGTTTGATAAGAAAGTGGAGTCTGATCGTTATTTAATAACAGTTAATGATACTGATGTGGAAATTGGTGCTGTTTCAATGGGTAATCCGCATGCTGTTGTGTTGGTGGATGATGTCTCCATTGCACCCGTCGTCCGTCTGGGCTCAATCATTGAAAGTCATGCGTTATTTCCGCAACGGGTCAATGTGGGTTTTATGCAGATAGTGTCGCGGAGTCACGTACGTCTGCGGGTATTTGAGCGCGGTGCAGGTGAGACTCAGGCCTGCGGCACCGGAGCCTGCGCTGCCATGGCGGTGGCGCGTCGGTGGGGAATGGTGGATGATGCAGTGTCGGTTGAGTTGCCGGGAGGGCGATTATTGATTCACTGGCCGGGTGGAGAGACACCGTTGTTAATGACCGGTCCGGCGCAAACCGTGTTTACAGGGACCATAGAAATATAACCGGGTGCCTGTGACGTATTCCGAAGTTGAAGTTTTAATAGAGAGAATCAAACGTGAGCAATCAAAAAACCACGGCATCAAAATCCGCCAATACCCGTTTGCAGCCAGACGAGCAGAGCGTTGCCGATTACCTGCGGCAGCACCCCGGTTTTTTTGAAGACAAGCCGACACTGCTGGCGGACTTGCGTGTACCCCACGCCACGGGCTCGGCGGTTTCGCTGGTGGAACGTCAGGTAGCGGTGTTACGTGAAGGCAACGCGGGTCTGCAAAAGCAGTTGAAAGAGCTGGTTCAAGTGGCCCGGGAAAATGGTCAGCTGAACGTCCAGTTGCATAAGTTTACGCTACAGATTATCGAAAATGATTCGCTGGATGCTTTGCTGATCCTGATCAACAAACAACTGTGCCGCAATTTTTCCGCCAGTCGGGTGGCGTTGCGTCTGCTGGTGGGGTCAGGTGATGGCAAGCCGGTTTCCCGTGATGAATTTCCTGCGGATGCTGATGCCTTCCGTGGCCTGTTCCGTCGCCTGCTCAGTGCAGGCATGCCCCATTGCGGGCCGTTGAATGATGAGCAACGGGCAGCCCTGTTTGGCGAGCAGGCTGAAAGTATTGCCTCCAGTGCTGTGCTGCCGCTGGGTAAACAGGGTGATCTGGGTTTGCTGGCCATCGGCAGTTTTGAAAAAGACCGTTATCACTCCAGCATGGATACCAGTTTTTTGGATAATCTGGCGGAAGTGATTACGGTCGCTGTGGGTAAGTATCTGGAAGTTTGATTTCCCGCAGTTTGCTGCGAGGTAATTTATTTGGACAATACTTGAAAAAACTTGATTTCAAAAGTGGGCTCCATATAATGTACGTGGCATGAGTAAATCCATCAATCAAGCTGCTCTTCAGCAGGCTCTTGAAAAACGAGGTTGGACTCAATCCAGGCTGGCGGATGAAATAGGCGTTTCGGCTCAGTCAGTGACCAACTGGATGCAAGGAGAGGGGTTTCCTCGGCCTGCCTCTCTATTGAAGCTCGCCACATTGCTGCATCTCAGTTTCGAGCAATTAGTGAAAGTTGATGTTGGTGATCGCCCAGTTGTTGCGTTCCGCAAAAAAGGCAACGCAAAAACCACTGATAGCCATATCAACAAAGCCACGGAAACCGGCATGTTGCTCAAACCGCTGGTGCCCTATCTTCCGGAGATGCAGGTGCTACGCACGCTTATTACTTCTCCCTCGATTGAATACAGCAAGCTACAAACAGCCGTTTCACAAACCCGTGCCCGACTTGGCCTGGGTGATCAGGCCGTCTTGCGCTACGAACAACTGATTGGTGAATTCGCAGACTGCGGTGCCATACTGATACCGGTACTGTGGGGCACTAAAGGTAATCATGAAAATGCCATGCACATCCGTCTGCCCACCGAAGACGTCACCTTTATCTTCGTTAATCTCGACACCCGCGTTGAAGATTTCAAATTCTGGATGGCTCACGAGCTTGCCCATGTTTTCACGCCAGACTTAGCAGGAAGCACGAGGGGCGAAGACTACGCCGACGCCTTTGCGGGGTCGCTACTGTTTCCCAGAGCCTGTGCCGAAGTGGCTTATGCTGAAGCCAGTCGCAAGCGTAGCGTCGATGGTGAGATAAATGCCTTGCTGCGTCACGCCCACACACACAGTATTTCACTCAACACTGTTTATCAGCGGGTAAAAGAGTATGCTGCTTTTGCAGGGCTGCCCACGCTAAGTGTTGATGAGCGCGCCATCCATAGGGTGCGCAATAGTATCTCTGGCCCTCTTGTCAGTGAAGCGCTGTTTGATCCCATGCCGCCAAGCCCCAAACAATATATTGCCAATGCGGAAAACAATTTTCGCTCCACCTTTTTCCACGCCCTCAAACAGATGATCCTGGATAAAGGCATTGAGTCCGGCTATCTGCAGCAGATACTGGGGCTCTCCATTGGCGATGCCCAGGCGATGCATGAGGAACTAGGTCATTGACACTTGTTCTGCTCGACACCAATGCCTACCTTAGATTAGCCAAACGTGTCCGCCCTATGCTTGGCGTCAAATTCGGGCAAAAAGAGTATGTGCTCACCATCCTCAAGATCACTGAAGATGAAGTTCACAAAAGCTCGAGATTACGCCACAAATTTCCATGGTTCGATAATCCAGAACTGGCCGCAGAACGACTCGCCAAACAAGTACGCCTAAAGAAGGACGAAAAAGAACTTCTTGGTATCACCAAAGGCATCTTCCGCCAGCACGTTCTTGAAAATGCCGCTAACTACAAAACCCCACCTTCTCCCGCCGACTGTTACATCCTTGCCTTTGGTCAAATCCGCCCTGCCGTTGTCGTTACTGACGATTTAAGCATGCATCAACTGGCAGAAGAATTTGATCGGAAAAAATTAGTGTGGCACGGTCATGAGCTGCTGCACAAAATGCTAAGCGGCAAACACATCGATAAACAGCTTGTCGCTGAGATTTATGAAGCTTTGGAGGTCAATGGTGATTTACCCGGGTCATGGCGCGAAGTAAAACACACCACTTTCAAGAAAGTATTTGGGCCAGCGCCACAACAATAACTATCGGCCAACAGAACTCCCCTCCTGCTTGCTGGAGCCAAAGCTCCGCTATCACGAATAAATGTTCCATGGTGTTCCTGTGAGCTTGACGGTCTCGCTAAAGGGGCTATGCTTGGAACACTTCGGAACATCATAAGGAGCAAGCCATGAGCCAGCGTTACACCGCAACTGCCAAAAAAAACCTCGGTCGCAAATCCTGGCTGGTGGAATTTCGCCACCCACTGAAAACAGATAACAACAACAAGCCCGGCAAGAAAACCCGTAAAGGACTGGGTACGAGCGACGAAAATGAAGCCCAGCGTCTCACTGCACAACTCAACCACCTGCTATCAGATGAATCTCTATGGTCGATAGGCTCGCAAGCCGATGCCGTCAATCAGTTTGACGCCAAAGTGGTAGAGATTTTCTATGGAGAGATCGCGCCCCGCACCCAATCTGCCGCTCAACTGAGAGATAAACTTTTACCGCTACCCGACCACAGCCAGGGTTACGCCAAGGTGGCACTGCTGGGCGTGCCGGGTGCGGGTAAAACCACCTTATTGCGGCAGTTGATTGGCACCCACCCCGAAAAGGAGCGCTTTCCATCCACATCCGTAAATAGAACCACCACCTTTCCCACAGAAATCACTATCTCCGATAGCGAGCACTATCAGGCCGTTGTCACCTTCATGTCGGAACACGAAACCCGTTTTGAGATAGAAGAGTCGATCTCTGTCGCCCTGATAAAAGCCATCGACAGCAGCGAACAGAGGGTGGCGGAAACCCTGCTGGAAAAGAGCGATATGCGCTTCAGACTCAAATATATTTTGGGCGAATTACCTAGAGAAGCAGAAGAGATCGATCCCTATGATTATGATGATGAAGAGGCCGAGCCAGCCGTAAACGATCAGGCTGACATTACACCCACCGACGAAGATAAGGCGCGCTCGCAGCAACTTCTCACCGAGTATATCAGCCGCATAATGACACTTGCGCAAGAGAAAAAAACAGCAGTTGAGCACCAGCAAGGCCCGCTGTCAGAGATGTCGTCGGAAGATCGCAATGCCGCCATGGATCTGATTGAAGAGGAAGCCATCGCTTCAGATGCATTTCTGGAAATCACCTCTGATATCCTTGATGAAATCCGCAGCAAATTCGACTTAATTCCCAACGGTAAATTCGAGAAAACCACCACTGGCTGGCCACGCGCCTGGCACATTGAAACACCCGTGGTACAGCGCGAGCAATTCCTCAAGTCTGTGCGCTTTTTCTCCGGCATCGCTATTCAATCCTGGGGCAAGCTGCTCACCCCGTTGGTCAATGGCATGCGAGTGTCTGGCCCCTTCAAACCCAACTGGGCCTCCAATCCAGCCAAGCTGGTGCTGATCGACACAGAAGGCTTAATGCATAAAGCAGGCACTACAGCAGATATTCCTGAACAAACACTAGCCTTGCTGCATAGTACCGATGTTATCCTGCTGGTGGACAGCGCCAAAAACAGCATGACTAACTTCGCCGCTGGAAAAGCACTTGAGAGTATCGTCAATACCGGGCACACCCAAAAACTGGCCATGGTGTTCACCCACATGGATGTAGTAAAGGGCGACAACCTTAAAGGCCAAGCCAAGCGCGACCACATCTTCGGAGGGGTGCGCAATGTGGCGGAAAACCAGCTGGCAAAAAATGTCTCAACAGAAGCGGCGCGCCATCTCTTACACCATTTGGAAAGCAGTACTTTTTATGTGGGTAGAATCGACAAAGCCGACCCCAATCCCGCCATACCAGAACTCAACAACCTGCTATCACATCTGGCTGCTGCCCAGCCGCCGGTATTTGAGCCGGTATCCTTTCCCAGGTACAGCCCGGACAACTTGGTGCTCGCCATACAAGAGGCTAGCAATAACTTCCGTCAGCAATGGAATAGCAGGTTGGGTTTGGCTCAACACCCTGAATTCCCCCCTAGCCCATGGCAAAGCATTAAAGCTCTAAGCCGACGCTATGCCGAAGGCTGGGATGATGGCTTTTATCTACGCCCAGCGTCCAATCTTATTACTGCCCTGTCAGCAGCCATCTCGCGCTTTTTGGAAAACCCGATTGAGTGGAGCGGCCAAGCGACAGAAGAACAAAAGCGCGAAACCATCGACCGCATCAAAACCGCCGTCACGCAGAAAATCCCCGAACTCAGCTCACACCGACTCAGGGAGCTGGCACAACCAGCCTGGCATGAGGCCTACGTACTGCGCGGCACAGGCAGCACCTTCAAACGCCGCCAGCGCATCAGTAGCATTTACGCTGAATATGTTCCTATTCCCGATGCTCGTGGAGACAAGCTGGTGTTTAAATTTTTGAGTGAAATAAAAGATATTGTGATGCTGGCTATTGAGGGAATCGAGCAAGAGGTGAGCGATGCTCATTAAGGGCGAGCACCAACATAAATCACGTTGGATATTGCATCGCGGCATGATTGTTCAGTTGATCGTGAAGCATAGTCAACCCCGGCTTTCTTTTTTTATTGCGTAGGCGTTTTCGTAAGGGCAGCCTCCTTATTGGTTGTCAAATGATATGAATATGGATTGACAGATGGCGGGCGCAAGCTTTATTTGATGCTTATGCCTCGTTGTCTCTCTTGTCAAGATGTGCTGAGCGAAAAATGGGACATTTGTAGTACAGCACACATCTTGCCTTCGTTCTTATCCATAGGGTTAACCAATAGCGGAACTATATTGCAGGTGCTCATTTTATGCTCCGGCAGATCACTCAAAAATGGTAGCGGATGACGGGGTTTGTGCTTCTGCCGCTGACATCATTCTCACCCTTTTTAAATTGCACCGCACCAGAAATGATGCGATGCAAAATCATTATAAAGAGCTAGAAACCCTTGTGTTCTTCGCCAAGTAAAAATGAAAGTCGATCAATATCTCTCGGCTTAGCTTTGCCATTAGCAATGCGATTGCGAATGGTATGAATTTCAGCTCGCCTATTTTGGAATTGGTCGCGGGTTTCACCGAAGCGAAACCCGCCAGTCATTTCAAGAAACTGGTCTTTTGGGCGAATATTTGGCACCTCATAATGCATATCGCTATTATGCCAATCATCATTCACTGACCCTTCGACCTCAATTCTGAAATCCATAAAGCCGCGTTTACCTGCAATGCGAGGCAAGGAAACCTTTGCAACTATATCGATAATATCGCCACAAAATGGCTTGTTATCCAGCTGTGTTCCTTGAAGCGCTCCTGATATTATTATTTCCAGAAAATCCTGCGTATCTTTGATTTCAGTATTCTCATAATATGGAAAAGCATCATACTCGGCATTGGTTTCTGCCATTACGCCTGATAATTTATCCATTGCATGGATATTATTGTCAATAAGCACAACCTCCATAATGTAGATTTCAAGTCTGTCGCAGAGCCAAATATCCCCGCTGAAATACCGCTCATCGCTCAGAAATTTGCCTATTCTCGAAGCCATATCTTTTGGTAAGAATAGGTCACCTGGAAGCTCTTTCAGACACAGTATCCTATACTTAATAAGTGGAATATCAGGCACAAGAATGCGTGCTTTTTCCAGATTATCGAGCGGATATGATTTTTCCGAGAGAAGAGCTGCGTGGCTTTTATATCCGAAAAAGGCTGCCACCAGCTCACGGGCATGTGAGGCTTTGAGCTTACCAATACGATTGGAGTGATTTGAGCGCAAAAAATCGGCGCATAGCTTTGAAAGATCGATACTCATTGAGTAATCTCCTAAATATCTACCGGTCTTGATGGGTCGTCATAAGCGTTTAAGGACGATACATGCCGGCAAAGATTAAAGAGATTTGCTTTTGGCATTATGCCTAGAAGTTGCTGTCTTTTTGGTCGCTCACAGCCATGGCGTTCAGCTCCGAAGACCAAGCTACCACAAGACAGAAAAAAAAGAAAAGACCGGCCAATGATCAATTGAGCGGTTTTCATGAGCTACGAATCAAACACAGTATATGCGTGGGGTATATTTGCCAGTATTTTTCTTGCAGAGTTGGCCGTTGATTATTTTTCCATATGTTGTGAGTTCAGGTATTGACTCATTGTAATGCCAGTGTGAAGGAGTAAAATCTCACACCTATGCATTATTCCGCACAACAGTGGATCGACCGTTTCCTGCAACACCTCAACACCGAACGGCGCTTGTCGCCGCACACCCTCAGTAATTACCAGCGTGACCTGCGTGGCATCGTTGCCTACTGCAATGCTGCCGAAGTGACAGATTGGGCGTCACTGGATGCCAGGCATGTACGGGCCTGGTTGGCGGCCCGTCATCGGCAGGGCATTGGTGGTCGGAGTCTGGCGCGGGCGCTGTCGGCCTTACGCAGTTTTTTACGGTTTTTGATGCGCGAAGGTCATCTGCAAAAAAATGTGGCACAAGGAGTACGGGCTCCGAAAGCGCCACGTAAGTTACCCGAACCACTGGATGTGGATGAGATGACGCAATTGCTGTCGATGGCGGGTGAGGCGGATGACCCGCTCGTTGTGCGTGATAATGCCATGTTGGAGCTGATGTATTCTGCCGGGCTGCGTCTGGCTGAGCTGGTGTCGCTGGACGTAGGGCAGATTGATCTGGCTGATGGCAGTGTCGAGGTGTTAGGCAAAGGCAGCAAGACGCGGGTAGTAGCGGTGGGACGATATGCGCGCGAGGCTATTATTGCCTGGCAGCACCAGCGTGCGGCGTTGGCCAATACGGATGAACGGGCGCTGTTTGTTGGTCAGCGTGGCGGACGACTCACGCCCCGCGCCGTGCAGCAGCGTTTTCGTCAGCGGGGTATTCAGCAAGGCATTACCAGTCGGGTGCATCCGCACAAACTGCGCCACGCATTTGCCAGTCATCTGCTGGAGTCCAGCGGTGATTTACGGGCAGTACAGGAATTACTGGGGCACGCTGACATCAGCACTACACAAATTTACACCCACCTGGATTTTCAGCGCCTCGCTGAGGTCTATGATAAAGCACATCCCAGAGCCAGAAACAGCGCTACCCGTAAGGGAAAGCCTGGGAAATTACCCTGAGCGGCCTGTTGGCTGTCGATATGGTGTAAACTTTCTGCCCTGTTTTTATCGAGCTTATGAGGAATCACGTTGGAACAATTTCACGGTACTACAATTCTTTCGGTGCGTCGTAACGGATCGGTTGTGATCGGTGGCGACGGTCAGGTGTCGATGGGTAATACCATCATGAAGGGCAATGCACGCAAGGTGCGGCGGCTGTATCACGACAAAGTGATCGCCGGTTTTGCTGGCGGCACGGCGGATGCTTTCACTCTGTTTGAGCGTTTTGAAGGCAAGCTGGAGAAACATCAGGGGCATTTAACGCGCGCTGCGGTGGAGCTGGCCAAAGACTGGCGGACTGACCGTATGTTGCGCCGACTGGAAGCCCTGTTGTCGGTGGCCGATGAAACCGCCTCGCTGGTGATTTCCGGTAATGGTGATGTGATCGAGCCTGAGCACGACGTGATCGCCATCGGTTCCGGCGGCTCTTTTGCCGAGGCTGCGGCACGCGCACTGCTGCAAAATACCGAACTGGATGCACGCGCCGTGTGCGAGAAAGCATTAACCATCGCTTCGGAAATTTGTGTTTATACCAACGATAATTTCACCATCGAAGAATTACATCCGGGTGAGTCAGGTAAAGGGAAGGCAAGCTAATGTCAAAATTATCAACAGAAATCAGTTCGCAAATGACACCTCGCGAAATTGTGCAGGAGCTGGACAAGCACATTATTGGCCAGGATGACGCCAAGCGTGCCGTAGCCATTGCGTTGCGTAATCGCTGGCGGCGCTCGCAAGTGGACGATGCGCTGAAGAACGAAATCACCCCGAAAAATATTCTGATGATCGGTCCCACCGGCGTGGGCAAAACTGAAATCGCCCGGCGTTTGGCCAGACTGGCCAATGCACCGTTTGTGAAAGTGGAAGCCACCAAATTTACCGAAGTGGGTTATGTGGGGCGCGATGTGGAATCCATTATTCGTGACCTGATTGATATTTCCATCAAGCTGGTGCGGGAACAGGAAGTGAAAAAAGTACGCTTCCGTGCTGAAGAAGCGGCAGAGGATCGCATTCTTGATATTCTGTTGCGTCCGGCACGCAGCAGCAATTTTGGTTTTGGTACGGGGGATGATGGTCAGGAAAAAGAATCCACCGAAGAATCAGGCACCCGGCAGAAGTTCCGCAAAAAGCTGCGCGAGGGTGATCTCGACGACAAGGAAATTGAAGTGGAATTAAGCGCCAGCCCTGTGGGGGTGGAAATCATGGCGCCACCGGGCATGGAAGAAATGAGCAGCCAGTTGCAGGGGTTGTTTCAAAATATGGGCAGTGGCCGTACCACCACCCGTAAACTGAAAATCAAAGACGCCTTCAAGCTGCTGACCGATGAAGAGGCGGGCAAACTGCTTAATGAAGAAGAAATTAAATTATGTGCCGTGGATAATGTCGAACAAAACGGTATTGTGTTTCTCGATGAGATGGACAAGATCTGTAAACGGGGTGAAAGCTCCGGGCCGGATGTATCCCGCGAAGGCGTGCAACGGGATTTGTTGCCGTTGGTGGAAGGTTGCACAGTGTCCACCAAACACGGCATGGTAAAAACCGATCACATTTTGTTTGTTGCTTCGGGTGCGTTTCATTTGTCCAAACCATCGGATCTGATCCCTGAGTTGCAGGGACGTTTGCCCATTCGTGTTGAATTGAGTGCGTTGAGTGTGGAAGATTTTGTGCGCATTCTTACTGAACCTGATGCGTCATTAACGGAGCAGTACAGCGCCTTGCTGGCGACCGAAGGTGTGACGCTGACCTTTACCGATGACGGGATTTCACGTATCGCCGAAGTGGCCTGGCAGGTGAATGAACGCACCGACAATATTGGAGCGCGTCGATTGCACACGGTAGTGGAGCGTCTGCTGGAGGAAATTTCATATACCGCCGCAGACCAAAGCGGAACCTGTGTTACCGTCGATGCAGAGTACGTGGACAAACACCTTGGTGAACTGGCTAAAAACGAAGACTTGAGCCGGTATATTCTATAGTTGATGTACGAGTCATTAGTGGAGAATTGTTATGAGCACGACCCCAAAGCCTGTAGACATCAACCTGCACCAGGCCTCGCGTGTGCTGGAAATTGTTTTTGACGATGACAGTCGTTTTGAATACCCCTGTGAGTATCTGCGTGTGTACTCTCCCTCGGCAGAAGTACGGGGGCATGGCCCCGGTCAGGAAGTGCTGCAAACAGGTAAGGAGAACGTCAATATTGCCGGCATTGAACCTGTGGGCAATTACGCCATCCAACTGGAATTTGATGATGGGCACAATACCGGTATTTATTCCTGGGATATATTGTATACATTGGGGCGTGATAAAGCTGAATTGTGGGCCGAGTATCTGAATCGCCTGGAAAAGGCCGGGTATGAACGCAAGGCGTGAGTGACTGTGCCGGGGAGCATAAATAAAACGTGAATTAAGGGTTAAATTGTTCTGTTAGCCCTTTAATTGGTGGTACTAAATTACCCGGTAATTTTTAAAAGCAGATATTTTTCACGCTTGATTCACATTTAAAGACGATTTTATTAGACATGACAGATATTGCCGATAGCAAAAACACAGAAAACACCACACACTTCGGTTATGAGCAGGTACGCGCCGAAGAAAAGGCGGACAAGGTGGCCGGTGTGTTTCATTCTGTTGCCGACAGTTACGATGTCATGAATGATCTGATGTCCATGGGCGTGCATCGTCTGTGGAAGCGTTACACTGTTGAAATGAGTGGTGTGCGTGCCGGTCAGCGGGTGCTGGATATTGCAGGTGGTACAGGCGATCTGGCGGCAAAATTTTCCGCATTGGTGGGTGACCGTGGCGAAGTGGTACTGGCGGACATCAATGAGTCTATGCTTCGGGTAGGGCGCGAGCGGCTGATTAATCGTGGTGTGCTGTCCAATATGGAGTATGTACAGGCCAATGCTGAATGCCTGCCTTTTCCCAATAATCATTTTGATTGCATCACCATTGCCTTTGGTTTGCGTAATGTCACCGACAAAGATGCTGCATTGCGTTCCATGCAGCGTATTCTCAAGCCGGGTGGCCGGTTGCTGGTGCTGGAGTTTTCCAAACCGGTCACACCGGGACTTGCCACGGTTTACGATACCTATTCATTTAAATTATTGCCGCTGATGGGAAAACTGGTGGCTAAAGACGAAGAAAGTTATCGTTATCTGGCTGAGTCCATTCGTATGCATCCTGGTCAGGATGAATTGAAAGCAATGATGGAAGCAGCGGGTCTTGAACGCTGTGATTATTTTAATCTTAGCGGTGGCATTGTTGCCCTGCATCGGGGTTATAAATTGTGAACGTTGATTTGCCCGAGCTTCCTGTTCAGTATGCCGGTTTTTGGCGGCGGGTGGGTGCGACACTGATTGATAGCGTGCTGTTTACGATTATCATCGGTCTGTTGATGGGCCCGGTGATTATGGGCGCAGAATTATTGACTGGCGAAGGTTTACTGCGAACAGCGATGGGTTTTTTATTAACCATTATTTTATGGCTTAAATTTCTGGGTACACCGGGAAAGTTGCTGCTGGATTGTCAGGTTGTGGATGCGGACAGCTTTAAACCCATGTCAATCAGGCAGGCTGCTTTGCGCTATGTTGCTTACCTCGCTTCTATTCTGCCTCTGTTGCTGGGTTTTTTATGGGTAGCGCGGGACAAACGCAAACAGGCTTTTCATGACAAAATTGCCAACACCGTAGTGTTGCACAAGGCGGACATTGAGGCTGATGATGAATCACAAAAAAGCCTTGAGCAATTGATGGGTGAATTACGATGAATCATCTGCCCACGGCAGTCACCGCCAGTATCGAAATGGCGGTGAACCGTGTTTTGCAGTTAGACGAAGACACCCTTGCCCGCCTGCAAGATCTCGAAGGAAAAGTCATTGCTATCGATGTGCGCGGGCTGGATGTGTCACTGTACCTGATTCCTGGTCCCGGCAAATTATCCATTTATGGTCGCTTTGAAGGTGAACCGGACACGGTATTGCGTGGCACACCTGTGGCATTGATGCGTATGGGCCTGGTCAAACATGCGGGCGATGTTTTGTTTGCCGGCGATGTGGAAATCAGTGGTGATGTGGAAGTGGGACAACAGTTCAGCGAAATCCTTGATGCACTGGATATTGATTGGGAGGAGCACCTCTCACATGTTACGGGTGATCTGGTGGCACACAAGCTGGGCAATGTTGTGCGTAGCGCCTTGTCCTGGGGACAACAAACCGCAGATACGCTGGGGCAGGATATCGCAGAATATTTGCAGGAAGAAAACGAAACCCTGCCCAATCGTGATGAAGTGGAAAATTATATGTCGCAAGTGGATGTGCTGCGTACTGATGTGGATCGTATGGAGGCGCGTGTACGGCGACTGGAAAACTATTTGAAAAACAAGCCGACATCCAAAAATAACGGAGCGGCAGAGTGATTGGGTTCCGGCAGGCATTGCGTTTATTACATATCAATAATGTTTTGGGCCGCCACGGGCTTGATGAAATTATTTTTGCCACCCACCTGTTCCGTCCTGTGCGGTTTTTACAATACCTGTCTCCCTGGCGCTGGTTTTGGCGTGAAAAACTTCCCCGGGGTGTGCGCATTCGCCGCAGTCTGGAAGATCTTGGCCCCATTTTTATCAAGTTTGGCCAGATACTTTCCACGCGCCGTGATTTGTTGCCCGATGATATTGCTGATGAGCTGGCACAGTTACAGGATAACGTGCCCGCTTTTCCCGGTAGCCAGGCGCGCATTATCATTGAAAAAAGTCTCGGTCAGCCAGTGACGGAAGTATTTGCACGTTTTGACGAACAGCCATTAGCATCAGCTTCCATTGCACAAGTACACACCGCAAGTTTGCTGGATGGCCGGGAGGTGGTGGTCAAAGTGGTGCGCCCTGATATTGAAAAAACCATTCGCCGTGATCTTGCTTTGATGCATACTCTCGCCGGATTGGCGATGCGTTACTGGGCCGATGGCCGACGCCTGCGCCCATGCGAAGTTGTGGAAGAATTTGAAAAAACCATACTGGATGAACTGGATCTGATGCGTGAAGCCAGTTCGGCTTCCATATTGCGACGTAACTTCGCGGGTTCCGATTTGTTATATGTCCCTGAGGTCCACTGGCCACTGACCCGGGGCAATGTGATGGTGATGGAACGCATTTATGGCATTCCGGTCAGTAATGTGGACATGTTGAAAGAGCAGGGCGTGGATCTTAAAAAGCTCTCTGAACACGGTGTGGAAATCTTTTTCACCCAGGTGTTTCGTGATAATTTTTTTCATGCCGATATGCATCCCGGTAATATTTTTGTTGAACCCGGCGGTCGTTATATTGCCGTGGATTTTGGCATCATGGGTACACTGAGTCATGATGATCAGCATTATCTGGCGGGTAACTTTCTGGCTTTTTTTCAGCGGGATTATCGCAAGGTGGCGGAGTTACATGTGGAATCCGGCTGGGTGCCGGAAGACACGCGAGTGGAGGAATTTGAAGCCGCGATTCGCACCGTGTGCGAACCTATTTTTGAGCGCCCGCTCAAAGATATCTCGTTTGGTCTTTTGTTGTTGCGCCTGTTTCAGACGGCACGGCGCTTCAATATGGAAATACAGCCGCAGCTAGTGTTGCTGCAAAAAACCTTGTTGAACATCGAAGGCCTGGGCCGACAGTTATACCCTGAGCTGGACTTGTGGCAAACCGCCAAACCCTATCTTGAACGCTGGATGAGTGAACAGATAGGTGTACGCTCGATTATGCGCTCGCTACGCCGCAATGCGCCGGAGTGGAGCGAAAAGCTACCGGAAATTCCTGTGCTGCTGCATCAATGGTTGACTCAGGAAACAGAACACCGAGGCAGTCAAAAAGCAGGTGCTGACCCCGGCAGTGCGCTAAAGGAATTAACCGCAGTGCGCTGGGAAATTCGTCGAGCCAATCGGCGCCTGTTCCGCGCTATTGTAGGCTCCGCTTTTGTCATCAGTGCCTCCATTATTTATGTCTACGCCGACCCGACAACAACGTCCATGCTGGGCAATGCACCTTTTCTGACCTGGATGCTGGGCGGGCTGGGTGGTTTTGTTTTGTTGTTTTCCTGGCCGAGTCACCGTAGCTGACGCGCACGCATCCACAAATTTCTGAGCATGGTGTTGCGGATATTCTTGGGGGACTCACCCCGGGTAAATTCCGCCCAGCACCACAGGGCGATGTGCTCCTGTCACTCCGGGCAGGTTTCCGGGGCGACAAGCCAATGTTTCCCGTGCCAGCCAGGCAAAGGCGACGGCTTCCACCCATTCTGCGGGCAGGCCGTAATCATCGCTGGTTTTTACGGTTGTTGATGCCTGTTTTTTCACGAGACGTTGTATTAAGTCGGTATTGCGTACACCCCCGCCACACACGACGAGTTCTCTATCTTCTGCGGCATATTTTTTGATGGCATTGGCAATGCTGGTGGCGGTGAGTTCGCTCAACGTGGCTTGCACATTCGCGGGCGTGAGAGGGTGTTTATATTTATCGAGATAGTGCTGTAACCAGGCCAGGTTAAAATATTCGCGCCCGGTGGATTTGGGGGGAGGTAACTGGAAAAAGTTGTCTTTTAGCAGTGTGTCCAATAAGCGTAAATCTACGCTGCCGGAAGCGGCCCATTGACCGTTGCGGTCGAAAGGCTGTTGCTGTTGCTGTTGGATCCAGCTATCCAGCAATATGTTGCCAGGGCCGGTATCGAAGCCGGAGACGGGTATTTTTGTATCCGTTGGCAGCAGGGTTACATTGGCCATGCCGCCGATGTTGAGGATGACCCGGGCCTGTGTGCGGGTACTGAAAAATGCGGCATGAAAGGCAGGTACCAGTGGTGCGCCTTGTCCGCCGACGGCCATGTCGCGTCGGCGGAAATCGGCCACCGTGGTGATGCCGGTCAGTTCGGCAATAGTGTTGGGGTCGCCGATTTGCAAGGTGAAACATTTTCCTTTTCCCGGCCCGGGTCGATGACGAAGGGTTTGTCCGTGGCTGCCAATAGCGTGAACTTGTGTGGCGTCGATACCTGTGTCGGCTAATAGCTGTTTGACAGCTGTGGCGAAGGTGTTGCCCAGCACAATATCCAGTTGTCCCATGCGGTCGATTTCATTGTCACCCGGTGTACACAGGGTTTGAATGTCATCACGTAATGATTTGCTCAGAGGGTAATTGATGGCGTGGTGTAAAACAGGTCGTTCATCGGGAAAGCTGACCAAGGCTGCATCAATGGCATCGAGGCTGGTGCCGGACATAAGGCCGATGTAATAATCCATAGGCTTTGGTAGCGATGGCTACTCTTGTCCTTGTGGTTTGTTTTTTTCGTTCAGTGCGAGGGTGGTGTTTTGCAGCACGTCAAGCTGCGCGATCAGGCTGCGGGATTTTTCGAGGAAGTCAGCTTTGTATTTTTTCTTGATGGGCGCCGCGTCAGGCAGTTTAACCGTCAGTGGATTGCGATGTACGCCGTTAACACGGAATTCATAGTGTAAGTGCGGTCCGGTCGAGCGACCAGTGGTGCCTACATAGCCGATGGTTTGTCCCTGCCGTACACGTTTGCCTCGGCGCATGCCGGGTTTGATGCGTGACATGTGCGCATACAGCGTGCTGTATTTGCCGCCGTGTTGAATGATCACTGTTTTGCCGTAACCGCCTTTGCTGCCAACATGAATCAGTTTGCCGTCACCAGCAGCTTTGATGGGGGTGCCGCGAGGGGCTGCGTAATCAACACCGTGATGGTTTTTCTTCTTTTTCAGTGTGGGGTGGTAACGCTTGCCGAAGCGGGAGCTGATGCGGGTGAAGTCTACCGGGGTGCGGATAAATGCCTTGCGCATACTGCGGCCGTCGGGCGAGTAATAATCGGATTGGCCGCTGGTGTCGGTATAACGCAGGGCGCGATAGCTTTTGCCACGGTTTATGAACTCAGCGGCGAGAATATTACCATCACGCTTTTTCTGTCCATCGAGAAAAAGTTCTTCATACACCAGCGTGAAGTGGTCACCGCTGCGGATGTCTAACACAAAGTCGATATCCCAGCCAAAGATGCCCGCAAGTTCCATGATCAGGTTGTCCGACAGGCCTGCGGCCTGACCGGCGAGAAACAGTGAAGAATCAATGACACCGGTGGCATTGGTGACACGGGTCTCCATTTGCCGGGTGTCGGTTGTTACTGAAAAATTACCCTCGGTATCCCGGTTTACCTTCAGTGTGTTGAGGTCATCTATTTTGTAGACCAGTTGTTGCAGTTTGCCGTTGTCGATACCGAATTCAAACTGTTGTCCGGGCATCAGCCGTTTGAGTGCGGCGGTGGATTTGTCGCTGCGCATGACTTGATCCAGTTCCTGTGGACTTAATCCTTGCCGGGCAAAAATCAGCGCCAGGTTATCACCGCTTTTGACGGTGGCTGTTTTCCAGGTGATGTCTGGCCGGGCAGGTGCCGTAGGGAGGGGGGCTGTTTCTGCTGCTGTTTTTCCATCGGGAATGGGGAGTGGCAGGGTGATGCGCGTTTGCGCAGAAGCCGCAGTGGATAGTGTTGCTTTCTCTTCCTCAAGTTCGAGCGGTGTGCGGGCATTGGCTTGTGTTTCTCTGGTGCTGTCGGCCATCAACACAAAAATACTGATGATTATGGTCAGGCTTGTGCCCAGTCCTATCCAGTGTGCTTTGCGGTTAATCAGGCTGTTGCCAAGGTTTTGTCCGGGCACGGAATTGCCGGGTTGATCATCGACGGGTTTGTAGTCCCGTTGCATGCTGGAATGGTGATGGGTAGTTTTGCGCATAAGCCCGGGTATTAAACTGATGGTTGTAGGTGTTTGCCTGATCCGCCTATATGACGGCAGCGTAAATGTTTGTCTGCCTCCCTTATATATCGGCAGACAGTGGCAGTCAATGAAGTAAAAAGGGTGAGATTTTCGGTACTTAGCCTGTGAAGCGCATGTTCTTTATATTTTTTTGTAAAAATGGCTGGAAAACAAGCTGATTTTGGCGCTGTTGGTTTGTTCGTACCGCTTTTTTGCTGTGTTTCCTGTTGTTGTGTTGCGCGTTGTTTTGTGGGGACAGATAACGGTATCTTGTGAACCAAAAGAAACTGGGAGTTTGTCTTTGACTCAGATACTATATGCGCGTCCCTCAATGGGAGGCGGTACAAAGCAGTGGCATGATGCCTCTCCGTGAGTGACAAGCAAAATAAAAATGGGACTCACGATTAGAAACATAAAGGAACATACTTATGAAAAATAAACTATTTCGCATGGCCTTGCTGCTTGCCGGGCTTTTACTTGCGGCACCTGCGCTGGCGGTGGTGGGTCAGGCTTCGGTGCCGCCAGAAGGTGCCTACGATGGTGTGCTGGTAAAATTTAAAGCGGGTGTGAGTCAGGCGCGTATGAACCGTGTTTTCAGAAGGGCGGGCAGTCAGCAGCACCGGGCTTTTCGCAGCCGTCTGGTGCGAGGATTGACCCGCGCAAGCATTGGTCGTGGTAATTCTCTGTCGGCGACATTGCGCAGTTTGCGCAATAATCGTGATGTGGAATTTGCCGAACCAAATTACATATTGCACGCCTATGCGGTACCCAATGATCCGCGTTTCGATGCGTTGTGGGGCATGCATAATACCGGTCAGACAGGTGGCGTGGCTGATGCCGATATCGATGCACCGGAAGCCTGGGATTTACAGACAGGGGGTGACGTGATTATCGCAGTGGTCGATACGGGGGTGGATTACAATCACAGCGATCTATCCGCTAACATCTGGAATAACAGCGCAGAAATTCCCAATAATGGCCGTGATGATGACGGTAACGGTTTTGTGGATGATGTGCGTGGTTGGGATTTTGCCAACAACGATAACAACCCTATGGACGACAATGATCACGGCACTCATTTGTCCGGCATCATTGCGGCCAGCGGTAATAATAGCGCTGGTGTGGTAGGGGTGAATTGGTCGGCGCGTATCATGCCGTTGAAATTCATGGACAGAGCCGGGGCGGGTACGTCTGCCGATGCGATTGCTGCCATCGATTATGCAGTGGCCAATGGCGCCCGGGTGATTAATGCCAGTTGGGGTGGTGGCCCTTTCAGCTCGGCCATGTTCAACGCGATCAGCGCTGCCAATGACGCGGGTGTGTTGTTTGTTGCGGCGTCAGGCAATGAAAGCAATAACAATGATCGCAACCCCAATTATCCGAGCGATTACGATTTGCCAAATGTGATTTCTGTAGCGGCTACCGATGATGCCGACACGCTGGCCGGTTTTTCCAATTTCGGGGCTAACAGTGTGGATCTGGGCGCACCGGGTGTGAGTATCCTGAGCACTGTGCGCAACAACGGCTATGCCAGCTTCAATGGTACCTCCATGGCTGCGCCGTATGTGGCCGGTGTTGCCGCATTAGTGGTCGCCGAGAACCCGAACATCAGTATTTCCGCGTTACGTGCGGCCTTGCTGGATAACACCGATTCGGTGACTGACCTGGCGGGACGCATTGCCACTGGTGGTCGATTAAATGCGTTTAAAGCACTGGGCGGTGGCACTACCCCTCCACCTCCTCCACCGACACCCGTGGTGACGGTCACTCCGGGTGACACCAGCGTTATTGTGGGAGACAGCGTGCAGTTCAGTGCCAATGGCGGCAGTGCGCCCTATGTTTGGTCAGTGGCGGATAGCAACATCGGGAGTATTAGCGCCAATGGAAATTTCACGGGGCTTGCTGTCGGCGTTACTCGTGTGAATGCCACGGATGCCAATGGTGTGCGTAGTGGTGATGCCACAGTCAGTGTGAGTGAGACCGCCGTTATTCGTATTTCACCTGATACGGTGAGTCTGCGTGTAGGCGAGAGTGTGACGCTTTCAGCCAGCGGTGGCAATGCGCCATACAGCTGGGTCAGTAACAGTCCGGGTGTGGTGACCATTGATGCCAGCAGCGGTGTGCTTACCGCTCAAAATGCCGGAGCCACCACTGTTACAGTGACGGACAATAGTGGTAATACGGCAAATTCCGGTGCGATTACGGTCACTGCGGCACCGCCTCCTGTTGCTGTGTCAGTATCACCCAACAGTGGCAGCGTTGCCGTCGGAAGCACTCTGCAATTCAGCGCCAGTGGCGGAAGTGCTCCGTACAGTTGGAGTGTGAGTAATGACTCCGTTGCCCGCATTGATAACAATGGTGTGTTGACGGGACGTGCCGCTGGCAGCGTGACGGTAACAGCACGCGATGCGAATGGTGCTGTTGGTAACAGCGGCAACATCACCATTACTGCTGCCAATGACGGTGGTGGTCGTGGCGGTCATGGTCACGGAAGAGGCGGTCGTGGCGGCCGTGGTGGTATGGGCGGCGGCATGATGGGGGGTGGCAGGATGGGAGGCAGATAACCCATTGTGATTTTTTGATCTGTAGAAAGGGGGCTCATTGAGCCCCCTTTTTTAGTTGTGTTTGTTTTTAAACCCAGGTTAAACCTGACAGTCAGAATCCAGGGATTCATCTTGATCGAAAAAAGCTACCGGCCCTGAAACGATGTATAAGCTGAATAAATGTTCGTTAAGTAGTAATACCATCCAAGCTCTGCTGTTTTTGCGCTGTTGATCGTTTCATATAAGGCTTCACCAACCAGCTCGTGTACCCGGGCTGTTGGATGAATTTCGTCAAAAAAAACAAACTCGTCAAAATTTGAACCGGAATTGCAGTCCGGATGAAAAGTGGTGTCGGCAGAATTAAAGCAGGCATCAGTGGTATTACTGAAACCATAATAATCGGCGTTTTCTATCAAGTCGTTAAAAAAATCAAACAGATCAAACCGGGTGATTTTGGCACGGCTGGTATATTTAAGGTAACGGGTCATTTTATACAGCTCATCCTGATACTGTTTGCTGAGTTTAGTGGCGCGTTCGATGAGTCCGGGGTCGTTTGTTGCGGTGGCAATCAGTCGGGTTTCAGGCATCAGGCCAATATTGGGCGAGCTGATCAGCAGAAAAGAGCGAGCGCCAGCCCGGGACAGGGTTTGAATAGCTTTTCGTACGTTGGCGGCGGCAGCTTTGATCTTTGAGCGGGCCAGAATTGAATTTGTTTCACTGCGGACATCACGCACATCATTGCCACCAACGAAAATGACATACAGTGCATCCGCAGGCGCAATAACGTGGTTGGCCTGGAAACTGACAACTTGGATATCAAGATCCATCGCTTCCATACCAAAGGCATTTGCACCTGCTACCGCATAATTAGTGCCCTCGGCTGGCCCAATCAAGTGTAATGATGCCGCTACTGTGTGTCCGAGTTGAGTGGCGAGTGTTTCGACAGCTACCGGCCCATTGCTGATACGATTCATGTAATAGGGCGATGGCAGATCTCCCGTTAGCGAGGCAAGATTGCCTGTATCAGACAGGCTGTCGCCAAACACGAATATCTGGCTGAATGAGACATTCTCTGCTTGTACCCAGCTTGATGATATAAATAAGAGTAATAGCAGCAAGACAGATTTGGACAGGCGAAATTTGAACATTTGTGGTTCTCTCCTTTGAACATTGGTTGGTTCCTTCCTTTTTGGGTGTGCCCGGAACCTGCAAGGCTTTTGGTAACATAAAACAATTGAATCCTGTTGTCTTCGGATTTTCTTCTCCAGTGTATACGCAGTTTTATTTTTTGGTTATCAGGAAACAAAACTGAAAAGCTCCGACAGTAATAAGGGTTGTCAAGGAGGGATGTAGGCATTTATGCCGAATAATCCTTGACAACCCTGTTAAGGCAGAGCCGGGAAACCCAGAGCATGTTTTTGTTAAACGCCCCGAGATGGTCTACAGATATTACCAGGAAGTCAACTTAATGTTACACCGGTTTCGTCGGCGAAGGCCAAAAAGTGCCAAGAATCCCACCCCCACCAGAAACAGGGTTTCTGGTTCGGGGATTGAGGTGCTAACGACATTGATTAATCCGGTGTTAGCGCTTGCGGCTAACAGGTTTCCATTCTCATTGCCCAAAAAACCACCACCAGCGATATTTCCGGTGAGGCTCAAAACGGACTGTCCAACATTTAAGGCATCAAAAACCAAGGTTGCCAGAATGATGTTAGTGGTGCCTGTTTGCAGCGACGTTAAACTGGAAAGGAGCGAAGACTCCGCCAGGCTTGACGTTCCCAGGCTATTATTTGTGCTTTCACTTTGAAGTGATAATGAACCACCACCTAACGCATTGCCAAAAGAAGCACTGGCAAGAGATAGTATGCTGTTATCCCAACTGACATCAAAATCAAAGGCGCCGATGTATTCATTTTGTAAATTAGTCGCCACAATGTTAACAGAAGCCTGTCCAGACAATAAAACGGTTTGTGTATTTGGCGTAAAGCTCAGAATCACCGTCGCAAAGACTGACTGACTTGCTACAAGTAGAAGAGGCAGGGTTATACTTTGTAGAATTAATTTTTTAAGCATTATGTGAACTCCTGTTTTTTCATTAAGGCGCATCAATTTTTTGTGATTTGGCCTCAGTTTTTATCAAAAAAGAGGCCGTTTTCTCACATGTTATTAGTTGTTTCTTAAAGAGCCTGACAATGGGTTAAATCACATTGAAGCGCACATTGACGTGCATCCAGAACAGTGATGATATTATCGTTGTCCGCGTCACGAGGGTCGCTTGAATTTGTTGCCGGTGTATTTCTGGCAGCAAAAATGAGCGAAATGTCGTTTGTGTCAATGTTATTGTCACCGTCAACATCACATTTTTTTATGGCCAAAACCTGTAGTGTTACCGGGCATTGCGCAAATCCGCCGCTTGAACTGGTGACGCTAAAACTCACCAGAACATTGCCGGCCTGAGTGGCATCAGGTGTCCAGCTGAATGTGCTCGATACGGGGTTTCCTGTAATTGGCAAAACAGGCGTCATGAATGCACCCGATGGTAATCCTGCGCTGTTCAGAGTCACCGTATCACGGGTATCTGAATCTGAAGCAACAACACCAAATGTTAACGTATCACCCAGGGCAACCGTTTGAGTTGTATTGCAAATGGGTGGTGAATTTGCAGGAGGTGATATGACAGGCGGTGTAGTATCCACTGTGGTTAACTGTATGAAAAAATCCAGGGGCACTTTTGTGGTGCCGTCTTCTATCATTACCTGAGTGGAATACAGCGTGTTTCGTCCATTAGTTGCCAGGGTTGCACCCGCAGTGTCCCATGTATAAATACCGGTTAACGGATCGATACTTGCAGGGTTGGGCGCGCCGCTGCCCGGGCTGCCGGGTTGTCTGAAGCCTCCTGCTTCCGCAGATGTGGATAAACGAAATGATATTGTGTCGCCATCCACGTCGGTTGCCGGAATTGCAAAACTGCATATCGAATTTATCGGGCATAAAACGATGGGATTTTGTACGCTTGATGGAGAATTATTTCCTGCGCTTAAATCAATGATCGTTTCTGTCCGATAGCGTCTGCTGGAATTATTGATGTGTTCGTTAAAGCGCGCGAACCGGGAGGTTCTGCAACAGCTGCTTAAATATGCAGTAAATGACTCTGCGCTGTTGTAAGTGTGATTTAATATCGTATCAATTGGATCGCCTGGGTTGGCTATGGGTAAGCTGGTGGTATCTACTGCGACACCGGATAACCAATTGTCCACCGGGTCGATAGATGTGACCAGATACAATAATGAGCCAAATGGTGAAGAAACTCTGGAACCATCCCCCCAATTGAATTGTGAGCGACCTATACGTTCAATAATAATATCACCCACACCGGCTATACCGCCCGGGCCTGTACATGCGCCTCTGGTCATAGAAACCGGATTGACACACTGGAAGTTATAACCGTTTCCACGCCATGCATTCAATAACCTTACGTTTACAGAATTTGTGGTTGTGCCAGCTGTCCATGCTATGTGCCCATAGCGAAAGTGACTTGCCTGTGCTGCTGTTGCGGCTAAAAAAATGATCAGAAATAGTGACGCCCACAGTATTGGATTTTTTTTACACATTTTCTTCGGACCCTCCTTAAGAACTGCTTTTAACGTGTGTGCAGAAATTCCGGGCATGCCTACAACAGCCCCAAGTATGCCGACAGAAATTCTAATTCAGTGAAGTCTTAAAGAAACGATCGAAAGGCGATCAGACGGAAGATCAGCGATCAGCGGGTTCTATCCAGTTTTTATGCCAATATATTTTATAGGTATGATAAGTTATTAATATTTAGTGGAATTATTGTATTTATGATTATTTGTTTATGTTTGTTTTTTTAAGCATGACGACATGGTGTAAAAAATATCGACAATCGTAAGATGATGGTGACGGAGGCAAAGAAAAGGCGTCATTTTCCGTATTTGATCACACCTTCGTTTGCACTCCGCGCTTGAAGAAAAGCGCAGAGCGTTGATTCACGTCCGGGTTTAGCTCCGGCGCATTTTTTGTGCGCGTCTGTTGCAAACCCAGCTTGCAGACAACTCATAACGAAGGTGTTTCCATGTACTACAAAAAGCACAACAAAAATTATTGCAGGC
>Ga0256839_1001837_pt1 | contig 24958 bp, 27 predicted proteins | sample 354166metaG_FD_185968 | JGI IMG/M metagenome (GOLD analysis project Ga0256839, IMG submission 185968) | Hydrothermal vent microbial communities from Mid Atlantic Ridge, Atlantic Ocean - 354-166 | ecosystem: Environmental > Aquatic > Marine > Hydrothermal vents | place: Atlantic Ocean: Mid... | reverse complement strand
CGCACGGAGAAATATTTCTGGTGGCCGCGCATGGAGGCAATCAGCACTTCGTCCGGTAATTGCAAAAACTTCTCGTCAAAACTACCCATCAAAGGCACAGGCCATTCGGCCAGCCCCGCAACCTCCTTGAGCAAGCCTTCATCTTCCACCAGTTCCAGCCCCTGCACCTGACATAGGGCCTTTGCTTCACCCAGAATATGCTCCCGGCGTTGGGCCCCATCGAGCATCACCTTGCCATGGACGAGCTTGGCAATGTAATTTTCAAAGGAGCGCGCTTGAATCGCCCCCTCCGCCATAAAGCGATGGCCATAGGTAATATCGCCCGATTTCACACCGGCGATTTCAAAATCGACCACCTCGCCATCAAAACAGCACAGAATAGAATGGAGCGGGCGCACCCAGCGCAAATCCCCGCCCCCCCAGCGCATTGATTTTGGCCATGGGAATTTATGGATGGTCTCGGTTACAATCTCGGCAATAATCTCTGAAGTCGGGCGGCCTTTAATCTCGCGCCTTGCCACATAAAACGATCCCTTGGGGCCTTCTTCAATCACCGCCTCGTCCACCGAGGAAAGCCCCGCCGATTTCAAAAATCCGGCAATCGCCTTTTCCGGCGCGCCGACTTTCGGCCCCTTGCGCTCTTCCACACGGTCTTGTTGGGCCGCGTTCAGCCCGGTGATGACCAGTGACAGGCGCCGCGGGGTGGCGAAGGCCTTGGAGCCGCTTGGGCTATAGCCCGCATCCAGCAGCCCCCCCTGCACCAGTTTCAGCAAATTCGCCGCCGCAGCGTCCTGCATGCGGGCGGGAATTTCTTCGGAGAATATTTCCAGTAAAAGCTCTGACATTGGAGCGTTTTCTAAGCCCCCCCGCCCGCTCTGGCAATCAATATTGCAGTGCGGGAGGCTCTTGGAGGAGAAATTTTAGGGCCGGAACCCATAAACAGGCTGGAAATCACTCATCCAGCAGGTCGTCAATATCGCGCCCGCGCACCTTGCCAAAAAAGCTCGAAATATCGAACCACACATCCCTTGTGGTGCCATCAGGCTGCTGGATGGTGATAATATCGACCATGCCGGAGCCGCATTGGGAAAGACTCTGGCCTATTTTCCGCGATCCGGGCCAGGTTTTCTCGATATAGTCATTTTCCATCTCGATGCCCTTGGCAGTATCATTGGCCTCGATCACCACCAGATCATCACAGCCGGCCAGATTGGCCGGGTCCTGCGGATAGGTCTCATAACGCCCGTCAGGTCCGGGATAAGGTGATTTTCCGGTCTGAATCGGGGTGATGCAGCCTGTCGCTAATACACCAATGGCAGAAAAAAGAATGATAAGGCGCATGGAAATTCTCCTTTGGAATAAGGGTCCAGTTTCCCGCCTCTGGCAAGGCAGGTCAATCTTCTTACAATTTATTTGCCTTGAACGCATAAATCACGCCCTTCAGCCCGCACCACGCTCATTTTCCGCCGCAAAGACGAAGCCCGATTGGCCACATAAGGCCCCGGCGGATTGGCCCGCCATTTATTGGGGCTTGGCAGGATTGCCGCCAAAAGGGACGCCTCATAGGCAGTCAAACGCGCTGCCGGTTTACCGAACCAATATTGCGCCGCCGCCTCGGCTCCGAACACTCCCGGCCCCCATTCGGCAATATTGAGATAGACCTCCATCACCCGCCTTTTCGGCCACATGGCCTCTTCCAGCAGGGTGAACCACGCCTCGGCCCCTTTACGCAGAAGCGAGCGACCGGGCCACAAAAACGCATTTTTGGCGGTTTGTTGAGAGATGGTGGAGGCCCCGCGCCAGCCCGATCCGGCCATGGCATCCTCATAGGCCGCTTTCATCTCCGCAAGATCAAACCCGAAATGCGCACAGAATTTGTTATCCTCGGCAGCAATCACCGCCCGCACAAGATTGGGCGAAATATCATCAAGGCTGGTCCAGTGATAGGAAATTTCGGTGCCGCCAAGATGGCGCATGCCCATCAGGCTGGTGCCGTTGATCGGCGCAAACCGATAAAGCCCGACCCACAGGATTGATAAGGCAATACCCAGTAACGCCGCCCGCATGAGATAGCCCGCCACAAGAGAAATCCGGCGGCGGGGCTTTTTAGTAGATTTTCTTTTTTTCTTTTTTTTGGCCATTTTAGCTTTCAGAACGCTTTACACTTTTTTCAGCAGGGTAAGCACCGCTGCGGCGGCAACCCATGTGACAACCATATGCCCCCAATCTATCAGAAATAGGGTCAAATTATGATCCGGCGTCCAGACATAGCCATAGGCCGCTATGGCACCACCAAGCACAAGGCCCAGCATCCCGGCCATATAGACGGCACGTCCCATGCCCGGCCAGTCATTCCATTTCAAAACAAATGCAATAGCCTTGGCAATGGCCACGGAAATAAGAAAACCGGCCGCCATCCACCATGGCGAATTGCCCTCAAAATCCGCTTCCGAAAGGCCATAGGCTTGCATCCATTGCTGGTCAAACACTATCCCATACCAGACAAAACCGATCAGAAACACCACCACAGCAGCAAGCAAAATACCGATTACGGGTAAACCATATATACGCATATCTATTCCTCCTCTTTGATGAGTGAGAAAACCATAGGCCTGTTTCAGGCAACAACCAAAAACCGCATGAATACAGGCCTACAGACGCAATATATCTTATGGCTTAACTTTCCGACTGGTCGGCAATCCATTGATCAACCACCTGCTCGAGAATACCGAGCGGCATGGCGCCATTGCTGAGCACGGTTTCATTGAAGTCACGCAAATCAAAATCCGCCCCCAATTCGGCCTCTGCTTTGGCCCGCATTTGCAAAATAGCCAATTGCCCGACCTTGTAGGATGTTGCCTGACCGGGCCAGACCACATAGCGCTCAATCTCGCGGGTGACTTCCGCTTCGGTCATGCCTGTATTTTCCATCATATAGGCAATGGCCTGCTCCCGGCTCCAGCGCTTGGCATGCATACCGGTATCCACCACGAGCCGCACAGCACGGAACATCTCGGCCTGCAAGCGCCCGAGGTCTCCGAGAGGGTCGGTATCATACATGCCCATATCATTGGCGGCGAGATATTCCGAATAAAGCGCCCAACCTTCCGTATAGGCACCAAACAGACCGAGCGTGCGTATGAACGGCACACCTTTGATATTTTGCGCCACGGAAATCTGGAAGTGGTGCCCGGGCGCTCCTTCATGATACATCAGGGTTGGCAGGGTCCATTTCGGATTATCGGCGGTGTCCTTCAAATTGATGTAAAAACGACCTGGCCGCGACCCATCCAGCGCTGCCGAGCTGTAATAACCGCCCGGCGCTGAATCTTGCGAAAATTCAGGTATCCGTACAATTTCCAGCTCTTGCGGTGGCAAAGTAACAAAGAAATCCGGCGCCCTTTTCAGCAATTCATCATTCAGCCCATTCAGATAGGTGAGCAATTCAGCCCGCCCTGCATCATCATTGGAAAAAATCTGATCCGGCCGGGTCATCATGATTTGCACCCGCTCGGCGACACTGCCCTCTTCCAGACCTTCCCCGCGCAAAATCGCATCCATTTCAAGAGTGATGCGTGCCACTTCCGACAGGCCAAGCTGATGGATTTCATCGGCGCTCATATCGGTGCTGGTAGAGGCTTTCAACGCGATGGCATAAATCGCGTCACCATCGGGAATACGCCAGATGCCGGCATCATGATTGCTGTTTGGCAATAACTCATTTTCAAACAAATCAATCATCGCCTCATAACCGGGAATGATTTGCGTCTCCACGGCTTGCGTAGCTTCGGCGATCAATTCTGTTTTGTAGGCCTCCGACAGGCCTTCAATTTTATCAAGCTTGTCCGGCAAGGTCGTCACGAGAGGGTTCTCCGCCGCTCCGCCTTCAATAAAGCTGCGCATACCGGTCAATGCTTTTTCGATAATGAAATCCGGCGGGATAACGCCATTGTCGCGTGCTTCCGCGACGCGTATTTTTTCTTCGCGCAACACACGGCCAAATTCATTGAGACGCATAATATAGCGCTTGGCGCTTTTCTTGCTGACAATCACATGGCTATCGGTCAGAAAACGCGGCATATTCACCGTGACGCCAGAGATCTGATTGATGCGATAGCTTGAATATTCATATTCGCCTTGGCGAATAATATCGTCATAAAACCATGCCGCAATCTGCCATGACAGAAGCTCCTGACCTTCCAGCCCTTCGGGACCATATTTATCAAGACCCGCCCGCGCCTTGCGCGCCGCCTCCAAAAATTTCTCGTCCTGCGCTTTGGTGTGATCGTCGAGCTTGCCGGAATGAAAATCGATCAGGCTGTTATCAATCGCCCCGATGGCAGTTAAAATCTCCGGCGATTGCATCGCCATCTGCAAAGTGACTTTGTTGATGTAATTATTGACCCCGACAGGCTTGCCCCAGAACCAAACCCAACCACCAATGCCAGCGATAACGATCAGGGCAAAAAGCCCCAATACGATCTTTCCTAAAATACGCATTTTTTGAATTTCCCTAAATCGAATAACGACCCCAAGGCGATAATAGAGCCATAAAGGGCAAAAAGCCATAGGGCTTAGTAGAGGCTATCCGGTTCTGATGCCAATCAAAACGAAAATAGGCTCTAAAGTCAACAATCCTCACGATTCATAGGAAAATACCGCTTCAAACGGCACTTCAAAACAAATAGCTATACGAAAGGCCAATTCCAGAGATGGCGCATATTTCTCCTGCTCAATGGCGATTATGGTCTGGCGGGTGGCGCCAATCTTTTCACCAAGCTGGGCCTGCGTCAAATCCGCGGCCACCCGCAAATCGCGAATATTATTCCTTATACGACCCTTTTTCACTACCATGCCGGTTCGCCCTAAATCGCCAGAGCATGACGGCGATAGAACAGAATAATCGCGCTGTCTCTCACCAGATGGCCCACGAACAAGGACGACATCAAGGCAAAAAACATTCCGGCTGATCCTTCAATGCGTAAGGACCAATCTTCAATACCAAGGCGATAAGATGGGCTGCTATCTTGCAATAGTAAAAGCATGATGATGATGGCGACGAGGCTGGTAACGGCAAGAAAGCCTATACGGTCGGCATTTCTTTCAATCGCCAGATCGCGCTCATCCTGCATATAATCTTCATCTTGTTCATTATAGCCAAAAAACATGGCGGCAGCGCTGGCCGTAATAATTCTGGCAATGATAGTGGCGATAATCACGCCGATGAAAATCGACAGCAGGGCATTGCCCTCATAAGCGACAATCGAAAAACCGTCGGTCATTTTCATAATGAACCAGCCAAAGACAAGAATGCCTGAAATCAGTGATCCCCATGTGTATTTTTCTGTCGGTGTCATAATGCCCTTCCTCCGGAACCGCTCGCCCCTTGCCAGATGTAAAACATATTAGACATATAGGGCGGTTGTTACCGGATGTCAAATATTCTTTACATTTGCCAAAACCGATATAATCGGCGTAACTTTATCACACAGATCAAAGATATGGGACGGGTCTTAAGGCAATCGGGAAATTGGCTGATGCGCACCCCTTTGAGATGGAAACTGAGTGTGGAAGGAACCCGCGCCTTTTGGGGTGGGTCATGCAGACAAGAGGAAGGGTCCAATGCGCCTAACATTGACGAATATTTTTTACATCGGCTTTGCCGGTGCGGCTTTAACCATCAGCGCCGCCGCCGCCGGTTATGACAATCCGGCCTGGCCGGTGCGGCAGGTCTCCGAAGGGGTTTATGAATTTACTGCCGAAGGCAAAGCGCAAGCGATCAATTTCTGCACCGGCTATTACACCGCCGATGTCATCTCCCGCGAGGAGCATGCCAGCAATGAAACCAGTTTTGGCGCCATCGTCAAAGCTCATTCGGTGCATATGCGCGACGCTTTTGCTGCCCGCTTCACCGGTGATCAGGCCGCGCGCGATCAATGGACCAAGGATTTGACATGGCATTTTGCCAATGCCGCGCAATATGAAGCCTATCAGGATTTCCGCGATGGCTCCGAACAGGTCTGCGAAGATTATGCGCTGGAAAATGGCCTCGTCGATCAAGCCTATATGGATGACTTCTTCGCCCGCCTGACAGGATAGTTTTGCTAAAAAACGCTCCCGGTTCTTCTTCCCCCGTCATAACGGGGGAAGTGGGCCATGCCAAAGGCATGGGTCGAAGGGGGCTGGATCTATGGTAAGAATTTGTACTTTTACACCAGCGCCGAGCGCGTGCCCGCTATCCAACCACCCCCAAGAAGGCGGGTGGCATTTTGCTTGGCTTCATAAAAGACACAAGCCTGACCGGGAGAAACCCCCTCTTCCGGATTATCAAGGGTGATAAAAACATTATCCCCCTCGCGAACAAGCTTTGCTCCACGCGGCGCAGTGGTGGAGCGCACTTTCACGCCAATCGGCAAACCGGCGGCAGAAATATCCCCGTCGCCAATCCAGTTGACTTCTTTCAAGTCAATCCGCGCCGTCAACAGAGCTTCGCGGGGGCCGACAATCACCTGTTTCTTGTCGGCATCGAGGCGCACCACATAAAGCGGATCGCCAATGGCTATGCCAAGACCACGCCGCTGCCCGATGGTATAATGGATAACCCCCTGATGACCGCCCATAAGCGTGCCATCCACATGAATGATGTCCCCGGGCTGCGCCGCCCCCGGCCGCAAGCGCTCGACAATATCACTATAGCGCCCTTCGGGAACAAAACAGATGTCCTGACTGTCGGGCTTATCGGCTACCACCAAATCCAGTTCGCGAGCAATATCGCGGACAATGGTTTTTGGCAGATCCCCCAGAGGAAAGCGCAAAAAATCCAACTGCTCCCTTGTGGTCGTAAAAAGAAAATAGCTTTGGTCACGACTATCATCGGCAGCACGGTGCAGTTCCGGCCCGTTCGTCCCTTCGCGCCTTGCCACATAATGGCCGGTAACCATGCATGCGCCACCGAGGTCCCGGGCCATCTCCAGCAAATCCCGAAACTTCACCCGCTCATTACAGCGCACACAGGGAATGGGCGTTGCCCCGGCCAGATAGGTATCGGCGAAATCTTCCATCACCGCATCGGAAAAGCGGTTTTCATAGTCGAGCACATAATGGGGAATGCCAAGGCGCTCTGAAACCTTGCGGGCATCATGAATATCCTGCCCCGCACAACAAGCACCTTTTTTCCGGATCATCGCCCCATGATCATAAAGCTGCATGGTCACCCCGACCACATCATAGCCCGCATAATGGCAAAGCGCCGCCGTTACCGAGCTATCCACCCCGCCGGACATGGCCACCACCACCCGCGCGCCCCTGGGCACGCCAAGATCCATAGATTTGGCGGTCTCCAAGGTCAGCGGTGGTATATGTCTATCCATGGCCCTGAGCATATAGGCCTTCTTAAAGGGGATGGGAAGATGGTGATTTCGGACACCTAAAAATGAAAAGGACCCGCCAGTGCATAATACGCATCACCAGCGGGCCCTCTTACCCCCTACCCCCAAATGCGAAAGCGGCTTTAGCCATCTTTTTTCGCATTCGAAATCGAGAATTCCTATTGGTTGAATTCGTAGTAAAATACGGTGCTCAGCCCGGTAAATTTGGCCGGGGCTTTATCAACCTGTCCTGGTTGATAGCGCCATTGCTTTAGGGTCTTGCGCGCTTCGCGGGCAAAATTGACCCCGCCAATTCCCGGATGCGAATTGTAAAGCGTGGCAATATCGGTGACCCGCCCACGCTCATCAACGGCGTAAGCAAAGGCGGCGCAATAGAAATTGCGGTCCCCCACCGGACGCGGCGGCACTTTTTGCATCTCGCGTTTGACCAGGCTGGGCTGGTCGATAATCGATTCACGATTGAAACGGATTGGCGCACCGGTTTGATTTTCCGGCGCAAAACACTGGCGCGGCGCAGCCACGGCATTCAACATCGCGCTTTGGGTTGCTTCACCAATATAGCGACCATCGGCATTGTAAACGGCCTCATTGTCCGCCTTGTCTTTACCCGTAAAGGGAACAGACGGCATGGACGAGCAGGCGGTTACACCCAGCGCCATCATCAGGGGCAATATCAAACGGATCGTATTTGCCATGAATTTCATCTCCAAAATAATTCTCCAGACCGCGAGGTCTTCCATAATCTTGGTAAATGAAGAAGGTTAAAAAGCCTTATCCATAGGCTGATAAAAATTACCGCTATCTATTTAGGTTTTGGTAATCTGTTGGCGCACATGCAAGATCGCTGTGCGCGTCAGCGGGTCAAGCCCCAGCCCCAACGCCTTTGGACAAAACCGTCTTTGGAAAGCAAGGACAGCGCTGGCGTGATGAGGCACTTCAAAGCCATAGCCAATCCCACGCAAAGCTGTGAGGCTCTGCTCATAATCCGGCAATAAATCTTCCGCCATGGCTTCGCCATCAAAAGGAAAAAGCGTGAGATTGCGCGCCGCAAGCTCAACCCATGGAAAACGTTCCCCGGGATCTTCCTTGCGGGTCGGGGCAATATCGCTATGGCCGACAATCATCTCTTTGGTAATATTGCGGCGGGTGACAATCTCCGCCACCAGTTCAATCACCGCCCGCATCTGTACCGGCGGAAAATCCTGATAGCCGAACCAATGGCCGGAATTTACAATCTCGATGCCGATGGAATAATCATTGATCCCGTCGCGCCCGGCCCAATGGGAAATTCCCGCATGCCAGGCGCGTTTTTCTTCCGCCACCATCCGGTAAATCCTGCCATCCCGTTCCACCAGATAATGGGCGCTAACCTTCGTCTGCCCATCACAAAGCCGCTGCAAAGCCTCCGCCCCTGTCGGCATGCCCGTATAATGCAGCACGATCATATCCGGCGCGCCGCTCTCGCGGTCATCAAAATTGGGCGACGGTCTGTCGATGACGCTCATTTTTGTTTTTGCAATCATAAAATCTAATTCTCTGCAGGAGCGATACTATCGGCCGGGGTTTTATCGTCATGGGCACTGCGTCGGATAATAACCCAAACCCCGGAGATAACCATCACCCCACCGACAATTAATTGCCATGTCAGCGGCTCGTTCAAAATAGCAACACTGGCCATAACCCCGATCAGAGTGGCAACAATAGTGCTCGGCGAGACCCGCGAGACCGGAAATTTCGACAGCAACCAATAATAGGTCGAATGGCCGAACAAAGACGCCAATAACACCGAATAAGCCAGCGCCGCCATAAAGGGCCAGCGATTTTCCCCCTGCAAGGCCAGCATCCGGTTTTCCTCGAACAACAGGGTCGCCGTCCACAAAACCACCGACCCCACGAGCGCAAACCAGGCCAGCAATGCCAAAGGTTTTACATCCCTGGTGGATTTAACAAGAATGGCCCCGAAAGCTTCAGAAATCGCCGTTGCAAAGGTAAAAGCAATGCCAAGCAATGGCGCCACCCCCAAACTTGCCACACCCTTTGCCGAGCCGATTAAAACAACCCCGGCCAAAGCGGCCACCAGCCCGCCAACCCGCCGCCAACCAATTTTTTCATGCAGGAAAATCACCGATAAAACCATCGCAATCGGCACATAGGATTCCAGAACAATCGCCACCACCGAAGCATTGACCCGCGTAATCGCCGAAAACATGAAGGCATAATTCAGCCCTCCGAGGCAAATCCCCGCCAGCAAAATCCGAACCATCTGTCCCTTATGGATGCGCAAAAGCGGCGACAGGATAAGCGCCAATATGCTCATACGCAAAGCGGCATAAAATAGAGGCGGCGCATCTTCGCCCACAGTCAGCTTCAAAACCACAAAATGAAAGCCCCAGACCAGACACATGGCGAGAAATGCCAATAAAAAACGCAATTGCACGGTTGTGATTTCCCTCTCAAGCCATTCGGTCCATCAAAAGGATGTGACGAATCCCCCAAGCCTATAGGCCCATTCAAATAGTTTGGAAAGCTTCCAAAACCTCGCGCAAGCGTGATACCCCCTTTCTTGAATTATACCCTATGGGGGTATATCTTGCCCAAGCGGGAAAATAATTCCATTCAATCCGGATAAATCATGGCATTCTTGAAAGTCAGGCCAATCGAGAGGGATATTCCATCATGGCAGAAAACCGACACCAAACACACGGTCAAAGCAAAACCAATGCAAATGGCGGCGATCATTCCGGCAGCTTCCATGGCATAAAAGCCGATGCCCGCATCCTCACCATTACCGGCTGGCTGACCGGGGTCTATTTCCTGATCGAATTGGCGCTCGGATTTTATTCGCAATCGGTGGCGGTAATCTCCGATGCCTTTCATACTTTTTCAGCTGTTGGTGGCATTTTAATCGCCTTCATTGCCAATAAGGTTTCTGCCCGCGCCGCCAATGACAAGGCAACTTTCGGCTTCAAGCGCGCAGAAATTACCGGCGCACTGCTCAATGGTGTGTTTCTGCTATTGATGGCCTTTTATGTCATGTATATGGGCTATAATCGCCTTGGCAAAGAGTTCGAGCTGCCCACCGGCATCATGTTACTGGCCGCCCTTGGCGGTCTCGTCACCGAATTTATTTCCTTCAAACTGATTTACCAAAGCCAGAAAAACAATATCAATATGCAAGGAGCGTTCTGGCATATCATGCAGACCTTTGTCGGCTCCATTCTCATCATCATTGCCGCTGTGGTCATCTATTTTACCGGCTATACCGATATAGATGCCATTCTCGGCATGGCTTTTGGCCTCGTCCTGTTCTGGGCATCCTATAAAATCATCAAGGATGCCATGGATATTTTCATGCAAATCGTACCCAAAGATGTCGATATTCCAGCTATCAAAAAAGCCCTTACCGATATTCCCGGCGTCAAAGGCGTGCGCCATGTTCATGCCTGGGTTTTGACCTCAAACCAGAATATTTTTACCGCCCATATTCAAATCGAGACTGTCGACAAGGCGGAAGATATTTTGCGCCGGGCAGAAGATTTGCTGAAGCAGGAGTTCAAATTTTATTTCTCGACCCTGCAATTGGAGCGTGAACACCGGGATATGGGGGCGGAAGATATTGATGCTGGTTAGAGCGTTTTCAGGATAAGTGGACCCTTCGAGACGCCGCTTCGCGGCTCCTCAGGGTGAGGCCGGTTATCCGTCCGGCCCTTCGCCTTGGCTCAGGAGCGTCAAAACAAAGACTTAGAGCACTTCCCGAAAAGTGGGAACCGGTTTTCGGATAAGAAGTGCTCAAAAACAAAGACCTAGAGCCCGGTTTTGATTGGTATCAAAACGAAAAAAGGCTCTAGGCGTTTTTGCCGACAAATTTCCGGCCAATCCACCAATAGCCAAGGCCCGGCAAAATCAACCATTGCAAAAACGGCGATAACCCTGTGCCAAAAACAGGAATGGTCGGCATGGCCGATGTATAGGCCCAGGATTGGCGGATTTCGGTGTTCAAATATTCGCTGAAAATCGTATAGCTAACCCCGAACAACATCGCCAAATAAACGGTTCTTTTGAAAGCCAGTATAGAGGATAACCAGGATTCACGCCGCCCGGTTATCAAAAGAGCAATGATGAGAGAGGAAAACGCAATAATCCCATCGCCCGCCGTGCAATGGAGACCATAGAGAATGATCTGCGCCTTGGTCCCCTCCTCCCACAAGGTATAAAGCGGCATATGGGCAAATTCCCAGATGAGATTACCAACCAGCATCAGGCCGGTATATATGCCTATCGCCCGAAGCGACGACTTTGAAAAATCAAAAAGGGCGGGAAATTTGGGGGCGGACATAAGGCATACCTCCTTTGCCCATGAGCATAAGGAGTGTCTTGCAAAATTTCCAGAAATTACAAACAGCGTTTCCAGGAATAAGTGGCCCCCGCTTATCCATTTGCCATGCAGGCGTTAGCACGGCCAGACAAATGCTCAGCCTGCATCGGCCGTATTCCAGCCGGTATTGCGCGGTGATTTTTTAATCAATAACGAAAACAGCATCACCAATGGCGTGATAAGGGCAAAAAACACAATCGTCAGTAATGTCACCAGCAAAACCACCAATACCAGCGCCACATCGAACAGCTTGGCAAAAAACGCCTTAATGAGGGAAATAAATTTCCGATTCGCCAAAACCTCTTGCTGCGCCAAAGGCTGGCTTGCTGGTTTTACAATGATATGTTTTGCATCTTGTGCCATAAGAACAAGCTTAACCGCAAAACCCGCCCGAGGACCAGAGGGCGGCATGCTTTTCTTGGGTTTTCTCACCAAAGTTTCATCCTTGGCGTGTATTAGCCATAAAAATTCAGCCTGTAAAAGGGGGCGAGGACGGGTTCTCCACAGCCATTTCTGCCCGCTCCGCAAGGGCTTTTTCATAGGCGGCATTGATAACGGCCATGCGCCCTTGGGAAATTTTCACCAATTCCGCCGGTACCCCCCGCGCCATCAAGGCATCTGGATGATGATCCTTGGCCAGCTTCAAATAACCCTGTTTCAAAGCCTGATCGGAACAATCCGGGTCGAGACCCAAAATGGCATAAGGATCATCACTGCCGGTACCCATATGACCGGCCAATACCCGCCGCCATTGCCGCGGCCCCAGCTTGAATGCGTCCGCCGCCACCCGCAAAAGGGTCATTTCATCAGGGTGCAATTCCCCGTCGGCAAGGGCAATATGAAACAGACAATCCAGAACATCTTCCAATATGCCCGGCTCTTCGCGAAATAATTTCCCCACCTGACGGGCATACATATCAAACCCGGCAACATCTTCCATGGCCAGACGATAAATCATCGACACCTTGCTTTCCTGTTCGGGAGGATAAGAAAAAAACTTGCGAAACGCCTCGACCTCTTCGTCTGTGACAACACCATCGGCCTTGGCCAGCTTGGCCGACAGGGCAATCAGCGCGATGGAAAATGCCGCCTCATCCCGCCGCCGTCGCCGCTCGGCCAGAACCTCCATCAAAGCCCCGAGCGTGTGCTCATGGGCCGCAGAAAGCAGCGCCTGAATGCGTTCCCATAAGGTCATGAGCGCCTATTCGGAAAAATCACTTTTTCTTCGCCCCCGCTTTGTTTTTTGTGCATAGCCATAATTTAACCGCCAATTTGTCCCCGTCTTTTTTGGCGCGAATATTCGGGGCGAGCGTTCTACCATCCGTTAAACCAAGATTAGCCTGCTTCATCCAGCTTGTTACTTCTTCATCGGAAAAGCCAAGGCGGCGATGGGCATGTTTTTCGCGCAAAAACTCCAGCTCATGGGGCGCAAAATCAACAATCAAAAGCCTGCCCCCCGGCCTCAGCAAACGCGCCGCCTCGCGCACCGCCCGCCCCGGATCGCCAAGAAAATGCAAAACCAAATGCATGCAGACAAAATCCGCCTGTCCTTCTTCCCCATGCAGGGAGAATAAATCTCCCTGCCGCAAACGGGCCGAGCTTAAAGACGCTTTTTCCAGATTGGCGCGGGCAATGGCCAGCATTTCGCGGGATAAATCATAGCCGACCCCGTGTTTGTAGAAATCAGCAAAAACTTCCAGCATCCGGCCGGTGCCGGTACCAAGGTCAATGAAATGCTCAACCGGCCCTTCCCCGGCCAATTCGAGCATGGCTTTTTCAATATCTTCTTCCGGCAGATGTAATTTGCGCAATTCATCCCATTCGGCGGCATTGTCTTCAAAATAGGCTGCCGCCACCTGCGCCCGGGCAATATGCACCTGTCCCAAACGCTCCGCATCACGCACCAGCGTGCGATCATCGCAAACCGCCAACGCCTCAACCATGGGCGCTATAGTCGCCCAATCATCCGTATGATCCGCCAGACGATAGAAAACCCACGCCCCTTCGCGATAGCGCTCGACAAGGCCGGCATCGGAAAGAATTTTCAAATGTCGCGAAACCCGGGGCTGGCTTTGCCCCAAAACCTGCGTCAGCTCGCTCACCGTCAATTCCCCACCGCGCAAGAGCAGCAAGAGCCGCAAGCGCGATTCCTCGCCGGCGGCTTTCAATATATTCAGGCTATGGTCCAATCCCGGTGGCATAAGGGCCTATCATAGGGCGGTTGAACGGGAAGACAAATCCTATGCTTAACGCTCGGATATTACCGCTCGGCCTTGCGATATTTGATCCGCTTGGGCACATCCGCATCCGGCCCAAGACGGCGCTTCTTGTCCTCGATATAATCTGCATAATTGCCCTCGAACCATTCCACATGGGAATTGCCCTCAAAGGCCAGAATATGGGTCGCAATACGGTCGAGAAACCAGCGATCATGGGAGATGATGACCGCGCAGCCGGGAAAATCATCCAGTGCATATTCCAACTCGCGCAAAGTATCCACATCAAGATCATTGGTCGGCTCATCGAGCAGCAATAGATTTGACCCCTCTTTCAACATTTTCGCCAACTGCACGCGATTGCGCTCGCCGCCTGACAAATCACCAACCTTTTTTTGTTGATCCCCGCCCTTGAAATTGAACCATGACACATAGGCCCGGGAATTGATCTCGCGCTTTTCGCCCAACATCACCACATCCAGCCCACCGGAAATTTCTTCCCATACATTATTGCTATCGGTGAGATTTTCCCGGGTCTGGTCAATATAGCCCATCTTGACCGTCTCGCCGACACGAAGCGCGCCGGAATCCGGTTCCTCCTGCCCGGTCAACATTTTGAACAAGGTCGTTTTACCGGCCCCGTTGGGACCAATAACCCCGACAATCCCCCCCGGCGGCAATTTGAAAGACAAATCATCAATCAACAGCTTGTCGCCATACCCCTTGTTGAGATGGTCTGCCTCAATCACCACGCCCCCAAGGCGCGGCCCCGGCGGAATTTGAATTTGCGCCAGTGAAATTTCCGCCTTGCCGGCGCGATTGACCAATTCCTCATAGGACTGGATCCGCGCCTTGGATTTGGCTTGGCGCGCCTTGGGGCTGGAGCGTATCCATTCGACCTCCCGGGACAAGGATTTTTTACGGCTTTGCTCCTCGCGTTTTTCCTGCTCATGGCGTTTGGCTTTTTGTTCCAGCCATGAGGAATAATTGCCCTGATAGGGAATGCCCTGCCCGCGATCCAGCTCCAAAATCCAGCCGGTGACATTATCCAGAAAATAACGATCATGGGTAACAAGAATGACTGCACCGGGATAGGTGTGCAGATAGTTTTCCAGCCACGCCACACTTTCCGCATCAAGATGGTTGGTCGGCTCGTCCAGCAGCATCAAATCAGGCTTGGACAAAAGCAGCTTGGCCAAAGCCACCCGTCGTTTTTCACCCCCGGACAGATTATCCACTTTCCAATCCCCCGGCGGACAACGCAAAGCCTCCATGGCCATTTCCACCTTGCTGTCAATATCCCAGCCATCGGCAGCATCGATCTCTTCCTGCAGGGTCGACATTTTCTCCATCAATTCATCGGAATAATCTTCCGCCATCTGCATGGAGACATCATTAAATGCCTGAATCTTGGCTTTGATTTCCCAAACCCCTTCACAGGCATTTTCAAAAACGGTTTTGTCCGGATCAAGCTGCGGTTCTTGCGGCAAATATCCCACCTTGGCACCATCGGCGATCCACGCCTCGCCATTAAATTCCTTGTCAATCCCGGCCATGATTTTCAACAGGGTCGACTTACCCGAGCCATTGACCCCGACAATGCCGATTTTGGCATCGGGGAAAAATTGCAAATGAATATCTTCGAGAATTTTCTTGGAGCCGTAGGATTTTGTCAGCCCCTGCATGTGATAAATATATTGGTAATTGGCCATAAAGTTTAAAAGCACTTCTTTTTTTAAGTTCCGTTGGCAGGGAAAACCCCGTAGCAATATGCCATAATCTGCCGCGCAATTTTGCTACACCCTAATTCTATTGCATGATTTTTGCGAAAAACCGGCACCCCTTTTTTTCACCCCATGCTTTAGCCTGACTGAAGCCCTCCCGCAAGCAAACCCGCGACAAAATAAAGCTGATTCGGATTAGGCTCTCCACCAAATTGCCCTGTTTAACCCTTTGGTTTCGCTGATTATTTGCGAACAGGCTGAAAAAACAGCCCGACCGCCTTGGCAAAACACAGCCATAGTCTTGGCAAGCGGTTTTGCCCACCCCATATCTGTGATAGGGTTTGTGGCGTGGGGTATTTTCGTAAAAGCGCAAAACAGCAAGGTGGGGAAGAATGAGTTACGTGTCACAAACATTGGCCGAGAATGAGGACGTTGTTCTGCGAGCGCATTTCAACTGGACCTTCCACATTGGCGCAACGTTCTGGTTTCTGCTCGGTCTGGCGCCGATAATTGTTTTGGCAACAGGACAGAATATCAAGGATGTGCCCTTTGAAGAATTGAAAATTGGCTATTGGATGTCGTGCTTCACGCTTCTCATCGGTTCCATCCTGCTGCTCAACCATCTCATCTATTTGTGGACGACCGAAATTGTCGTCACCAGCTTCCGCTTTGTCTATAAAACCGGTCTCATCGCCCGCAGCACCAAAGAGGTCAGCCTCAACAAGCTTGAGGAAATTCAGATGGAACAATCCGTACTGGGGCGGATTTTCGGGTATGGCAAGATAATTCTACGCGGTACCGGTGTCGGGGTGATTGAATTACCCAATCTCGACAATCCGGTCGAATTGCGCCGCGAAATAGAATCCGCCAAAGCCCGCTTGCGCGCCTCCTCCATGGAAGAACATATGGGCATGGGCGATTAGAGCGAAACTCCAGCAAAGCGTTCAAACGGCAAAAACCTTCTCTATCAGACCCTCCAAAGCCTGTTTGTCAATCGCATCGAAACTGCCTTCCACATCGCTATCAATATCCAGCACGCCAAGCAGTTTTTTGTCCTTATCAAAAACCGGCACCACAATTTCACTCACCGAGCGGGCATCACAGGCAATGTGACCCGCGAAATCATGCACATTTTTCACGATCTGCGTCACCCCCTCCTGCGCCGCCGCGCCGCAGACACCCTTGCCAAAGGGAATACGCAAGCAACCAAGCGTGCCCTGATAGGGACCGACCACCAATTCCCCGGTCTTTGCATCATCCACCAGATAAAAACCGGTCCAGATGCGATGCTCAAAGGCGTCATGCAGCAGGCAGGCAATGCTTGCCATGCGGGCAATCAGATGGGTCTCGCCGTCCAACACCGCCAATATCTCTTTTTCCAGCCGCTGATAAGTTTCAGCCTTGCTTTCATTGCCTGTTATAATGACCGGTGCCCGCATCAGTTTTTATCTTTCCTTCTCGATTCCAAAGACACAATCACCGGCGCACTTTCCACCCCTTCTCCCAAAGGCCGCACCATCATCACCAATTCCATCCAATGACCATGCTTCCACCCGGCCCCGGGCAATGTGCCCTTCACCTTAAAACCGCAAGCCTCGTGCAATGCGATAGAGGATGCCTTTTCATCATCGCCAATCATCGCAATCATTTGGCGATAGCCCATCTCCTCACAAATTCTGATAAGCTCTTTGAGCAAAGCGCGGCCAATACCCTGATAGCGATGGGCGCGATCCACATAGATCGAATTTTCGACCAGCGGCGCATAGGCCGCCCGATCGCGAAACGCCCCGGCATAGGCATAGGCAACAACCGCGCCTTCCTTTTCCGCGACAATATAGGGATAGCCCTTGGCCAGAATGTCGTCGCGGCGCTTTGCCATTTCCTTTTCATCAGGCGCTGTCCATTCCCATGACGCACAGGAATGCAAAACCGCATCCGCATAGATGCGCGTGATAGCAGCTATATCGCTACCTTCAGATTGTCTGATGATAATGTCGCTCATCTCTATAATAGCCCGCCCGGCGACATTTTATCACTATTTTCTATTCTCCGGCAATTTGAAATTTCAAGGGGCACAGGCCATCCACCTCAACACTAATAGTGTCGCCCTGCTTTGCGGGACCAACACCGGCCGGCGTGCCGGTAAAAACAAGGTCTCCGGCCTTGAGCGCAAACAGCCCGGACAGATTGGCGATTATTTCCGGCAGTGACCAAATCATCTGTGACAAAACAGCATTTTGCCTTTCTTCGCCATTGCAAGAAAGGCGAAGCCTTGTCTGTTCCATTGGCTGCCATTGACTGGCGGGCGTTATTTCTCCCACCCCGGCACTCATATCAAAAGCCTTGGCCACATCCCATGGCCCCCTTTGCTGCTTGGCTTGCGCCTGAAGGTCGCGCCGGGTCAAATCACATCCGGCGGCAAAGCCAAAAATCGCATCCATTGCTTTATCCGGTGGCAGCATCTGCCCGCCCCCTTTCAAAGCAACCACCAACTCCCCCTCAAAATGCAAATCATTGGTGGCCAGAGGATACGCCACCACCCCGCCGGAAAAAACCGCATCGGCTGGCTTGGTAAAAAATGTCGGCGGAGTGGTTTTCAAATCCCCGCCCATTTCCGCAACATGGTCCGCATAATTGCGGCCAATGCAAAAAATCCGCCGCACCGGAAAATCGCGCCCATCACGCACAGGCACAACAGGCTGGACCGGCGGCGCGACAGCAAATGCGTTCATCCGGCTATATGCGCCTTTACCGCCGCTTCAAGAATATCAAGCCCTTCATCAATAATCGCATCACTGGCGACCAAAGGCACATGGGTGCGAATGACATTGGCTTTTTTACCGGCGGTCAAAAAGATCAATCCATTATCCCGTGAACGGGTTTGAATATCCGCCGCCGCCGCGCCATCGGGCTTGGCTGCATCTCCATCACTGACAATCTCCACCGCCGCCATCGCCCCGACCCGGCGCACATCCCCGAACAGACCTTTGGCAACGCCTTTTTGCATGTCCAGCCAGCGCGCTTCCAGCTTTGCGCCAATTTCTTCGGCCCGGGCGATAAGCCCCTCTTCTTCAATCACATCAAGCACCGCCAATGCCGCCGCGCAGGAAATCGGATTGCCCCCATAGGTCGAGCCCATGCCGCCCGGATCAATCTGGTCAAACAGATCCGCCCGCCCGATCACGGCCGATAAGGGCATGCCCCCGGCGATGGATTTGGCACAGACGAGAAAATCCGGCTCAACCCCGGAATGCTCAATGGCAAACATTTTGCCGGTGCGGGCAAAACCGGTCTGCACCTCATCGGCAATCAGCAAAATCCCGTTATCATCGCAAATCTTGCGCAGCCCCTGCATGAACGCATCGGGCGCCGGAACAAACCCGCCCTCGCCCTGCACCGGCTCTATGATAATCGCCGCCACATCACAGGCACGAATAGAGGTCTCGAACAGATCCTGCAGCCTTTGCAGGCAATAATCACTCGACTTGCCGAGATAGTCATTGGGATATGGCGCATGATAGACATCCGGCGGAAACGGCCCAAAGCCGATTTTATAGGGCGCGGACTTACCCGTAAGCGCTGTCGCCAAAAGGGTGCGGCCGTGAAATGCCCCTTCAAAAGCAATAAGACCGGGCCGTCCGGTGATGCGCCGGGCAAATTTACAGACCTGCTCGGTCGCCTCGGTGCCGGTATTCAGGAACATGGATTTATAGGGCCCCTTGCCCGGCACCAGGGCATTCAACCGCTCCGCCAGCGCCACATAGGGCTCATATTGGGCCACCCCGAATGAGGTATGGACCAGCTTGTCGGCCTGCTCGTGAATAGCCTTTTGTACTTTCGGGTGGCGATGGCCGACATTCAGGACCCCGATGCCGCCAATAAAGTCGATATAGCGCCTGCCTTCCACATCCCAAAGTTCAGCCCCTTCGGCCTTTTCAGCATAAATCCCTGATTTTGAAGGCAATCCTCTCGGACAGGCCTGATCGCGTCTGGCAATAAGGACTTCGTTGGAGAGAAACTCATTGGGGCGGGTATCGGCCATTTTCGGCTCCTTTGATCTATGGCAAAAACAGGCCACCACATCTGCCCTAAACTGCGCCGCACGACAAGATCGCCCCCTTCATCGGCCTTGTCTTTTTTGCTGTGGCAGGGCAGGAAAAGGGGGATTCAAACAGGAAAGACATCCAATATGACCGAAATGAAACTGGATAAAGTGCCCGAACTGTCCCTTGCCGCCTATAGTTCCGGCGATGATGCAGTGCGGGAAAAATTCCAAAAAGAGCTCTATCTGGGCTTTAAACATTTCGGCTTTATCGTCCTCAATGATCACGGCATTGATATGGATATGCTGCAACGGGCCTATGATCTTTCCGCCGAATTTTTCGCCCTGCCGGAAGAAGAAAAAAACCAATATATTGTCGGCACAGATTTCCAGCGCGGCTACACCCCCTTTGGCCGCGAGCACGCCAAGGGCAATCGCTATCCGGATTTGAAGGAATTCTGGCATGTGGGTCAGGAATTTGATTCGCAAAGCCCGCTGGCCAAAATCTATCCCATGAATATCTGGCCGGAAAAACCGGAAGGCTTTCGCGAGACCTTTCTCGCCCTTTATCAGGCATTGGAAAATGCCGGTCAGGTGATGCTGGAGGCGCTGGCCCCATCCATCGGCGTCGACACCGATTATTTCAAGCGCCTTGCGACCAATGGCAATTCGATCATGCGCCTATTGCACTACCCGCCCATTCCCGAAGGCACCGACCCCCATTGCGTGCGCGCCGCCGCCCATGAGGATATCAATCTCATCACCTTGCTCGTGGCCGCTTCCGCCAGCGGCCTTGAATTGCTTGATCGCGATGGCAAATGGCTGCCTGTCGAAGCCTCGCCAAACGCATTGATTGTCGATGCCGGCGATATGCTCGCCCGCATCACCAATAACCATATTCCGGCCACCACCCACCGGGTGGTCAATCCCGATGGCCCCAATGAACCACGCTATTCCATGCCGTTTTTCATGCATCCCCATAGCGAAGCCATGCTCGCCTGCATTGACCGCTATCGCGATGGCAATGAAATGCCGGACATCACCGCCGACGGCTTTTTGCAGGAGCGCCTCGCGGAAATCGGGTTAAAGGATTAGGTGTTTTCAGGATTAACTGAAAACGCCCCAACCCTCGACACTATTCCTCCCCCGTAAAACGGGGGAGGTGCCGACAGGCGGAGGGGGCTAAGGACTATCAAAGAGAGAAAAAGGCAAGCGTTTTGATCAAGCGCCTGCCATCCCCCCTTGCCCTTCGCCGCCGCCCTGCTATTTTCGCCTGCCACATCATAAAAAGGCAGGCAGTATGAAATTTACCGGCACCAAATCCTATATCGCCACCGAGGACCTGAAAGTCGCGGTCAATGCGGCGGTGACGCTGGAGCGCCCGCTTCTCATCAAGGGCGAGCCGGGCACCGGCAAAACCGTATTGGCGCAGGAAATTGCCAAAGCCTTGGATGCGCCGCTTCTGGAATGGCACATCAAATCCACCACCAAGGCCCAGCAAGGGCTTTATGAATATGACGCGGTGGCGCGTTTGCGCGACAGCCAGCTTGGGGAGTCTCGCGCCACAAATGTCGCCAATTACATAAAGCGCGGCAAATTATGGGAGGCGTTCACCCATGACACGCGGCCGGTTCTGCTGATTGACGAGATTGACAAAGCCGATATCGAATTTCCCAATGATCTGCTGCAAGAACTCGATCGCATGGAGTTTTTTGTTTACGAAACCGGCGAGACGGTGAAAGCCAAAGTGCGGCCGATTGTGGTCATCACCTCCAATAACGAAAAAGAATTACCGGACGCCTTTTTAAGACGTTGCTTCTTCCACTATATCGCCTTTCCCGACAATGAAACCATGCAGGCAATCATTGACGTGCATTTCCCCGGTATCAAACAGCATCTGGTCTCCGAAGCTCTGAAAATATTCTATCAATTACGCGACACGCCGGGGTTGAAGAAAAAACCCTCCACCTCCGAATTGCTGGACTGGCTGAAATTATTGCTGGCCGAAGACATGGACGCCATGGCCTTGCGCGAGCGCGACCCGCGCAAAATAATCCCGCCCTTGCATGGTGCCCTGCTGAAAAACGAGCAAGACGTGCATTTGTTTGAGAAACTCGCCTTCATGGCCGCACGGGACCGTTAACCCTGACGAGACAGCGCCAAAATCCACTTTGCATATTCAGGCAAAGCCCTTTAATCTGGCGCTTCAATGTCTGAGACGAAGAAAACCAAATCCTCTCTGGTACCGCCAGAGCATTGTTCCCTTGCCAAAGCTTTTGAAAAGCTGGGCGAGCGCTGGACTTTGCTGATCATTCGCTCGGCGCTTTACGGGCTGACCCGCTTTGAGGAGTTCCAGTCAGAGCTCGGCATCCCCCGCACGGTCCTCTCCCAGCGTCTAAAACGCCTTTGCGAACAGGGTATTTTTGAGCGCCGCCCCTATAAAACTCCCGGCACCCGCCAGCGCATGGCCTATCATTTAACCCCGCTGGGGCGCGAATTATTACTGCCTTTCATGGGGCTGACCCAATGGTCGGATCGCTGGCATGATATGGCCGAACAACCAACCGTCTGCTTTAAAAGCCGCAAAACCGGCGAGCCCTTGCGCATTGCCATGGTCGATCAAAATGGCCGGGCGGTCCCCGATAGCGATATTCTCGCACAACTCTGCTCGCATTTGCGCGCACAAAAACAGGCTGAGTAATGGCCAATCTTTTAACCTGCCTTCGTATTTTTCTGCTGCTGCCAATCGCATGGGCGATGCTGTCCGGTGCCCCTTGGCTGGCCTTTTGGCTGTTCATTCTGGCCGGATTGACCGATCTGCTCGATGGCGCATTGGCCCGCGCCCTGGGCGATGCCGATGCCCTCGGCGCAGCCCTCGACCCCATTGCCGACAAGATTTTGACCGCCGGGCTTTTTATTGTGCTGGCCATGACCGGCGCGCTTTATGGCCCGCATCTTTTTGCAGCCCTGTTCATCCTGATGCGCGAATTTCTAATCGGCGGCCTGCGCGAGGCCCTGGCGGGAAAATTGACCCTGCCGGTCTCGAGACTGGCCAAATGGAAAACCGGCCTGCAATTTACCGCGCTTGCTTTGTTGATCATGCCCCTGTCCTGGGGGCAAAATATCGGCCTTGCCGTCTTATGGGCAGCGGCACTGCTGACCCTGTGGACCGGCTGGGCCTATGCCCGCCCGGCCCTTGCAGCCTTGAAGAAAGCCGGACAAATTCGCTAATTCTCTGCTATGGTTCTTTTCAGAGCGAACCCAAGAGAAAAACAAAGGTGTCCTTTTGAGCAAACCGCTTGCAACCACTGATGACAACGCACCCCATATCCTCGTGGTGGATGACGATATGCGCATTCGCACGCTCTTGAAGCGCTACCTCTCCGAAAATGGCTATCATGCCTCCATGGCCGAAAGCGCCGATCATGCCCGGCAAATGATGAAATCCCTCGATTTTGATTTGCTCATCCTTGATGTGATGATGCCCGGCGAAACCGGCTTTGAACTGACCAAACATTTGCGCGAAATTTCCAATATCCCGATCATTTTGCTCACCGCCCGCGGCCAGCCGGAAGATCGCATTGAAGGCCTCGAATTAGGCGCCGATGATTATCTTGCCAAGCCTTTTGAACCGCGCGAATTATTGCTGCGCCTGCGCGCCCTGCTCAAGCGCCGGGCCGAATCTGCGCCGCGGGCCAAGGAGATTGTTTTTGGTGCTTGCACCTTCAATGCCGAGCGCGGTGAATTGCGCCGCGACGGCGAATTGATAAAGCTGACCAGTGGCGAACTGGCTTTGCTGCGGGCACTGGTGCGCAAACCCGGCGCTGCCATTTCCCGTCAGGCACTGGCCGAAAACACCTCTGCCGCCATGGATCGCTCCATTGATGTTCAGGTCACCCGCCTGCGTAAGAAAATAGAGGAAGATCCCCGCAATCCCCTGATCCTGCAAACCGTGCGCGGCGTCGGCTACGCCCTGATGACGGATTGACAATGCTGCGCCACATCACTCCCAAAGGCTTGTTTGCCAGAACCATGCTGATTGTCACCCTGCCAGTGTTCCTGATGCAGGGCGTTATCACCTATGTCTTCTTTGCCCGCCATTGGGAGGTCGTCACCGGCAATCTCGCCGCCAATGTCGCCGGCGATATCGCCCTTGTCACCCGCCTTTACGAACAGGCCGCCGGTCCCTTTACCGAAGATCAGGTCAAGAAAATGGCCCGCGACGAACTTGGCATCGCCTTTCGCTATGATCGCGGGGCAGAAATCCCCGAGCGCGACCGTGGCTCGGTGTTTACGGTCCTCAACAACACGATCGACAAAGAACTATCACAAAAACTGCCTTATGATTTCTGGTATAACACCACCAGCTATCCGGCCTATGTGGAAATACGCCAGCAATTACCTAATGGCGTGCTCGTATTTTTCATCCCCCGCGAACGCATCATCGCCACCAATGGCTATATTTTTGTTTTGTGGATGATTGGCGCAACCCTGTTGCTGGGCTATGTCACCTGGAGTTTTATGCGCAATCAGGTGCGCTCTATCCAACGCCTTGCCCAGGCGGCCGAAGCCTTTGGTCGCGGACGCGATATGCCGGACTTCAAACCAACCGGCGCCACCGAAGTGCGTCAGGCAGGGCGCGCCTTTATGGCCATGCGCCAACGCATCAAACGGCATTTGCGCCAACGCACCGAAATGCTGGCCGGGGTCAGTCATGATTTGCGCACCCCCCTCACCCGCATCAAACTTGTCCTCGCCATGCAGGACGAAAATGAAGACCTCGAAGCGATCAAGACCGATGTCGAGGAAATGGAGCGCATGCTGGAGGAATATCTCGCCTTTGCCCGCAATCAGGTGCTGGACGAAACAGAAGTCGTCGAACTGCGCGAGCTGGTGCAGGAAATTGCATCGGACATCAAACGCGGCGGCGGCAATCTGGTCATAGACGCCCCCCATGAAATTTCTCTCGATGCCCGCCGCAGCGGTATGAAACGGGCGATTAGCAATCTTGTTTCCAACGCCATCAAACATGCGACACATTATAAATTGTCGCTGCGCCTTAATGCCGGCAATGCGGAAATAATTATTGATGATGACGGCCCCGGTATTGAACCGGAAAATTACGAGGCCGTATTCAAAGCCTTTTCGAGGCTGGATCAGGCACGCTCGCAAAACACGGCCGGGGTCGGCCTTGGCCTTACCGTCGTCCGCGA
>Ga0256839_1001836_pt1 | contig 24959 bp, 26 predicted proteins | sample 354166metaG_FD_185968 | JGI IMG/M metagenome (GOLD analysis project Ga0256839, IMG submission 185968) | Hydrothermal vent microbial communities from Mid Atlantic Ridge, Atlantic Ocean - 354-166 | ecosystem: Environmental > Aquatic > Marine > Hydrothermal vents | place: Atlantic Ocean: Mid... | reverse complement strand
GTTAAATAGAACCACTATTCGCCTCAAAATCGGAAACATTTTGACTCGCTCTCCCACCATGCTCGCTACGATTACCCAAATTCGACAGACTCCTGGCAGGTCGCTGAAAAGGTCCGGGCAGACGCCAACAGCGGGGCGCGGCGTAGCGCCATGACGGCGGGGCAGACGGCAGGGGGTGGCGGGCACCTGGTGGTCGCCGCGCGCGGCTGGTTGCATCCGGCCTGGCGGGGGCGCTACTACCCGGAGGATCTGCCGGAGGACTGGCGGCTGGCCTATTTCAGCAATGAATTCCGCGCCGTGGTGGTGCCGAGGGAGCTGTGGCCCGCGGTGGATGCCGCGGAGATCGAGCGCTGGGTGGAGGACACCCACGAGGAATTCCAGTTTTTCCTCGAAGTGGCCGATCTGCGTTGCGGCTGGGCCGACTTTGCCGCCCGGCTCGCGCCGCTGGCGCGGCAGATCGGCGGCGTGCTGCTGCGTCCGCTGCGGGTGGATGCCGATCTGGCGCAGCTGGAGCTGTCCCTGCAACGGGCACGCCAGCTGGGCCCGGTGGCGGTGATCCTGCCGCCGGGGCTGCTGCCCAGCGAGACGGGCCGGCGGCGGCTGGCGGACCATGGCATCGAGCCGCCCTGGCCCCTCGACGCGGAGCGGCCGTCCTGGGCGCCGTGTCCGCTGGCCCTGGCGCACACCGCCGAGACCCGCCGCACGCCGCGCGAATGGCGCGAGGTAGTGGAGAATTGCCTGAGTTTTGGTGTCGACAGTGACACCGTTTTATTGATGCTGGAGGGGGAGGCCCCGGATATCGAGGCCCTGCGAGTGACCATGATGATTGCCGACATGCTGCCCGCCGCCGAGGCGCTGCGTTGAACACCACACCGTCGAATGCCAAACCACGGGAGGCAATGGCGGACGCCATGCCGGAGGCCTGGGTGCGCATCCGTGGCCTGCACTATGCGCGCGGCGAACAGGTCATCTTCGACGGTATCGACATGGACATCCCGCGCGGCCGGCTGACTGCCATCATGGGTCCCAGTGGCACCGGCAAGACTACCCTGCTGCGCCTCATCGGCGGCCAGTTGCGGCCCGACGCCGGCAGCGTGGAGGTGGCCGGGCAGAACGTCAGCGCGCTGCGCAGCAAGGCGCTGTACCGCCTGCGCCAGCGCATGGGCATGCTGTTCCAGAACGGCGCCCTGCTCACGGACCTGTCGGTGTTCGAAAACGTCGCCTTTCCGCTGCGCGAGCACACCCGCCTGCCGGAGCGTATGATCCGCGACCTGGTGCTGATGAAGCTGCACGCGGTGGGCCTGCGCGGCGCCCGCGAGCTGATGCCGGCGCAGCTCTCCGGCGGCATGGCGCGGCGCGTGGCGCTGGCCCGCGCCATCGCCCTGGACCCGGAGATGGTGATGTTCGACGAGCCCTTCACCGGCCAGGATCCCATTTCCCTGGGGGTGCTGGTGAGCCTGCTGCGCCGCCTCACCGACGCCCTGGGGCTGACCTCGTTGATGGTCTCGCACGATGTGCAGGAAAGCCTGTCCATCGCCGACTATGTGTACGTGATCTCCGAGGGCCAGGTGGTGGAGCATGGCACGCCGGCGGCGCTGCGGCGGTCCACCTCGCCCTGGGTGCAGCAGTTCCTGCAGGGGCAGAGCGATGGCCCGGTGCCGTTTCACTATCCGGCGCCGGACTACCGCGCCGACCTGCTGGCGGAGGCGCCATGACGGCCTTCCTGCAACGCCTGGGCGCGGGTACCCTGGGGATCACCGAGCGCGTCGGCCGCGGCCACCTGTTCCTGCTGCATGTGCTGGGCGGCTTTCCGGGCCTGCTGCCGCGCTTTGGCCTGGTGATGAAACAGATCTATGCCAGCGGTGTCTTGTCGCTGTTGATCGTCGCCGTGTCCGGCCTGTTCGTCGGCATGGTGCTGGCCCTGCAGGGCTACAACACGCTGGTGGACTTCGGCGCCACCGAATCGCTGGGCGTGGTGGTGTCGCTGTCGCTGGTGCGCGAACTGGGGCCGGTGGTGGCGGCGCTGTTGTTCGCCGGTCGCGCCGGCTCGGCGCTGACCGCCGAGATCGGCCTGATGAAGGCCACCGAGCAGCTCTCGGCGATGGAGATGATGGCGGTGAATCCGCTGCACCGGGTGGTGGCGCCGCGCCTGCTGGGCGGTATCATCGCCATGCCGCTGCTGGCGGCCATCTTCAGCGCGGTGGGCATCCTCGGCGGCTATTTCGTCGCCGTGGGCCTGCTGGGCGTGGACGAGGGCGCCTTCTGGTCGCAGATGCAGGCCAAGGTGGATCTCTACGAGGACATCGCCAACGGCGTCATCAAGAGCGTGGTGTTCGGCTTCGTGGTGACCTGGATCGCGGTGTTCGAAGGCTATGACGCGGTGCCCACCTCCGAGGGCGTGAGTCGCGCCACCACGCGCACCGTGGTGCACGCCTCGCTGGCGGTGCTGGGGCTGGATTTCATCCTCACCGCCCTCATGTTCGGGGACGAGTAATGCCGGTGGGGCTTGTTTTTTCACCACAGAGACACGGAGGCACGGAGAAATATGAAAAAGAAACGCGTCGTACGAGTGGGCTGCAACGCCGACCCACAGGCCGCGGATTTGCCGGTATTTTCCGCAGGGGGGATGTCCTTTCCCGCGTTCCCTGTGTCTGCGTGCCTCTGTGGTGAAGGCCGGGGTATGCAAACAAAGGTCGGGAAGGGATAAATGATGCAATCACGCACGGTACAGATCTGGGTCGGCCTGTTCGTCATCATGGGCATGGCGGCGCTGTTGATGCTGGCCATGAAGGTGAGCAACATCCGCGCCTTCAGCGGCGAAGAGGGCTACGTCATCACTGCCCGCTTCGAGAACATCGGCGGCCTCAAGGTGCGCTCGCCGGTGACCATGGCCGGGGTGGTGGTGGGCCGGGTGTCGAAGATCGGCTTCGACAAGGAGATCTACGAGGCGGTGGTGACCATGAACATCGATCCGCGCTACGACAATCTGCCGGAAGACACCTCGGCCAGCATCTTCACCTCCGGCCTGCTCGGTGAGCAGTACATCGGTCTGGAGGCCGGCGGCGCGGAGAACTATCTGCGCGACGGCGACCGCATCCAGCTGACCCAGTCGGCGGTGATCCTGGAACAGCTCATCGGCCAGTTCCTGGTCAGCCAGGCGGACAAGTGACATGGCATACCGCCTGAGCCTGTTGCTGCTGCTCGTCCTGCTGCCCCTGTCCCGGGGCCAGGCCGAGACCGTGGTGATGGATCTTCAGCAGGCGGTGGATCGCGCCCTGCAGGTGGACCCGCGCATTACCGAGAAGGAGCGTCACGTGGATCTGGCGCGCGCCCAGCTGCGCGAGGTGCGCGGCGCCGGGGACTGGGACCTGAGCATGAACACCTTCCTCGGCCTGGCGCCCAAGGTGCGCGGCGGCGTCTTCGAGACCACCAATACGGACGGCACCAAGAGTATCGGCATCCCCTCGGACGCCTTCGACATCAGCGGCCTGTCGCCGTGGTATTACCTCGAGGCCCGGCTCATCAAGCCGCTGCACACCTTTGGCAAGATCACCCACTATTCCAAGGCCGCGGCGGGCAACATCCAGGTCAAGCGCGGCGACATCCGCCTGGCGCGCGCGCAGACCCGCCTGGATATCGCCAAGGCCTATTACGGCTATCTGGCGGCGCGCGACACCCGGCGCCTGCTGGACGACACGCAGGACAAGCTGCAGGCGGCGCTCGATCTGTTGCAGGGCTGGCTGGACGAGGGGGAGGGCGAGGCCAAGCAGTCCGACCTGTTCGCCCTGCAGACCGGCGCGGCGCTGATCCAGCGTTACCGGGCCGAGGCACAGGGCTATGAGCGCACCGCCCTGGACGGGCTGCGCATCCTCACCGGCCTGGGGCCGAACGACGAGGTTCAGGTGGCGGACAAGCGTCTCACGCCGCTGCCCCTGCCGGAGGGCAGCCTGAAGGCGTTGACCGCCAAGGCCATGACGCAGCGGCCCGAGGTGCGGCAGGTGGCGGCGGGCCTGGATGCGCGCCGCGAATTCATGCTGGCCAAGCGCAGCGAGTCCCTGCCCAATATCTATGCCGGGGTGGCGGGTTCCATTTCCTTTGCGCCGGGGCGGCGGGATTTTACCGACGTCAGTATTTACGACCCCTTCTACTATGCCGGCATGACACCCGTCATCGGCCTCAAGTGGGACTGGAACAGCGGTCGGCAGCCGGCCCAGGTGGCGCAGGCCAAGGCCGAACTGGACGCCACCCTGGCGCTGCGGGATCAGGCGCGCATGGGCATCCCCTTTCAGGTTGCCGAGCAGTATCATGCCGTGCACAGCCATCATGAGATGGTGCAGAAACTGTACCAGGGCAGTCGCGCCGGGCGCCGCTGGCTGATCAGCACCTATGCGGATTTCGAGGCCGGCGTGGAACAGACGGACAAGCTGGCGGCGGCCTTCCAGGGCTACGTGGCGGCCTACGGGGACTACCTCAGGGTGGTGAACGCCTACAACATGCATGTCGAGCGCCTGCGGGTGGTGACAGGGGATATTCAATGATGCAGAGAATGGATTGGCGCTCGGCGGGTCGGGTGCTGTTGATGGGTCTGGTGTTGCTGGTACTGCCGGCGCTGGCCGCGGCGAAGGTGGACCAGTCGCCGCGGGAACTGGTGATGGAGACCACCGACAGGATCCTCAAGGTCCTCAAGGCCGAGCAGGCGGAGATCAAGAAAAATCCCGCGCGGCTGTATGAGATCGTCGACGAGATCGTCCTGCCGCACTTCGATTTCCGCCGCATGTCCAGCTGGGTGCTGGGCAAGCACTGGCGCAAGGCCACCCCCGAGCAGCGCGAGCAGTTCGTGACGGAATTCCGCGCCCTGCTGGTGCGCACCTATGCCGCGGCCCTGAATGACAACTACGATCAGAAGATCGATTTTCTGCCCCTGCGCGCCAAGAAGGATGCCACCGAGGTCACCGTGCGCACCGAGGTGGAGGTGGAGTCCGGTTTTCCCATCCCCATCAATTACAAGATGTACCGCACCAAGGACGGCGAATGGCTGGTGTACGACGTCAGCATCGATGGCGTCAGCCTGGTGACCAACTACCGCAGCGCCTTCTCCAAGGAAATCCGCAACGGCGGCCTGCCCAGGCTCATCGCCAGTCTCGCCGAGCGCAACCAGCAGTCGAAGCGTGACTGAGGCGCGTCTCGAGGTGGTCTCGCCCGGCCACTACCGGCTCACGGGCGAGTTGGATTTCGACAGCGTGCCGGCGCTGGCGGCGCGCAGCGGGGAGCTGTTCCGTGCGCCCGGTGACGTACGGGTGAGCCTGGCGGGCGTCGCGCGCGCCGACAGCGCCGGCCTCGCCCTGCTGGTCGACTGGTTGCGCGAGGCCCGACGACGCGGACGCCACATCGGCTTCAGCCAGGTGCCGGAGCAGCTGCTGGCGCTGGCGCGGGTCAGCGGCGTCGATGAGCTGCTGCCACTCGATCCGCAGTAAACGTTGTGCCGGGGCGGCCATCGCGCGTTTCGCCAGAGATCCCCATGACCACCGCCATTTCCATCCAGCAGGTACACAAGCGTTTTGCCGCCGTGCAGGCCCTCAGGGGCATCTCCATGGAGGTGCCACAGGGCGCCTTCTTTGGCCTGCTGGGTCCCAACGGCGCCGGCAAGTCCACCCTGATCAGCATCATGGCCGGGCTGGCGCGGGCCGATGCGGGCGCGATTCGCGTCATGGGGCACAACGTGGTGTCGGCCTGGCGTCAGTCGCGCCACGCCCTCGGCGTGGTGCCGCAGGAACTGGTCTACGATCCATTCTTTTCCGTGCGCGAGGTGCTGCGCCTGCAATCGGGTTACTTCGGCCTGGGGCGCGGCAACGAGGCCTGGATCGAGGAGCTGCTGGAGACCCTGTCCCTGGCGGACAAGGCCGACGCCAACCTGCAGGCCCTCTCCGGTGGCATGAAGCGCCGCGTGCTCATCGCCCAGGCCCTGGTGCACCGCCCCGAGGTGGTGGTGCTCGACGAGCCCACCGCCGGCGTCGACGTGGAACTGCGCCAGGCCCTGTGGCACTTTGCCCGCCGCCTGCACCGCGAGGGCCACACCATCCTGCTCACCACCCACTATCTGGAAGAGGCCGAGTCCCTGTGTGACGAGATCGCCATCCTCAATCACGGCCAGCTGGTGACCCGCGACAGCAAGCAGAACCTGCTGGCGCGCTATCCCTGGCGTACCCTGCACATCACCGTGGACCGCACCAGCTTCCAGCTGCCGGAGGCGCTGGTGCCGCTGCTGACCAGCGCCGACGACAGCTGTCTCACCTTTCGCTTGCACCGCGAACGGGACACCATCGGCGCGGTGCTGGCGGCGCTGCAGGCGGCGGGGCTCACGGTGGTGGACCTGAGCACCGAGGAGGTGGGGCTGGAGGAGGTGTTCCTGCGTCTCATCGGCCAGTCGGGGGAGGGCCCATGAGCGCCGGCTTCAACGGCCGCGGCTTCTGGACCCTGTTCACCAAGGAGGTGCGGCGCTTCCTCAAGGTGACGGTGCAGACGGTGCTCACGCCCATGGTCACCGCGCTGCTGTATCTGCTGGTGTTCGGCCAGGCGCTGGAGGCCCACGTCGAGGTCTACCCCGGCATCGGCTACTCGGCCTTCCTGATCCCGGGCCTGATGATGATGTCCATCATCCAGAACGCCTTTGCCAACAGCTCCTCCAGCCTGATCCAGTCGAAGATGACCGGCAACCTGGTGTTCGTGTTGCTGGCGCCCATCTCCAGCCTGGAATTCTTCGCCGCCTTCGTGCTCGCCGCGGTGGTGCGCGGCCTGCTGGTGGCGCTGGCGGTGTATGCGGTGGCGGTGCTGTTCGTCGACCTGCCCCTGGCCCATCCCTGGGCGATTGCCGTGTTCGCGGTGATCGGCAGCGCCACCCTCGGCGCGCTGGGGGTGATCGCCGGCATCTGGGCCGACAAGTACGACCAGCTGGCCGGCTTCCAGAATTTCTTCATCCTGCCCCTGTCCTTCCTCAGCGGGGTGTTCTACTCCATCCATTCCCTGCCCGGGGTGTGGCAGCAGATCTCCCACTTCAACCCGTTCTTCTATCTCATCGACGGCTTCCGCTGGGGCTTTTTCGGTCAGAGCGACAGCAGTCCGGTCCTCAGTCTCGCCGTCGGCAGCGGCTTCCTCGCCCTCATGATCGCCCTGGCCCTGGCCAGGGTGTCTCGCCTGCGAGCCTGATTTCTTCAGCCGCAGTCTGGGCATCTCCATTCCGAGTCAAGCCCTGGGCCGCACGGCCTTTGGGGCGCCGCCGGGTGGCGCGCGCCGGGATCCTGACGGTAGAAGCGGCGAAACTGCTCGTGGACCGCCGGGTAGTGCGCTCGCAGCCGCTCGGGCGCGGCGAAGAAGACCTCGGTCAGCACGGCGAAGAACTCCGCCGGGTCTTCCGCGGCGTAGGGGTCGATGGCGCCGGGCTCGCCATCCTCGAGGCTGGCGTGGAGGGCGTGGTAGGCCGCCGTCAGCGCCCGGGTCCAGTCTTCCCGGGTCATCTCGGGATGGGGCGGAGGCATGCCGTTGGCCGCCCCGTTGCGCATGTCCAGCTTGTGGGCGAACTCGTGCAGGATAACGCTGGCCCCGGGGTCGTGGGGGCAGCCGCTGGGGGCGATGTCACGCCAGGCGAGGATCACCGGGCCCTGCTCCCAGGCCTCGCCGGACAGGGGGCGCCGGACCCGATGCACCAGCCCGAACTCGTCTTCCTCCTCGTAGTCCACCATGAAGGTCTCCGGGTAGACGATGATCTCGTGGAAGCCGGCGTAGTAGTCCAGGTCCAGGCGCAGGATCAGCAGGCAGGCATGGGTGGCGATGTGCAGCCGCATCGAATCGTCGAGCTGCATTCCCCCGGCCCCGGTGAAGGTCTTGCGCGCCAGGAAGTCGCCACTCAGGCGGCGCAGCCGGGCGCGCTCGACCGGGCCCAATGGCCACAGCAGCGGCGACTGCGTCAGACAGCGCCGCCAGCGGCGGTAGGGGGTCCGCAGCCGATCCTGCCGCCGCCGCGGATGCAGGCGGCGAAGGCAGTGGCTCAGGGCGCCCATCCGCGCCCGTGCCCCGATGTTCTCATGCTGCACCGGCTCATGGTCTCCGGCGACTCGTTGTCATCGTTCTGAATCCTTTTGTCTCCTCTCGTGACCCAAGGATGACCTTTGTATGTCATCGACACGGAGGGTGCCATGAAAACCACGATCCCAAGTCTGGCCCTGACCACCATCGCCCTGCTGCTCACAGCCTGCGGCGATAACCCGCCAGGACAGGAACAGGCGGTCCAGCCACCCGGGGCGGCCAGCCCCTCGCTCGGTTTCGCGCAGATCAAGGTCATCCTCGTCAACAACTGAGGCGATGTGGAAGGCGTCGGTTTTTACCGCCTGCTGGAGTGTCCAGCAGGCTTTTCCCTGTGCTCCGCATACAGACACGCAGCTATTGAACCCCTCAGGGCGCTTCTGCAACTCACAATCGGGCATGGCAAACAAGCCATGCTTTGAATCAAGGCGCGTATTTCAGATTTTCAAGCAAGGAGACACACCATGAAAAATTTCACGAAATTGCACCCTGCTTTAATTTTCCTGTCCGTATTATTCATGCTGATCACAGTACAGAATGTTCACGGACAACCCGCGTGTGCCGAGAGATCTCAAAACGGAGGAGAAGTGGTTTCCGGTGGATGCATTCCGACCCCGCCGATCATCGTATCAAAACCAAAAGATGATCGTGAACGTTCCATTCCCGAGCGGAAAACGCTCCAGAGCGGCCCGGTGGAACCGAACAGGCTGATGCTGTCGGAAATTTCTGTCGGGGATATACGTCCTCGGAGCTACCGGTCGGTAATACGCGGACGTCATGCAATAACCGATGCCAGCCTCAGGCAATTGATCGACAAGGCAGTCCAGCTCGACCAGGAAATTCTGCGTCTCGGAAATCGTATGTCGTCAGGGCAGGCCGAAACATACGACAGGCGCATGCAAGACCTGATAAAGCGCATGGACCAGATGAGCAGAAAAAAAGGACCCGCCCCCTGCATGAAGGAATGTGACAAGGCTTACCCTGGCTGGGGTAAAGGCAAGGGATGGAACCGCTTCTGGTGTAAGGCGGCGTGCCTTGTTGCCGCTGTCAATAACAACAACGCCAACGGTCCCGAGAGAAGAACAGGTCCCGAGAGAACCGTCGACACTCCCTTGCCACTCCGCTAGCCTCCGTTACCTCCTGGAGAGTGGTAACAGGCATCGCGCCCCCGAGCAGGGGGCGCCATTCTTCAGGAGTCGCCCCGCCGACCCCGGACGCGGGAACTTTTGGCGCGAATCGCTGCCACCGGCCGATGGGTGGGTATGGCGCCAGGGGTCGGTCGCCGGCTTCCATATTCTTCCTCGGTTGCGTGTATTGAACCGTGGGCGCCTGTCTTGCGACCCAGGGATGTAGTGTTGAAACCCGATCAAAAGGAGAAGACCATGAGTCCATCCATCCGAATTGCTGCTTTTTCCCTCGCCGCCCTGCTGCTCGCCGCCTGCAGTGGCGGGGGGGGAGGTACCCAGGCCCCGGGCGCCGTGACCCCGGCGCTCGGCTTCCAGCAGGTCAAGACCCTGCGCTTCACTTGGAACGACGTCGCCGGCGCCACTTACTACCGTCTGCTGGAAGATCCTGACGGCAGCTCCGGTTTCCAGCCCGTGAGCGGCGACATCGCCAGCGGCGAGCAGCAGTATGACCACGTGGTGCCCTTGCACCGGCGCATCAACGCCCGCTACATCGTGCAGAGCTGCAACAGCGCCGGCTGCACCGACTCCGACACCCTGTTCGTCGACGCCGCCCTCGCCCAGGCCATCGGCTATGTCAAGGCGGCCAACACCGGCGGTGCCGACCTGTTCGGCACCGCCGTGGCGCTGTCCGCCGACGGCGACACTCTGGCCGTGGGGGCGCCGCAGGAAGACAGCGCCGTCAGTGGCATCGACGGCAACGTCAACGACAACTCGGCCGGCAACGCCGGCGCGGTCTATGTCTTCATGCGTGACACCGGCGGCGCCTGGAGCCAGCAGGCCTATGTCAAGGCCTCCAACACCGGCGCCAGCGACCAGTTCGGCTGGTCCCTGGCGCTGTCCGCCGACGGCGACACCCTCGCGGTGGCGGCCAGGGACGAGAGCAGCAGCGCCACCGGCCTCAATGGCGATCAGGCCGACGACTTGGCCGGCAACGCCGGCGCGGTCTATGTCTTCACCCGCAACGCCGGACAGTGGTCCCAGCAGGCCTATGTCAAGGCCTCCAACACCGGCGCCAGCGACCAGTTCGGCTGGTCCCTGGCGCTGTCCGCCGACGGCGACACCCTGGCGGTGGGCGCACGCTATGAAGACAGCGCGGCCACCGGCCTCGGCGGCGACCAGAGCGACGACTCGGTGCTCAACGCCGGCGCGGTCTATGTCTTCGTGCGCGATGGCAACGGCGACTGGAGCCAGCAGGCCTACGTCAAGGCCGCCAACACCGGTTCCTGGGACCAGTTCGGCTACGCCGTGGCGCTCTCCGCCGACGGTGACACCTTGGCCGTAGGGGCGTCAGGGGAGGACAGCGATGCCACCGGCCTCGATGGCAATCAGGCCAACGACAACGCTGCGGACAGCGGCGCGGTCTATGTCTTCACCCGTACCGCGGGCTTCTGGAGCCAGCAGGCCTATGTCAAGGCCTCCAATACGGGTTCTGGAGATAGGTTCGGCGAGCGCGTGGCGCTCTCCGGCGACGGTGATACCCTGGCCGTGGGGGCGCCAGGGGAGGACAGCGACGCCACCGGCCTCAATGGCGACCAGACCAACGACAATGCCATCAACAGTGGCGCGGTCTACGTCTTCACCCGCAGCGGGACGACCTGGAGCCAGCAGGCCTACGTCAAGGCCGCCAATACCGAAACCGAAGACGATTTCGGCCGTGCGATCGCCCTGTCCGCCGACGGCGACACCCTGGCGGTGGGCGCCTCCCTCGAAGACGGCACCGAGTCCGGGCTCCATGCCCTCGACTACCTCAACGGCGCCCTCGACAGCGGCGCGGCCTACGTGTTCACCCACGAGAGTGGCGCCTGGAGCCAGCAGGCCTATGTCAAGGCGTCGAATACCGAGCCCTCTGACAGATTCGGCCGCTCCCTGGCGCTGTCCTCCGACGGCGACAGCCTGGTGGTAGGGGCGCCATGGGAGGATAGCGCCGCCACCGGCCTCGGCGGCGACCAGACCGACGACTCGGCCGGGGCTGCCGGCGCGGTGTATCTCTACTGAAACCCCAGGCTGGCGCACCCGGCCGCCTCGCGCCCTCTTCCGTCTGGGGGGAGGGCGTTTTTTCTTTTTCGGGTGAAATCCCTTTGAACCCGCTTGACCCCGGATGCGACCCAGGGGGGAGCGCGACCGGGAGACAGACCGGCGCGTTCGGAATTCGAACCCACGGAAAAAAGGAGCAAGACCATGAAAGCGATCCGCAATCCGAAGAACAGCGTTCCCGCCCTGCTGGCCATGACGATCCTGGGCGGCGGCCTGGCCATGGCGGATCCGGCGAGATGGCACGACGGGCAGCACGAGATCCCGCCCGGGGCGGGGCCCGGCAAGGGGGCGCTGGTCTGCAGCGAAGGCTTCCGGCCCGGCGGGACGGGCGGCGGCGTGCCACCGGCGCGGTTCGCTCCGGAAGGGACGGACTGGTACACCTGCGTCAGCCGGCCGCCCCGCTGCGCCGACGGCCGGCCGGCGCGGGCGGCCTATGTGGCGGGGAGCAAGCGTTTCGAGTACCGGTGTCGCCTGCCGCAGCCTCGCCCAGGGGCCGGGCGCTTCGGCCCGGAGGGCTCGCGTCCGGACGCCGGTGGCGTGGGGCGGTTTGGTCCCGAGGGCTCGCGGCCGGGATCGGGTGGCGTGGGGCGTTTTGCCCCGGGCGGGCCGCGGCCTTAGCCCTAGGTGGTGGAGCGATTTGATTGCCGGAATCAGAGCGGCGTACCCTTGACCGGGTGGGTGTCTGTCGCCGGGGGGATGTGGATGGGCGTCGTTGCCAGGAGATTACCGATTCGCCGCCAGGCGCCGTGGTGGGGGCTGCTGGTCCTGTGCGGTCTGCTCGCCGCCCCGGCCGGGGCGGACTGGCGGCCCGGGCTGCAGGCGGCGGAGGCGGGGCTGCGTTCGCCCCTGGGCGCGTTGCGGGTGCGCCTGCCGCCCGGCCTGCCGGGGGAGGTCCGGCAGCGTCTCCTGCTGGAGCTGGATGGCCTCGACGTCACGGCCCTGCTCGCGGTGGAGGGCGATACCCTGGTCTTCACCCCGGCGCAGCCCCTGGCCTGGGGTGAACACGAACTGCGCCTGGTTGAGGAGACGACCGAGGGCGAGTTGCTGGAACGCGGCGCCTGGCGCTTCGAGGTGCGGCGGAGCCGGCAGTTGCGCGAGGCGCAGGCGCGGCTCGACGCCGAACTCCTGCTCAGTGCCCGCCTGGCCCAGGCCAGCCCGGAGGGGGCGCCGGACCCGTTCCAGGCCCAGGGTAGCGCCCGTCTGGCCGGCATGGCGGCCGACGGCGACTGGCGCGCCGGGGGCAGCGCCGATCTCTACCTGGTGGGGGACACCCGCCAAGCCCCCACCGGCCGGTCGCTGGATCTCGGCGAATACCAGGTGGATGTCAGCCGCGGGGTGGGGCGCCTGCGTCTCGGTCACCAGGATGTTGGTGCCGACAACCTGGTGCTGCGCGAGTTCGACCGCCGCGGAGTCTCCGCGGCCCTGGAGGCGCCCTCCGGCCTGGCCCGGGTGACGGGCTTCGCCCAGCGCAGCGAGAGCGTGATCGGGATCGAGGACCCCAGCGGCCTGGGCGACGCCGACAACCGCACCGGCGGCGCCCTGCTGACGCTCTATCCCTTCGCCGGAGCGCCCGAGCGATTGTTCTTGTCCGCCACGCTGCTCAGTGGCCGCGGCAGCGAGTCGGGCTACGCCGACGTCGGCGACACGGTGACCGGGGAGACGGCGGCCTGGAGCGCGGTGGCCGATGCCCGCCTGCTGGACCGGCGGCTGCGCCTGCGGGGGGAATATGCCGCCACCCGCGCCGACTTCGACCTGGCGGACCCGGCCAGCGGCCGCGAGACGGATCAGGCCTATGCCCTGTTGGCCGATTTTACCCCGGCCGGCGCCCCGCTGGTGGCGGGTGAACCACTGAACTGGGGCCTGGGCCTGGAGCAGCGCCGGGTCGGCACCTTCTTCCGCAGCCTGGGCAACGCCGGACTGCCGACGGACAAGTTCCTGCGCCGGGCCTTCGCCCGCCTCGACTGGGGCGGGCTCAGCCTTAACGCCAGTTTCGGCGCCGAGCGGGACAACGTCGGCGATCTCGCCTTTCTGCCCGTCACCGGCACCGAGCGCGGCCTGCTGGCGGCGACCTGGTCCCCCGCCTGGGAGGGCGGCGGCCTGTTCGCCCAGCCCGGCTTCAGCGCCTCCCTTGTTCGCACCCGGCAGAAGACCCGGCGCCTGCCGTCGGAGTATGGCGGCCAGGTCGCCGACACCCTGGCCAGCGAGCTCCAGCTCGGCGCGGCGTTCTATCCGGGGAGCTGGGACTGGTCCGTCGGCTACATCCTGTCGTGGTTCGACGACCGCACGGGGCAGTTTTCCGATACCCGCAACGGTCTCACCACCCTGGAGCTGAATCTCCCCCTGGGCGAGTGGCTCCACCTCAGCCCGGTCCTGCAATGGAACCGCCTCGACGAGCGCGACACGGGCACCCGCAGCGACGGCCTGCTGCTGGAGCTGGGGGCCGGCTTCACCCTGCTCCCCGAGCGTCTCGACGGCAGTCTCAACGTCTCATTGAACCGGGAGCGCGCCTCCGACGACACAGTGGACACGCGCGAGCTGGTGCTGGACGCGAGCCTGAACTGGACCCTGCGCCCGGCCCGCAGTCGTCGACCCGGCCTGGTCCTGTTCCTCAGTGGCAATTTTCAGGACCTCGCCGACCCGGTGTCGGACTGGAGCTGGCGCGACTACCAGCTGTTTGCCGGCGTCCGCTCCACCCTGCCGCTGGCGTATGATTGACCTGGAAGCCTGCCGGGTGAACCCGGCCACGAAGGAGACAGAGACGATGATCAAAGGCATGCGCCCGTTCCCCGCCCTGGCCCTGCTGGCGCTGTGTGCCTGGGCATCCCCCGGCACCGCCGCGGTGACCGCCGTCAGCGCCGTTCACGGGGCCGGCAACATCCCCGTCAACCGTTCTCAGGTGGTGACCGTGCGCTGGCAGGTGCAGGTCAGCGGCAACCCCACCGGGGGGCCGCAGACGGTGACCGTGCGCTCCCCCCGGGGCCGCTTCCTGTCCGGCGTCAGCCTGGTGCAACTGGGGACGGTGGACGCGCCGCTGGCGCGCCGGGTCGAAGCCCCGGCTACCGTCACCATCGGCGAGCGGCTGCGGATCCCCGCCGGGGTGTTGCAGAAGGCCGTCAGGGAAGGGGGTGCGGTGCTGCGCTACCAGCGGGAGTTCGACGATGGAACGAGCAGTGCCGTTGCCGTGACGGGTGAGCTGATGCTGAACCTGTCCGGCGCCAGCGGCGGCGGCTTCGCCATCGACCGGATATCCCTGCGCTTCGACGACGACGCCCCCCAGCGCCTGGTGGCGCAGGACGCCGCCCTGCAGGCCCGTGCCGAGGTCAGCTTCACCGGTACCGGCCTGCTGCGGGCAGTGTGGGAGATCGCCGACCCCGCCAGCACCATGGGGCGCCCGGTGTTCCGCACCCTGCGCAGTGTGCGCCAGCAGTTGAGCGCCAGCGACCGGGTGCGCCTGACCAGCCCGCGCCTGCCCACCGCCCAGGCCGGCCTCTACCAGATTCGCCTGCGCCTGCTGGAGCCGGCCCTGGACGCCGCCCCGGCGATCTACTACTTCGTCCGCGGGCGCGCCGTCGGCCAACCGGCGCCCGCGCGGCTGAGCCTCCTCGGTCCGCGTGACGGTGGCCTGCTGGCCGCCGATACCCGCTTCCGCTGGCAGGCGGTGGAGGGCGCCAGCGCCTACCGGCTCGAGATCCACGAGCGTCCGCGCCCCTCCGGCCCCGGGGATGACGGCGCTCCCGTTCCCGGCTCCGCCACCCAGGGCGGCGCGCCCCCGGTCGAGGGCCCGCCGCTGACCGGCATGCTGGTGCCCGCCGGGCAGACCGCCAGCGGGCTCTCGGCGGCCGCCCGCAGCCACCTGGCGAGTGGCGGCGACTACCTGTGGCGGGTGCAGGCCATCGGCGCCGACGGGCGCATCGTCGGCGTCAGTCCCCTGCGCGGGCTGCGGCTGCCGTGAGCGGTCCCCGCCGATGACCGGGCCGGACAGGGAACAGCCGGACAGCGACGCCGGGCTGCTGCGGCGCATCGCCGCCGGCAGCACCGCCGCCCTGGGCGAGTTTTACGACCGCCACCAGGCCCGGGTTCACGCCTTCGCCCTGAGGCGCCTCGGCGAGCCGGCGGACGCCGCCGACGTGGTCCACGAGGTGATGATGCAGGTCTGGCGCAGCGCCGGCCGCTTCCAGGGCCGCTCCCGCGCCTCCACCTGGGTGCTGGGGATCGCCCACCACAAGATTCTCGACCGTCATCGCCGGCAGGCTGCGCGCCGTGACCAGGCCCTCGACCCCGAGACCCCCGACACGGAGGGCGCCGGCCCCGCCGCAGCCCTCGCCGGGGCCCGGGATGCCCGCCAGGTGCGGCACTGCCTGGAGCAGCTGCCCGGGGACCATCGCCAGGTGGTCCACCTGGCCTTCTACGAGGGGCTGGCCCAGGCCGACATCGCCCGGGTGCTGGACTGTCCCGAGGGCACGGTGAAATCACGCATGTACCACGCCAGGCAGCGACTCAGACGCTGCCTGGCGGTCCTGACGGGGAGTGAACCATGAGCGGGCCCCATGCGACCCAGAGACAGGTGTCGAGGCGGGCCTTCGCCCATCGACGAGTAGCGCCGGAAAAGGCCGCAAGCGGACGAGGTAACCCCGAATGAACAGCCGTCATCCCGATGAACTCCTGCCCTGGTATGTCAACGGCACCCTGGCCGACGCGCAACGGGAGGCCGTGGACGCCCACCTGGCGCAATGCGCTGACTGCCGTGGCGAGGTGGCGTTGCTGCGCGTCCTGAGGGAGGAAGTCCGGGCCACGGCCGCCAGCGGCGGCGCCGGCGAACTGGGCCGGCGCCGCCTGCTGCGCGAGGCCGAGGCGCAACGCGCGCCGGCGCGATCCCGCTGGCGCCCGGCCCTGGGCCTGGCGGCGGCCGTGGTGATCGGGGTGCAGACCGTCCTCCTGTTGACCCTGGAACGGGAGTCCGCCGACGCCATCACTCCCCTTGCCGGGTCCACCCCTGCGGAGGCCGTGCTCCAGCTGCGTTTCCAGCCCGGCGCCACCGAGGCCCAGATCCGCGAACTCCTGCAGTCCGTCGGCGCCCGCCTGGTGGACGGCCCGGGCGCCCTTGGCGTCTACCGTCTGCGCCTGGAAGACCCGGAGGCGGACCCGGAGGCCGTGCTCGCCGAACTCGAGGAGCGCCGCGATGTGGTGGCCCAGGTCGCGCCCGAGTAGCGCCCCGCTCGCCGCCCTGGTGCTGGCGTTGAGCGCCGCCCCCCTGGTGGCGGAGGAGCTCCCGCTGGCGGTGCCCGCGACCGGCGGCAACGTCGCGCCCCCGCCCCCGGCCGGGGGCACGGTCGTGGTTCCGCCACGCCTGCGCCTGCCGCCGCCGGGGCGTGAACCGCCTCCGCCGGCCGACGGCACCACGTCCCCGCCCGGGGGCCGCCAACCGCCCCCCGGGATCGACGCCGACGGCAACCGGATTCCCCCCGACGGGCGCGAACCACCGCCCGGGCCGCCTGCGGGCGCCTCCCGTGGCGAAGGGCCGCCTCAGAACCCGGAGCCCCCGCGGCGTGTTCCCGCCAGCGGCGGCAGCCTGCTCGACAGCGCCCTGCCGGCCCCGCCCGTGGTGCCGGTGCCCCGCTCCGGCGGCGGGGACGAACTGGAACCCGGCGAGGTGGTGATCGTCAGCCCGGACCTCGAGGCCGCGCGCGCCCTGGCCGCCGCCCTGGCCGCCGAGGGCTATCGTGTCAAGCGCCGGCGCCGGCTGGCGGATCTGGGGATGGTGGTCAGCGTCTTCCGCCTGCCCGAGGGGGTGCCGGTGGGCGAGGCCCTGCGCACCCTGCGCGCGCAGCGACCCGGTGCCTGGATCGACGGCAACCACCGCTACCGTCTCCAGGGCGAGGCCGGGGCACGCCGCTACGGGCGCCGCCTGACCGGCTGGGAAGGCCGCCCCGCCGCCTGCGGCGCCGGCCTGCGCCTCGGCCTGGTGGACACCGCGCTGGATCTCTCGCACCCGGCCCTCGCCGGCCAGGCCATCGTCACCCGCGATTTCCTCAGCGCCGGGGAGCGGCCGGCGGGCGCGGAGCACGGCACCGCCGTGGCCGCCCTGCTGGTCGGGAGTGGCCGCGCGACGGAGTTTGGTGGCCTGCTGCCCGCGGCCCGGCTCCATGCCGCCGCGGTGTTTCGCCAGCGTGGCCGGCGTCAGGTGGATACCACCGCCGAACGGGTGGTGCATGCCCTCGACTGGCTCGCCCGGGAGGGGGTGGCGGTGATCAACCTGAGCCTCGGCGGGCCGCGCAACCTGGTCGTCGAGGTCGCCGTCGAGCGCCTGCTGGCCCGGGGTATCGCCCTGGTCGCCGCCGCCGGCAACGGCGGCCCCCGTGCCGCCCCCGTCTACCCCGCCGCGCAGGAGGGGGTGATCGCGGTGACCGCCGTGGACGCCCGCCTGCGACCCTGGCGCCGCGCCAGCCGCGGCGACTACATCGACTTCGCCGCCCCCGGGGTGGATCTCTGGGTGGCGCGCCCCGGGGGCGGCGGCAAGTACGTCAGCGGCAGCTCCTTCGCCACCCCCTTCGCCAGCGCCGCCCTGGCGCTGGCGAAACCCCCCGCTCCCGGCCTGCGCCAGCGGCTCGCCGCCTTGCGCGCCACGGCCCGCGACCTCGGCGAGCCGGGACGCGATCCCGTGTTCGGCTGGGGCCTGGTCCAGGCCGGCGGTTGCGGGAAAAGCGGAACCCTGTCGCCGTTGGTGCAAACCAACGCAAGTCCGTGAAATAGATGCAACTTCGCCTCGTCGCACCGCTATTTCACTGGCGCCAACCAATCAATATGATCTATTTTGATTGCCAGGTTAATAATAATCTGAATCCGGGCCGGCCCTGCGACGACCCAGGAACAGCGTCACATGGAACGCCTGCCTGCCGGGGTGCCGGGTATCGAGCATGAGGACATCGGTGTTCCGACCGCCTCCAGGTCGGTGGTACCGGCATCACCCACGCTGAAGAGCGGTTTGAGACGGGATGGGAAGGAAGGGACTGATCAGGCGCGAGGCAGAAAAAAGCCCGGGGAAATGGTGATCGTCGGCCCCAGGGTGAAGAAGAAACCGGTGGACGGTGGTCCATCAAAGCGCAAAGCATCAAAGCGCAAAGGGGTCGTTATCATGGAAATCATGAAAGATGGAGCGGACGGCAAGTAACTGATCGACGAGCAGGTACCGGATCGGCTCGGCCCCATGAAGCCTCGGGTGGGCATCAGGTGGGGCGGATGTGAGAGAGGGAGGGTTACAAATCGGGCGCTAGACGGTATCCTGTGCGCCTGATTGCACCCGGCCTGGTGCCGTTCGTGCAGGGAATTCGTGGAGTAGAGATGGAAAACAGCGAAGTCGAAAAACTGATCGCCGACGGCCTGCCTGGCGCCGAGGTCAGCGTCAGCGGTGGCGATGGGCATTACGAGGCGCGGGTGGTGTGGTCGGAATTCGAGGGCAAACCGCCCGTGGCGCGGCAGAAGATGGTCTACGCCACCCTCGGTGAGCACATCACCAGCGGCGCCCTGCATGCCCTCACCATCAAGGCCTATACCCCCGAGCAGTGGGCGCAGGCCAGCAAGTTTCAGGTCGGCTCCGCCTGAGCGGCGACCGCCTAGCGAATCCCGGCCACCTTTCCGGTGGCCTTTTATTTTGAGCATCTGGCAGCAGGCAACATGGACAAACTGATCATCACCGGCGGCGCCTGCCTGGAGGGCGAGACCCGCATCTCCGGCGCCAAGAACGCCGCCCTGCCCATCCTCGCCGCGACCTTGCTCGCCGATGGCCCCATGACCGTGGGCAATGTGCCGCACCTGCAGGACATCACCACCACCATGGAGCTGCTGGGCGCCATGGGCGTGCACCTGGTGATCGACGAGAAGCTGGCCATCGAGTCCGACACCTCCACCCTGCAGCACTGCGTGGCGCCCTATGAGCTGGTGAAGACCATGCGCGCCTCGATCCTGGTGCTGGGGCCGTTGCTGGCGCGCTTCGGCGAGGCCGACGTCTCCCTGCCCGGCGGTTGCGCCATCGGCAGCCGCCCGGTGAACCTGCACATCGACGGCCTGCGCGCCATGGGCGCCGAGATCTCGGTGGAGAACGGCTATATCAAGGCCAAGGCCGAGCGCCTCAAGGGCGCCACCATCGTCCTCGACATCGTTACCGTCACCGGCACCGAAAACCTGATGATGGCCGCGACCCTGGCCGACGGCATCACGGTGCTGGAAAACGCCGCGCGCGAGCCGGAGGTGGTGGATCTGGCCAACTGCCTCAATGCCATGGGCGCGAAGATCAGCGGCGCGGGCACCTCCGCCATCACCATCGAGGGCGTGGAGCGCCTGCGCGGTGTGCATTACAACGTGCTGCCCGACCGCATCGAGGCCGGCACCTATCTGGTGGCGGCGGCGATCACCGGCGGGCGCATCAAGATCAAGGATGTGCAGCCGGCGGCGCTGGATGCGGTACTGGCCAAGCTGCGCGAGGCCGGCGCCGAGATCGACAGCGGCGAAGACTGGATCAGCCTCGACATGCAGGGGCGGCGGCCGCGGGCGGTGAGCGTGCACACCGCGCCCTATCCCGCCTTTCCCACCGACATGCAGGCCCAGTTCACCGCCCTCAACGCGGTGGCCGAGGGTACCAGCGTGATCACCGAGACGGTGTTCGAGAACCGCTTCATGCACGTGCAGGAGCTGGAGCGCATGGGCGCCGAGATCCGCCTCGAGGGCAACACCGCCATCGTCAACGGCGTCGAGCGCATCACCGGCGCGCCGGTGATGGCCACCGACCTGCGCGCCTCCGCCTCGCTGGTGCTGGCGGGCCTGGTGGCCGAGGGCGACACCGAGGTGCTGCGCATCTACCATATCGATCGCGGCTACGAGCGCATCGAGGAAAAGCTGGCCCTGCTGGGGGCGCGGATTCGCCGCGTGCCGGATTGAGGGCAGTGATTGACTTGCAGGAGCGGCTTCAGCCGCGATGGCCGTCGCAACAATGCTTCGCGGCCGAACCGCTCCTGCAGGGTGACTTGTCACTAGGTGTATTGGCATCGAACCATGAGTGAATCCAACAACAACGCATTGGTGATCGCCCTTTCCAAGGGGCGCATCTTCAAGGAGACCCTGCCGCTGCTGGCGCACGCCGGCATCGAGCCGGTGGACGACCCCGAGTCCAGCCGCAAGCTGATCCTCGACACCAGTCGGGACGACGTGAAGCTGCTGATCCTGCGCGCCACCGATGTGCCTACCTTCGTGCAATACGGCGCCGCCGACCTCGGCGTGGCGGGCAAGGACGTGCTCATGGAGCACGGCGGCGAGGGGCTGTACGAGCCCGTCGACCTGAATATTGCCCGCTGCAAGCTGATGACTGCCGGGCGCGTGGGCGACAGTGGCGCCAATGGCCGCCGCCTGCGCGTGGCCACCAAGTTCGTCAACTGCACGCGGCGTTTCTTTGCGGCGCGCGGCGAGCAGGTGGAGATCATCAAGCTCTACGGCTCCATGGAACTGGCGCCCCTGGTGGGCCTGGCCGACCGCATCGTGGACGTGGTGGACACCGGCAACACCCTGCGCGCCAACGGCCTGGAGCCCCTGGAACATATTGCCGACATCAGCTCGCGCCTGATCGTCAACAAGGCCTCGATGAAGATGAAACACGCCCCCGTCAAGGCCGTCATCGACGACATCGCCGAGGCGGTGAAGCGGCAGGGCTGAGGGAAAGGCCTTCAACGCAAAGGCGCGAAGACGCAAAGGGCGCAAAGATTTTTTTGTAGGTTGGGGTGAACGAACGTGAACCCCAGCAGGCGCGGAACAGGCTTGTCCACCAATGATGCTTCCTGATTACAATTCGCGTTTATTGGCGAACGAAAGAATGCCTTCACTTTGCGATCTTTGCGTCTTTGCGCCTTTGCGTTAAATATCTTTTCAATGATCAACACAGAACCCGAATACATGAACATCACCCGACTCGACACCACCGCCGACGATTTCTGGCCGAAGCTGGAAGAAATGCTCGCCTGGGAGGGCGTCTCCGATGATGCCGTCAACGACATCGTCAAGGAAATCATCCAGGCCATCCGCGAACGCGGCGACAGCGCCCTGGTGGAATACACAAACCGCTTCGACCGCATGTCGGTGGCCGCCATGGCCGAGCTGGAGATCGCCGGCGACCGCCTGCAGGCGGCGCTGGACGACCTGCCCACTGAGCAGCGCGAGGCCCTGGAGCTGGCCGCCGAACGCGTGCGCCGCTATCACCAGCGCCAGGTGCAGGAGAGCTGGAGCTACCGCGAGGACGACGGCACCCTGCTGGGCCAGCAGGTGACGCCGCTGGATCGCGTCGGCCTCTACGTGCCCGGCGGCAAGGCCGCCTATCCCTCCTCGGTGCTGATGAACGCCATCCCCGCCAAGGTGGCCGGCGTCGAGGAGCTGATCATGGTGGTGCCGACGCCGGACGGCGAGGTCAACGAGCTGGTGCTGGCCGCCGCCGCCGTGTGCGGCGTGGATCGCGTGTTCGCCGTTGGGGGAGCTCAAGCTGTCGCTGCCTTGGCTTATGGAACCGAGACGGTGCCGCCGGTGGACAAGATCGTCGGCCCCGGCAACATCTTCGTCGCCACCGCCAAGCGTTACGTCTTCGGCACCGTGGGCATCGACATGATCGCCGGCCCCTCGGAGATCCTGGTGATCTGCGACGGCGATACCGACCCCGACTGGGTCGCCATGGACCTGTTCTCCCAGGCCGAGCACGACGAGGATGCGCAGTCGATTCTGGTCAGTCCCGACGCCGGCTTCATCGCCCGCGTCGCCGCCAGCATCGAGAAACTGCTGCCGGAGATGAATCGCGCCGACATCATCCGCAAGTCGCTCACCGACCGCGGCGCCCTGATCCGGGTGCGCGACATGGACGAGGCCATCGAGGTGGCCAACTTCATCGCCCCCGAGCACCTGGAGCTGTCGGTGGCCGACCCCGAGGCCCTGGTGCCGCGCATCAAGCACGCCGGCGCCATCTTCATGGGCCGCTATACCGCCGAGGCCCTGGGCGACTACTGCGCCGGGCCCAACCACGTGCTGCCCACCTCGCGCACCGCGCGCTTCTCCTCGCCGCTAGGCGTGTACGACTTCCAGAAGCGCTCCAGCCTGATCTTCTGCTCCGCCGAGGGCGCCTCCGAGCTGGGCCGCGTGGCCTCCACCCTGGCCCGCGGCGAAGGCCTCGACGCCCACGCCCGCTCGGCCGAATACCGGATCAAGTGAAAAAGATTTCAACGCAAAGGCGCGAAGGCGCAAAGATCGCAAAGAAATACGAAAGAAAACATGCAGGTAGACGCAATCAATCTGCCGTCCCGGCTAAAGCTGGGATTCCGTGAGTTGAATCTTCCGGATTCCGGCCTGCGCCGAAATGTCGAAAGGCGAACTGAACTGACTTTTTGCCTTAGTCTTTGCGTCCTCCGCGCCTTTGCGCCTTTGCGTTGAAAAAGACCATGTCCGACAAGATCACCCACTGGATCCGCCCCGAGATCCGCGCCCTGTCCGCCTACCACGTGCCGGACCCGGACGGTCTCATCAAGCTGGACGCCATGGAGAACCCCTACACCTGGCCGCCGGAGATGGTGGGGGAATGGCTGGAGCGCCTGCGCACCACGGCCCTGAACCGCTATCCCGACCCCGCCGCCCGCGCCCTGTCGGCGCGCCTGCGCGAGGCCATGGCCGTGCCCGCGGGGCAGGCGCTGATGCTGGGCAACGGCTCCGACGAGCTGATCCAGATCATCAGTCAGGCTGTGGCCGCCCCGGGGCGCGTGATCCTCGCCCCCGAGCCCGGCTTCGTGATGTACCGCATGATCGCCACCTTCTGCGGCATGGACTACGTGGGGGTACCCCTGGGCAAGGACTTCGCCCTGGACCGCGAGGCCATGCTGGCCGCCATCGCCGAACACCAGCCGGCGGTGATCTTCCTCGCCTACCCCAACAACCCCACCGGCAACCTGTTCGACGCGGCCGATATGCAGGCGGTGATCGAGGCCGCCCCCGGGCTGGTGGTGGTGGACGAGGCCTATACAGCCTTCGCCGACGCCAGCTTCATGCCGCACCTGGGCGAATTCGACAACCTGCTGGTGATGCGCACCGTGTCCAAGATGGGCCTGGCCGGCCTGCGCCTCGGCCTGCTGGCCGGCCCAGGCGCCTGGCTGGAGGAGTTCGACAAGGTGCGTCTGCCTTACAACATCAACGTGCTGACGCAAGTGAGCGCTGACTTCGCGCTGCAGCACCGCGAGGTGCTGGAGGCACAGACGCGGCAGATCACGGCCGACCGTGAGGCCCTGTGGCAGGCGCTGAACGCGCTGCCGGGTGTCACGCCGTACCCCTCGCGCGCCAACTTCATCCTGTTCCGCGTGGCGGGCGATGCCGACACCGTATTCGCCGCCCTGAAGGCCCACGGCGTACTGATCAAGAACCTCAACCCCGCCGGCGGCGCACTGGCAGGCTGCCTGCGCGTCACCGTCGGCAAGCCGGAAGAAAACAGCGCCTTTCTCCAAGCGCTTCAATCGGCTATCGCTTGACGGTATGCTCTACAATCTCATTGCAGGAGACCTCCCCCATGGCTGACCGCAAGGCCACAGTGAACCGCGACACCCTGGAGACACAGATCAGCGTCCACGTCGATATCGACGGCAGCGGCGCCTCCAGGCTCGACACCGGCGTGCCCTTCTTCGACCACATGCTCGACCAGGTGGCGCGCCACGGCCTCATCGACCTCGACATCAAGGCCAAGGGCGACCTGGAGATCGACGCCCACCACACCGTGGAGGACGTCGGCATCACCCTCGGTCAGGCCATCGCCCAGGCGCTGGGCGACAAGAAGGGCATCACCCGCTACGGCCATGCCTATGTACCGCTGGACGAGGCCCTGTCGCGCGTGGTGATCGACTTCTCCGGGCGGCCGGGGCTGGAGAACCGCGTCGAATTCCCGCGCGAGCGGGTGGGCGACTTCGACCTGGAGCTGGTGCACGAGTTTTTCCAGGGCTTCGTCAACCACGCCAACGTCAGCCTGCACATCGACAATCTGCAGGGCCGCAACGCGCACCACATCGCCGAGACCGTGTTCAAGGCCTTCGGCCGCGCCCTGCGCATGTCCATGACGCCGGACCCGCGCATGGGCGACCAGCTGCCGTCGACCAAGGGTGCGCTGTAGGCCATGAATACCGTCGCAGTCATCGACTACGGCATGGGCAACCTGCACTCGGTGGCCAAGGCCCTGGAACACGTGCCGGGCGACCACCGGGTGCTGGTCACCGCCAATGCCGCCGAGATCAATGAGGCCGACCGCGTGGTGCTGCCCGGGGTGGGCGCCATGCGCGACTGCATGGCCGAGTTGAAGGCCCGTGGCCTGGACAAGGTCGTGAAGCAGGTGGTGGCCGAGGGCCGCCCCCTGCTGGGCGTGTGCGTGGGCATGCAGGCCCTGCTGCAGCGCAGCGCGGAGAACGACGGCGTCGACTGCCTGGGCGTGTTCGAGGGCACGGTGGAGGCGTTTCCCGAAGACCTCACGGACCCCGTCAGCGGCGAGCGCCTGAAGGTGCCGCACATGGGCTGGAACCAGGTCACCCAGACCATGCCCCACCCGCTGTGGGCGAAGATCGCGCAGGACGCGCGCTTTTATTTCGTGCACAGTTACTATGCCCAGCCCGCCGG
>Ga0256839_1001835_pt1 | contig 24961 bp, 21 predicted proteins | sample 354166metaG_FD_185968 | JGI IMG/M metagenome (GOLD analysis project Ga0256839, IMG submission 185968) | Hydrothermal vent microbial communities from Mid Atlantic Ridge, Atlantic Ocean - 354-166 | ecosystem: Environmental > Aquatic > Marine > Hydrothermal vents | place: Atlantic Ocean: Mid... | reverse complement strand
TTATTAGTTTTCATCATGCTTGTGGCTTTGTTTTTATCATTCTTTTTGCTATAGGGAAACTAACAGAAATAAGCAAACCACTTAACCTAACTAATGGGAATAATCAAAAATGGCTAATGTAGTAGTTGTCGGCTCACAATGGGGTGACGAGGGCAAAGGAAAAATTGTTGACTGGCTAAGCAATCGTGCAGATGTTGTGGTGCGTTTTCAAGGCGGCCATAATGCTGGTCATACTTTGGTGATTGATGGCAAAGTCTATAAGCTTTCGCTTTTGCCATCTGGCTTGGTGCGTGGAAAACTATCAGTGATTGGCAATGGTGTTGTGGTTGATCCGCATCATTTTGTTGCCGAGTTAGAAAAATTACAAGGACAGGGTGTTAATATCACTCCTGAAATTTTGCAAATTGCAGAAAATGCCACGCTTATTCTTTCACTTCATAAAGAGCTTGATGCGATTCGCGAGGGTTCAAGTTCTGGCCTGCTTATTGGCACAACCAAACGCGGCATTGGTCCTGCATATGAAGATAAAGTTGGCAGGCGTGCAATTCGTTTAATGGATTTGGCGCAAAAAGACACTTTACAGCCAAAAATTGATAGAATGCTAAGCCATCATAATGCCCTTCGCCGTGGCCTTGAGTTAAGCGAAATTGATGGACAGGTGATTTTTGATGAATTGATGCAAGTTGCAGACAGGATTTTGCCATATATGGGGCAGGTCTGGCGTATTTTGGACGAAAAAAGACGAAATGGTGCGCGCATTTTATTTGAAGGAGCGCAAGGTGCGCTTTTGGATAATGATCATGGCACTTATCCATTTGTTACTTCATCAAATACAGTTTCTGGGCAAGCAGCAACTGGCTCTGGCATGGGGCCAGGGGCAATTGATTATGTGCTTGGAATTACCAAAGCCTATACAACTCGTGTTGGTGAAGGTCCTTTCCCCACCGAGCAGAACAATGAAATTGGGCAGTTTTTAGGCGAAAAGGGACATGAATTTGGTGTGGTAACAGGTCGCAAACGCCGCTGTGGCTGGTTTGATGCAACTTTGGTGCGCCAAATGGTGGTAACTTCTGGCATCAATGGCATTGCTCTTACAAAACTTGATGTACTTGATGGCATGAAAGAGATAAAAATTGGGGTAGGATATGAATTAGACGGTAAAAAGATAGATTATCTTCCTGCCTCAATGGGAGCGCAAAAGCGCGTTAAGCCAATTTATGAGACTTTACAGGGCTGGAGCGGCACAACTGCGGGTGCAAGAAGTTGGGCAGATTTACCAGCAGAGGCGGTGAAATATGTGCGTCATATTGAGGAATTGATAGGCGTGCCAGTCGCTATGCTTTCCACAAGTCCAGAGAGAGATGATACAATACTTGTAACTGATCCATTCCAAGACTAAAGTGTTTAGAATATTAGCTTATGCTATTTTATGTAAAAGAGGATTTGATCAAAAATGAGTGTTGAGTATTATGGCTGATTATCGGGGACTTTTAAAACAGGCAGTAGATAGCTTGCCAGAAAATAATGGTGCGTCACGCCGTAAGGTTTATGAAAAAGCCCGCACGGCTTTGGTTGCTCAATTGCGAGCCATTGTGCCACCACTTCCTGCCCGTGAAATTACTAAACATCGCTTAGAGCTTGAAGATTGCATTCGTCAGGTAGAAGAAGATGCAACAGAAGAATTGTTGGCTGCATTAAAACAGCGCGAAGAAGTAGCAAGGCTTGAAGAGCAACAAGAACAAGCACAAAGAGAAGCTAAAAAAGAAGCAATAGAGGCTGAAGAGGCAGCAACAGAGGCAAACGCTCAAGAAGAAGTAAAAATAAAAGAAGAAGCAAAAGAAGCAGAAGTGGCAGCAGAAGTGGCAGCAAGAGAGGCTGAGGCACTTGAGGCCGAAATAAAAGCTAAACAGGCTGAGGCAGAGGAGAAGACAAAAAGAGAGGCTGAAGCACAAGAAGAAGAAATTCTGTCAGAAACAAAAGCAAAACAAGAAAAATCCTTACAAGAGGCAATAGAAGAAGAAAACGCCTTGCAAGAGGTAGAAGCAGAACAAGTTGCGGCAGAAGCAAAAGCCTTAGAAGAAGCTAAAAAAGTTGAAATTGAGTTAGAGAAAGTCGTAGAGCCAGCAGATATTGAAATTGCAAAAGATGATGGTGTAGCGCCTGATGCTGAGCCAGAGGAAGAAAAAAATGGCTCTATATCATTTGCTAAACCTGATGGTGAGGTCGATGATTTGCAAAAAATTTCTGGCATTGGTCCAAAACTAGAAGAGAAACTACATGAATTAGGAATTATTCAATTTGCTCAAATTGCCGCTTTTTCTGATAAAGATATTATTGATGTTGATGAAGCTTTATCTTTTAAGGGGCGTATCGAGCGAGAAAATTGGATTGGCCAAGCAAAAGATTTTATTAAAACTGATGAGGATATAGTCCAAGAATCTGATGATGAAATTACAGTTTCAAGTGAGATAGAAACCCAAAAAGAGGAAGTAAAAGAAGAGGGGACTGAAGCATCTGCTAAATCTGAAGGTGATGTTGTAGATGAAGTCAAAGCAATAAATTTAGATTTAGAAGCTGATGAAGAAAAAGAAATAAAAGATGACGCTCTCTCATCAATAGATGATGTTATTGCGCAAGCAAAGCAAGCTACTAATGTTTCTGAAAAGGCAAAAGCACCAGAAATAGATTTACACAAAACAGACTTAGACAAGGCAGAAATACCTGAAGTAGATATTGTTAATATTGATGTTGCAAAATCTAGTGAAGTTGATGTTGAAATTATCAATGATGATATAATTGATGACAAGCAATTAGTTGATTCTCAAACAACAATTGATAAAGCAATTGAAACATTGGATCGCGCTGCGCGCGGTGAAAAAATTGAAGATGCTCCTAGTGTGGAAAATGAAGATCAAAAACCTTTGCTACTCCAAAATGATAAAGATATTATCGATAAAGATATTTCACCAGAGATGGCAAAGAGGTCAAACGCTCTAACTACTTTCTTATTTTTATTATTGCTTTTACTTTTAGGAGTAGCGCTAGCAGGTTATTGGGCAATTAAACAGGGCTATATCAGCCCTGAAGCAATGTTTGGAGAATCAACTCAAGTTGCTGAAGAGGCAAACAAAGAGGCTGTCGCTGAAGCAAATAATGCAACAAAAACCCCTGCAGTTGATGACACACCAAATGGTGCAACAAATGTGCGCGATGTCACGCCAGATCAAAATTCTAATGAGGTAGATGCAACTGGGCCAGGTAATACTCAGGCCACACCTAATGTTGTTGTCCCAGTAGAAGAGAGGCTTGATGAAGAGCGTTTAGCTAATGAGGGAAGCCTGTTAGATAATCCGCAAGAAATCCAAGCAACTGATGTTGCCCAAGCAAATTCTTTACAAAATGGCGAGAAAAATGAAGAGCGCCTTTCAACGCAAGAAACATTAACCCCTGTTGAGCCAGCAGGTGAGCTTGAAAGTGCTACGAGTGAGGTGGCTGATAATGTCACTGAGATTGGAGGGGCGCAATCACTATTATTAGAAGCTTCTTCAGAGGGAACAATTGGGGCTGTTCCATATTCAGGCTCGGTTGCTTGGTCGCGTGGTGTTGATGAATTAGGTTTGCCAATTTTATTAGCAAAAGCAAATATTCCTGCTAGAAATCTTAATGTCGAATTGCTTATTAGAAGAAACTCTGATCAAAGCCTGCCAGCCTCTCATTTGATGGAAGTTAATTTTGAAACTAGTGAGACTTTCTCTGGCGGATCAATTGAAGGTTTGCCGGGCATTCTGTTGAAAAATGAAGAATTAGTGCAAGGTTCTCCGTTAATTGGTGCATCTGCACGTGTAGTAAAAAATTCATTTCTGTTTGCGCTTAGTGCAGCAGATCAAGACGTGATTAAAAATACTAAGCTGCTAAAGACGCAAAAATGGTTAGATATCGCTCTTGTTTACGGAACAGGAAAACGCGCCATAATCACATTTGAAAAAGATGGAGCAGCGCAGGCAATGTTTGATGAGGTATTCAAAATTTGGGAAGATGCAGATAAAAATGCCTCTACTACACCAGCTACTAATTCACAATAAAATGGCTAGCTTGCTGTTTTTGTAAGCTGATTATTAGCTAAAATATAATGGCTGGCATTAAGGTTCTTAATGTCAGTTAAATTGTGACTGACAATAATTGTGTGCCAAGAATATTCTTTGACCAGTTTTTTTAATAACTCGCGCATAGCGTTTGCTGCCTTTTCATCAAGTGCGCTAAATGGCTCATCAAGTAATAATATCTTCCTGTTTAATAATAATGTTCTGGCTAATGCCACCCGCTGTTTCTGTCCGCCAGAAAGAAAAGCTACCTTTTTATCAATAAAATCTTGCAAGCCTACCTCAGCCAATGATTGTTTAACCTTTTCATTTAACAAAATAGCGGAGGTTTTTGCTGGCAGAGCTAAAGCCAGATTTTTTCTAACGCTTAAATGTTCAAATAAATTATCACTTTGCAACAGAATTGATACTGGGCGCTGTTGAGGTTTTAGAGAGCTAATATCAAAACCATCTAATATTATTGATCCTTTTTCTATATCTAAAAAGCCAGCAATTAAATCAAGTAAGGTAGATTTTCCTGCCCCGCTTATTCCGCTTATTAGTATTATTTCACCTGCTTTAAGTTCAAGATTAAAACAAAATGGGCTTGTTTGTTCAGGGTAAGAAAATTCAATATTATCAATTTTAAGCATCTGCAAATCTCTTCATTATTTTTGGTAAAAGCCAAAAAACTACTAAGGCTAAAATTAGCATAATTGCAGCAATAGCACTGGCATCATTATTTCTATATGCGCCAACTGCCCGCACCATCAACCAAGGCAAGGTTGCAAAATCATCTGTTCCAAATAATGAAATAATGCCTAAATCACCAAGAGAAAAACAAAAGGTTAGCGCTAGCACCACGCCAATTTCTGACCCCAACATAGGCCATTCAATCGCCTTAAAGCGACGAAAACCAGATAGATTTAGCGATTTAGTTAATTTAGAATATCTAAAATTTGCAGCTTCGATTGGTGGTGAAAGAATGGCAACACTAAACGGTAATGCTAATAACGCATTGGCCAGAATAAGCACAAATGGAGCAGCAACGACTGGCTCAATATTCAAATCTCTTATACCAATAAATAGACCCAATGATAAAACCACGGCAGGCACAATCATAAAAGCAAATACGGGGACGTAAAAAATAGCCCTTAAGGTTTTATTTTTTATTTCAGCCCTAGCAAAGCAAAGCGCCAAGGCTAACGCTAAGTTTAATATAGCACTAAAAATTCCAATGATTAAGCTAGTTAGGCCTGCCTTCCAAAAACTAGCTTTTGAAAAAACTATAATTAAATTTTTACCCAGCCCATCAAATAAAACAGCAATAAGAGGACTTAAAAAAATCAAAGAGCAGATAATTAAAATCCCCGTCTGTAGATATATAACTGGTTTAGAATCAAACCATTTTAGCTTTTGGGTTTTTCCAGCGCTTGCAATTTGTGGCAGATAAAAAATACTTGGTAAGACAATAAAAAAGCAAATGACAAGCTGAATTAAGGCTAGTTGAGCGGCATAATTTAAATCAAAATCTAATCGCATTGCTGAATATATTGCCACCTCAAGTGTCTGGTTTGCTGGCCCTCCGCCAAGCAATAATATTATAGGAAAAGAGGTGAAAGATAACAGGAAAATTATAGCGCCAAGCGAAGGCAAAGCGCCAGATATTGCTGGCCAGTCAATTATTAAAAATCTGTGCCAAGCGCTTAGGCCAAGGCTCTGGCCGGTTTTTAATATTTTGGTTGGTATGGCATTTAAGCGGGTTAAAACCATTGTTGCAACAAATGCACCGCTTAAAATTGTATGAGCTAAAACTATGCCATGCAGGCCAAAAATTGAACCAATAGGCTTAAGCCCCAAACTCCCTAAAATATTATTTACAAAGCCAGCCCGCCCCCAAACCTCAATCAAGCCAACGCTAAGCACTAACCCTGGTGTGATAATAGCGGCGGCAAAAAGCCCAATAAGAATATTACGCCCCTTAAAGCGCAATCTATTGAGACACCAAGCTAGTAAAATACCAAAGAAAAGCGAAAATATAACGCTTAAAAATGCTTGAAAAGCGCTTTTACTTAGCAAAGAAAAAACATCTGCTCGAATAGCTTTTGCACCAGAGGGTGAATTTTTTAAAAGCATAAAAAATATTGCAAAAACTAATATTCCAGTTAAAGCGCTAATAAAAATTCCAGTAATTTTGCGGCTATTTAATTCCATATCACTCTATTGATTTAAACATTTCATCAATCCATTTTTGGCTGTTTTTTTCAATTTCTTTGCCATCAAACATCAAAACATCGTGGGGTGAAATAAGCCCATCAAAACTTTCTGGCAGGCCAATATCAACAACTGGAAACATCCAATTTGTGGTTGGAATTATCTCTTGGGCTTTTTTAGAAATTAGGAATTCAAGAAACTCTTTTGCTAAACTTTTATTTTTAGATTTTGCTAAAATTCCTGCCACTTCAATTTGTAAATAATGACCCTCAGTAAAATTTGCAGCCTTATATCGCTCATCATCTTCAGCAAATTTATGATAAGCAGGTGAAGTAGAATAGCTTAAAACCATGTCTGCCTCATCTTTAAGAAATAAGCTATATGCCTCACCCCAAGAGCGCGTGACGGTAATAATATGCGGTGCAATATTCGCCCACATCTCATTGCTTTTTTCACCATAAGCAGCCCTAAGCCAAAGCATTAAACCAAAGCCGGGGGTTGAGGAGCGCGGGTCTTGAATAAGGATTTTAAAATCATCACCCATATTAGCCAATTCAACAAAAGAGGAGGGAGGATTTTTTAGTTTTTCGCTATTATAAATAAAAGCAAAATAGCCATAATCAAAGGGAATAAAAATATCAGAGCGCCAATCATTTGGCAGCATAATATCATTTTCATCAACCCCATGGTTTGCAAATAAGCTAGTGGTTTCACCCTTTGAAATAATTGAGCTATCAAGTCCAAGTAAAATATCGGCCTTGCTTTTATCGCCCTCAAGCTGAATTTTACGTAAAGCAGAAATTGAGCTTGAGGCGCTGACCCATTTAAGGGTGCAGTTGCAAGTTTTTTCAAATTCTGTTTTCAGCGCGGGCCCTGGGCCCCATTCAGATGAAAATGAATCATAGGTATAAATGGTTAGTATGCTTTTTTCTTGTGAATGGGCGGGTATGGCAAATATTAAGCTCAATAAAATTGCTGCAAAAAATTGTTTAATCATTATTCTTCTTCAAAAAATTACGATTATCTTTTGAAAAAAGATGAGTTAAGCTAAAGCAAGGCCAAACAAAGTTAGCATAAGCTTTTGCTTCTCGAACTTCCTCCGCCAGTATAATCTGGTTCAGGTTCAATGGGTTTTTCTCAGCAACAAGTCTTGTTGCACCCCAGCGAGATTGCTAAACATTACTTGTAAGGAGTTTATTGTGCAAGCACAGAATTTACATTTTAAAATTGATGGCATTTTAGTGCTGGTTGGCGCTGGGCGAGTGAGTAAAAAACTATTGCTTAAATTGCATAAAAATGGCGCAACCATAATTGCAGCCGATGGCGGTGCTAAATATTGCGCCAAGCTAAATATCACTCCCTTGGCTATTATTGGTGATATGGATTCGATTAAAAATAAGTCTGATTGGGCAGAAAAAACTAGACTGATTGAACTTACAGAGCAAGAAACAACCGACTTTGAAAAATGCCTTTATTCAACTAGCGCACATTTAACTATTGCGCTTGGCATGAGTGGAAACAGACTTGCCCACACATTATCTGCAATTGATATTATTGGCCGCTATACGTGCAATAGGCATATTATTTTAATCGATGAAAAAGACTTGGCATTTGGTGCATGCGGTGAGTTTTCACTTGCAATTGGGGTAGGGCAGAATTTGTCTATTCATCCATTTTGTGAAATAGAATTTGAAGGCTCTAAGGGGTTAAAATACCCACTTGATGAAATTACTCTTGCCCCAAATATAAAAACAGGCACTTCAAACAAAACCAATAGTCATCAATTTACTATCACGCCAAAGGCTAATGATAAAAGCCCATATTTATTGATAATGGATAGAGATAAGCTTGATATAATCATCACCAAACTTATTTCTAAAGGCTAGCTTGTTCCTGCTCATTTGCTTTTTCTTGTGCGCTAGCTTTTACAGCTTCTTGCACTTTTTCAAACGCCCTCACCTCAATTTGGCGAATACGCTCACGCGAGACATTATATTTTTGTGCTAATTGTTCAAGTGTCAATGGTTTATCAAGCAGGCGTCTCGATTTAAAAATTTCTGCCTCCCGCTCATTTAACACTTCCATTGCTTTATTTAATAGTTCCATTCGCTCATTATGTTCTTCTGAATTGCCAAGCACAGTTTCTTGATCTGGAGTGCTATCAATCAGCCAGTCTTGCCATTCAGATGCCCCCTCTTCAGAATTCATCGGCGCATTAAGCGAACTATCGCCAGATAGGCGAGCATTCATTGAAACAACTTCTTTTTCACTTACATTTAGCTTGTCGGCAATTTGTTTAATATGTTCGGGGTGCATTGCTCCATCTTCAAGCGCAGCAATCTGTCCCTTTACTTTGCGCAAGTTGAAAAATAAGCGCTTTTGAGCAGAAGTTGTGCCGATTTTTACCAAAGACCACGAGCGCAAAACATATTCTTGAATTGAGGCTCTAATCCACCACATTGCATAGGTTGCAAGCTTAAAGCCTTTTTCTGGCTCGAAGCGCTTTACTGCGTGCATAAGACCAACATTCCCTTCGGAAATAACCTCAGAAATAGGTAGGCCATAACCACGATAACCCATAGCGATTTTTGCCACTAATCGAAGATGTGAGGTAATAAGCTTTTGTGCAGATTGCGGATCCTGATGCTCTTTATAGTTTTTAGCAAGCATATATTCCTCATCAGCCTTTAGCATTGGAAATTTACGAATTTCCTGCAAATAGCGATTTAGGCCATTATCAGAACTTAATACAGGCAGGTTTGATTGTGCCATAATTCCCCCATTATTTTTAAATTCAATAAATATTGCTAGAGTGGATAAAATATAAATCTAGATATGTAAAAACTTAAGTCAAAAGAATGTAGGTTAAATTTTTTCAATTACACCCCTAAAACATTAATAAGTTTATTTCTTGATTATGTTTTTTTGGTGTTATCAGAAAATTATTAAGTTAACTACATATTTTAAATTCATTAATTTGCCGTAACGTAACGTTCGGTTCGGCTAATATAGAAAAGTTAAATGTAGGCAAGCTACTGTTGTCCAAATCATTGCTGATTACTATGCCACCAATAATCAGCGCTTAGTTAGGGTTTGTACTAGGCAAGATTATATGCCTCTAGCTGTTCATTCACTTTAGCCATATCGTCAGGTAATTTAGCGCTAAACATCATTGTTTTTTTAGTTCTTGGGTGCTCAAACCCCAAAACTGCTGCGTGTAATGCCTGCCGATTAAGTTGGGCAAGTGCTTGTTGTAAATTTTGTGGCAAAATACTAGCCTTTGTTGCAAAGCCAGAGGCATAAAGTTTATCGCAGATCAGCGGGTGTTTAATATGCGCCATGTGAACCCTAATTTGGTGGGTTCGCCCTGTTTCAAGATGGCAGTGCATTTTTGTTATTTCCCAGCCCTTGCCGCCATATCTGCTAATAGTCTGATAATGAGTTATTGCATGTCGTCCATCTGGCCTAACAGATTGTTTTAAGCGATTAAATTTATCGCGCCCAAGCGGGGCAATAATATTGCCTGATCCAGTTTGAAAACGCTCCCAAACAAAAGCAATATAGCTTCTTTTTAATGGACCTTTTTTGCCATGATCTGCAAATTGTTTTGCCAAGTGATTTAGCGCCCTCTCGTTTTTTGCTACAACCATAATGCCAGAAGTATCTTTATCTAGCCGATGCACTATTCCAGGGCGTTTGACCCCGCCAATACCAGCAAAACTATCTCCACAATGATGAATAAGTGCATTTACCAGTGTTCCATCTGGTGATCCAGGGGCTGGGTGAACAACCATTCCAACAGGTTTATTGATAACGATGAGGTCATCATCTTCATAAACAATATCAAGCGCAATATTTTGTGGCTTAGGAGCAGGATCACTTGGTGGGGGGGCAGATAAAATAATTTCATCTTCAGGTTTGACCTTATGGCGTGGCTCAACTATCCTAATGCCGTTGATAAAGACTGCCCCCTCAAGAATGAGCTGTTTAATACGCGTGCGGCTCATTTCGTTTTGTGCTTTACCCAAAAAAGCATCTAGACGAGTTGGAGGGGTTTCATCTTCAACAATAAAATTTGTAACAACCTCATTTTTAGGGCTTTTTGGCATGTCTTCTCCAGTTAATAATTCAAATGATGATAATCAAGCTATATCACCAGATACAGCCGCTTTAATAGCACGAGCAAAAAAATCATTCATCTTTTCTTTGAGTCTATTATTGGTTGGTATAATTGCTATCATTGCAATAGTAATTTTTAAGGGTGATAAAATTGAGCAACTAGAAGCAAGTAAATATTCTGCAGGTGTTTTAGTCACACCAGCCGGTGCGAAAATCTTATCAGCAGTGCCAAGCGAAGGCATGATTGCAATAACATATATCATTGATAATAAGACAAAATTACGTTTGATAGATGGAACAACTGGTGCAGTTATTCGTGATATTGATTTTGCTACTCAATAATAAAGTCGGATAGATATTGAATATATTTTGGATAGCTTAAGCATTATAAAAAATAAGTTTTAATTTTTTGCTTTTGATATTGCGTCATCGACATTTTTCTCAACAAATTTTTGAACCCTATCAAACAGGCTTATATTATTATCGATATTTTTGCTGGCCTTGTTATTTATGGCTTTGGGCTTTGTCAAAATTGATGAAGTAGTTTTTGCAATATCTTGCAACTGTTTGCGCATTATTTTTTTATTGCTATATCTGTCTTTGCTAATAATTGCATGCTCTAAGTCAGAAATCATAGTTTTTAGCATTTTTATTTTATCATCATCACTCTCAATATTTTTTGTGGTTATTTGTTTCGTAGTGGTTTTTGCAAGACTATCTAGATGATCGCTGGCATTTGAAATGCGTCGCTCTGCCAATGTTACTTGGGATTTACGGTCATTATTTTTGATGTTGTTAGAAATCGATGCTGACTGTCTTCTAATTAATTGCAACTCTTTTTCTTGGCTTTTAAAAAGTTCAGACAGAGCTGAGTCTTGTTTTTTAAGCCTAGTAATTTGACCCTTAGTTGCCCTATTTTTCTTATCAAGCTGTTCAATTATAGCTTGCTGCTCAGCTTGTTTGGCAGTTAGTGAAGAATTTTTATTTTCTTGGTTGTTAACTTGTGAGCTTAACTTATCTCTTTTTGCCTTGTTTTCTTTTAATATGTTTTCATGGAAATGTAGCTTTTTTTTAAGTTCGTTAGATTGCTCTTCAAGCTCAAATATTTGTGTTTTGATTGTTTTTTCAGTTTTATCAAATTCTTTAATAATGTTTTGCTGTTTAATATTCTTGGATTTTAAATCAGCATTTTCATTCTTTTGAGTGATAAGAGAAGAACTTAAACTATGCCCTCTTGCCTTAACTTCACTCAACTCCCGTTCGCGCATGCGCAAACGTTGCGAAAGGTCGCTAACTTGTTTTTCAAAATTTAAAATACGTTCTTTTGCAAGCAATTTATCTTGAGAAAGTTCTTCAATGATAGCAGTTAATTTAATTTGCTTAGATTTAAGAATTGCATTTTCATTCTTATTCTCGCTTATCTGAGCAAGTTGCTTTGATATTTTTTCTCGTAAAATTTCTATGGTTTTTTCAAGTTGACGTGTTGAAAGCGCAAATTCTGCCCGTAATTGATCTTTATTTGCTAAAATTTCAGCTCTTGTCACGGGTCTGTCAGATTCCAAGCGCCGCTTGGTAAGGCGCTCAGCACGCTTCCAGACACGAGACATAATCACCAGCGCTAAGAGGGAAGCAATTAAGAACCCTAAAGCTAAATAAATTATATTTTCAACGCTCAATTTTTTACATTTCAATTAGAACTATTATTTGTCAGCACAGTTTATCGCTATTCACATTGAAAACGCAAATCATAATAGAAAAGATATTTAATGTTAAAGTGGGGTATAAATTAAAATGGATTCCAAGTTGGTGCTTTTGTGAATTTTAAATATCCAACATTCACCCCAAGCCTTGCGCCAATGCCTGAGCGAATAGGCACAATATAAATATTATTATATCCAAGTGCCGTCATACCAAGCCCACCAATAACATAGGCCGAGCCATCAACACCAGGATAACGACCATAAATAGAATCAACTGTTGGAAGGTTATAAACCAGCATCATCACCCGTGAGCCATCACCCCCAACATCAAAACCAATTGAAGGGCCTTGCCAAAAAACAGATCTCTGCCCCTCATTTCTTGTATACATAGTTCCCTCACCATATCGAGCGCCAGCAAATAGAGCGCCAGATGCTTCTTGGCCAAGTATATATGCGTTTGGCAGGCCATATTGTGAAACTGTGCGCTCTACTAGTGCAGCAAGTCCTTGTGCCACTTCACCAAAAAATTTATTTCCTGTATTGACTAAATCATCACTTGAATAAGTTTCAGAAACAGCACCAGCTTGAGCAAAAACACTAATTGGGGTTAGAAATATTGAAGAAAACACTAAAATTATAGCAGCAAACCGCTTGAACATTTTATCAAACTCCAGTTGATAGTAAATAAAATTTCACTTCTTTACCTTGGCCTCATTATTTTTGTTTAGCCTATGATTCTAGAAGCAATAAAATATTAAAGTGACAATTAGTGGCAATGATACGGCAAATAAGTAAATTTTCATTAACCAATATGCTTTTTAGAGCATTTTTATATCTGTTTTTTGCATTGGCTTTTTCTGTGGTTTTAATTTCCCTTGCATTTGCAGGCACAAAACAACTGCAAAATGTAATTGTTACTGATCCGCTAAGCGGCTATGCAATTGGTGGTTATGACCCTGTTTCATATTTTACTAATTCTGAGCCAGTGCAGGGCTTGCCTGAGTATGAATATATATGGTTTGGAGTTCCTTGGATTTTTTCTAATGAAGCAAATCGAGATATTTTTGCACTTTCACCAGAAATTTACAGCCCGATTTTTGGCGGGCATGGCTCTATGGGTCTAGCACGTGGTTATCTTTCAGATGGCAATCCAAATGTATATGAAGTTCTTGCTGGCCGTTTATTTTTATTTTATTCAATCTCAAACCGTGATGCTTTTATGCTAGCTCAGCGCTCTTCTTATATAAAGGCGCAAAGAAATTGGGAGTTTTTTACCGCTAATGCCAGCAATCCACCCAAATAAATGAGATTTAGATTCCCCTAGCTATATAATTATGATTCTATCACCCTTGATTCCATTCGCTTTAAATAAGGAAATATTTGCATGACCGATATAAAAGAAACGCCAGTTGAAAAAGAAATAATTGAAATAATTGACCTTGAAGCCAATGATCTTGCTGCAATGCTTTGCTCAAAAGTCTGTCATGATTTAATAAACCCAGTAGGCGCAGTTAATAATGGCCTTGAAACTCTTGCAGATCCTGAGCAGGCTGCCATGGCGGATTTTGCTAAAGAAATGATTGCAAGTGCAGCCAAGCAGGCTCAAGCAAAACTTGAATATGCCCGTCTTGCTTATGGCGCTTCGTCAACCGCAGGAACAGAATTTGATACGCGTGAATGTGAGCGGGTTGCAAATATTCTTTTTGCTATTGAAAAAGCGGATTTGGAGTGGAAAATCCCTCCAATGTTTTTGCCAAAAAACAAAGCAAAATTGCTGATGAATATGTTGGTAATTGTGTTGGCTGGTGTGCCAAGGGGTGGTGATGTGATTGTTGATATTGAGGGAGAGGCAGGCAAGGAAGTTTTGAAAATTTCTGCAACTAGTGATCCTGAAAAAAGACAAAAAACTCTTGTTCCATTAGGCACCAAAGAGCTTTTGGCTGGCAACCCAAAAGAGGGTGTTGACGCAAGAGGAATTCAACCTTTTTATACAGGCCTATTAGCCAGAATGTCACAAACAGATATTCAACTCTCACTTGAAGATGGCCTGCTAACCTTTATCGCAACGCCAATCAGCTAGATAATTATTGCCCCAGCAATCAGATAATATCTGAAACAAATCCAACTCTATTAAGAGCAATATATAATATATACTTGCCGAACCGAACGTTACGTTACGGCAACTATATATTGTTAGCTGGTAATTTTGTGCAAATATTCTCATCATTTTTGATTCATTGTGGGTTTGTGAAAAAACTAAGTACGAATACTAGTTGCTGCAATTTGAAACTATTCATTAACCAAAAATCGTCCACCTTTGCTCATGAAAAACCTGACTTTATGTCAATTTATACGCAGGCAAATTATGAGGCAACTTTATGGATGATTTACTAACTGAGTTTTTAACCGAGACTAATGAAAGTTTAGAGGTGGTTGATAATGAATTGGTTAGGTTTGAGCGTGAGCCTGATAATGCTCAGATTTTGGATAATGTTTTTAGACTTGTCCATACAATAAAGGGAACTTGTGGGTTTTTGGGGCTACCCCGCTTAGAAATGCTAGCTCATGCGGGTGAAACCCTGATGGGGACTTATCGTGATGGCGCAAAAGTTACCGATGATGGTGTTTCAACAATTTTAGAATCAATTGATCAGATAAAAGATATTTTAGCAGAGTTAGAAGAAACTCAACAAGAGCCTGAGGGAAGTGATGATGAGTTGATAAACAGATTGCTTATTTTAGCAGGTGTTGTTGAGGATAAGAATAATCCAGTTGCTGAAGAGAAGGTTGAAGATTTAAAGGCAGGAAAAGACGAGCAAGAAGAGGCCAAAGAAGAGGCTAAACAAGAAGAAACCCCACAAGTAAAAGAAGCAACAGGTGGCGGCACATTAGGGCGTGAGTTAAAACCAGGTGAGGTTTCGCTTGAGGATTTAGAGGCAGCTTTTCAAAATGCCCAAGGGCCAGATCTTTCACCTCCAAAGGAAGCTAAAAAGCAAACCCCAGCACCAACTAAAAAAGCTAAAGGGGAGGCTTCGCTTGCCAACCAAAGCATACGCGTGAATGTTCAAACTATTGAAGATTTGATGACAATGGTTTCTGAACTTGTTTTAACCAGAAATCAATTGCTAGAAATTTCTCGCCGTTATGAAGGAAATCACGAAGAGAGCGAGTTTGCTACGCCATTGCAAAGGCTCTCAAATGTTACTGCTGAATTACAAGAAGGGGTGATGAAAACCCGCATGCAGCCAATTGGTAATGCATGGGGTAAATTGCCGCGAATTGTGCGTGACTTAAGCGTTGAACTTGGCAAGCCGATTGATTTGGATATGGTGGGAGCGGAAACAGAGCTTGATCGTCAGGTGCTAGAGCTTATTCGTGATCCACTAACTCACATGGTGCGAAATTCTGCCGATCATGGCATAGAAATGCCAGACGAGAGGCAAAAAGCCAACAAAAGCAAAACAGGCACAATCAGGCTTTCAGCCTATCATGAGGGCGGGCATATTATTATTTCTATCGCTGATGATGGCAAAGGTTTGCCAACTCAAAAGCTAAAAGAAAAGCTGCTCACTCAAGGCCTTGCATCAGAGGCTGAAATTGCCTCTATGAGCGATAATCAAATTCAAAAATATATTTTTCACCCTGGTTTTTCTACTGCAGAAAAAGTAACCTCTGTCTCTGGCCGTGGTGTGGGTATGGACGTTGTGCGCACAAATATTGAATTGATTGGTGGCTCAATCGATTTAAAAAGCAAAGAGGGTTTTGGCACAACCGTCACCATAAAAATCCCTCTTACATTGGCTATTATTCCGGCATTGATTATTGAAACAGCAGGTGAGAGATTTGCTATTCCCCAACTTGCTGTTAGCGAGTTAGTGCGGGTTAATATGGGTAGTGAAAACCGAATTGAAAAAATCAAAGATGCAGAGGTTTTACGCCTAAGAAACTCACTCTTGCCAATTGTGAGATTAACAAATTTGCTTGGGATAGAGAATAAAAATCCAGATAAAAAGATAAAATCAAATTCAACCTTTGTTGTAGTTGCGCAAGTTGGCACACGCTCATTTGGCATAATTGTCGATGAGGTTTTTCATACAGAAGAAATTGTAGTTAAGCCGATGTCAAACATGTTAAAAGAGGTCTCAATGTTCTCAGGAACTACCATAATGGGCGATGGATCAGTGATCATGATTGTTGATCCTAATGGCATTGCACAAGCCGTTGGCACTACTCTTGAAAGCGAAGCCTCACTTGAACAAGACGAGGCGCAAGCCGTTAAAAAAGATGATGGAAGCATTTCACTTTTGATTTTTGAAGCAGGTAGTGGCGATCCAAAAGCAGTGCCGCTTTCACTTGTTACTCGCTTAGAGGAATTTGACATAAGCACAATAGAGCGTTCGGGTGATCGCAATATGGTGCAGTATCGTGGCCGCTTAATGCCGCTTGTTTATGTTAATGAAAGTGGCAAACAACAAAAAGACGGCACTTTCTCCTTATTGGTATTTGCTGAGGGTGAGCGGGTTATGGGCTTGGTTGTTGATAGAATTATTGACATTGTGCAAGATAAGCTTGAGTTGCAGGTTGATAGTAATGGCGATGGATTTTTGGGAAGCGCAATAATCAGTGGGCAGGCCACAGAAGTGTTGGACGTTGGCTATTATTTACCACTAGCATTTGCTGATTGGTTTGAGCGTAAAGAGCAAGTTGGCCCAAAAACAAGAAAATTACTCTATGCCGAAGACAGCCCGTTTTTCCGCAATATGATTGTTCCTGTTTTAATTGGCGCTGGCTATGATGTAACCGCGGTAGAAGACGGAATAGAGGCCTATGATTTAGTTAAGAGCGGTGAAAAATATGACATTGTTGTAACAGATATTGAAATGCCAAATATGGACGGTTTCACGCTAACAAGATGCTTAAGTGAAGATAAAAATGCTGCAAATTGGCCAGTTATTGCTTTATCGGCTTTTGTTGGCCCTGCCTCTCAAAAGCGTGCAGATCAACTAGGAATGTTTGACTTTATTGCCAAATTTGATCGTAAGGGGCTGCTTGATGCATTAAAAAGAACCGAAGGGGTTATTGATGTGGAGGTAGCAGCATGAGCAAAGATAATTTAACAAATAACAATGCTCAGCAATATGTCACTATCAGGCTTGGCGGGCAGTTATTTGGCTTGCCGATTGATCGTGTGCAAGATGTTTTCATGCCAGAAAATTTTACCTTTGTGCCGCTTGCGCATCAAAAAATTGCAGGTGTGTTAAATCTACGTGGGCGGATATTAACGGCTATTGATTTGAGTAAAGTGTTTGATGTGGGTGCTGTAAATGACACTAATTCTGAGCGCCCTGCAGTGAATGTTATTTATGGCAATGAATCTTATGTGTTCTTAACCGATATTATTGGTGAGGTGGTGACATTAAATAACGATCAGCTTGAGGCCAATCCCGTAAACTTGAACAGCGAGTGGGCAAAAACCTGTGTTGGCACGTATAGATTAAAAAATGAATTATTAGTTATTTTAGATATTGATGTTTTAATAGAAGAATTATTAAGTCAAGATGCCGCTTAGGCGGGTTTTGTAGATTGGAGAAAAACTATGAAGTCGTGTTTGGTGGTAGATGATTCAAGTGTTGTTCGTAAGGTAGCGCGTCGAATTCTTGAAGATATGGAATATATTGTGCAAGAAGCAGAAGATGGCCAAGAAGCTTATGATAAATGCATGCAAGAAATGCCAGATTCAATTTTGCTAGATTGGAATATGCCAATAAAATCAGGGCTAGAATTTTTAAAAGATTTACGAGCTTATGATGGAGGGGCAAAGCCAAAAGTAGTTTTCTGCACAACAGAAAATGACGTAGGCCACATTGCTATGGCACTAAGAGCAGGGGCAAATGAATATATCATGAAGCCATTTGATCGTGAAATTTTAGAAACAAAATTCGAGCGTTTATGGGTTGATTAGGTTTTTAAAAAAGTTAATTAGTTGCACTGATTAAGAGCTGCAAATTAGCTTATGAGGTTTTAACGTTAAGCCAGAGGTTGTCCTCTGGTTTTTGTTTTTAAATAGCACTGAAAACATCACCCTTAGCATTCTTACTTAGCTAATAATCAATAGCACGCTTAGGTTATTAGCCCAAACTCGCTTTAGTAAAAATAGTGAGAAAAACATGGGTTTGCAAAATCTACAAAAAACAAGTGATAATGCCATCAAAGTTATGCTGGTTGAAGATAGCGCTGTTGTGCGTGGCATGGTGCGTAAATGGCTTGAGGCTGTGCCAAATATTGTGGTTGTTGATAGTGCTGATAATGGCCAAATAGCCATTAATAAGGTTGCGGCTTTAATGCCTGATATTGTTATTTTAGACATTGAAATGCCAGTGATGGACGGCATAACTGCTTTGCCAATAATTTTACAAAAATGCTCAAAGGCAAAAGTTTTAATAGCCTCGACCCTATCTAAGAAGAATGCAGAAGTCACCCTTAGGGCAATGAATTTGGGAGCGTCTGATTTTATTGCCAAGCCATCTTTTACTCGCGATGGCAATGATGCTAGAAATGAATTTCAACAAGAATTGATAAGAAAAGTAACTGGTTTATTGCCACGGGTTGCGCCTGCTACAAGAGATAATAATTTAAGCACGACCTCATCATCTTGGGCAGCGATGCCAAGTGCAAATGCGGCATTTTCTTTTCGAAAAAAATCTTTGATTGTGCCGAAAATCCTAGCCATTGGCTCTTCAACTGGTGGGCCGGCAGCTCTAACAAAAGTTTTTAGCGCTCTTAATGGCAAGCTTAATAATATTCCTGTTTTAGTTGCCCAGCACATGCCGCCAACTTTCACTACTATTTTAGGTGAAAAACTAGCTCGAATTTCTGGCATGCAGGGCGGTGAAGCAAAAGATGGTGAGCCAATTATTGCAGGGCGGCTTTATCTTGCACCAGGTGGTTTTCATATGAAAATTGCACAAAATAATCAAAAGCAAAATATTATTAAATTGGATAAAAGCCCACCGATAAACCATTGCCGCCCTGCGGTTGATCCTATGTTTGAAAGCGTAGCTGAATTTTATGGTAATTCTGCCTTGGTAAGCGTTTTAACAGGAATGGGAAGCGATGGAGCAAATGGCGCTGTAGCAATTGCCCATTCTGGCGGCACGGTTTTTGCGCAAGATGAAGCAAGTTCAATTGTGTGGGGAATGCCAGGGGCAACTGCTGCAGCTGGTGCTTGCACAGCATTGATTGGCATAGACGAAATGGGTGAAAATATAGCAAGAAATATAGACAAAATCGGTAGATAAGGATTAGATAAATGAGTGTAAATGATTATCAGAGTATTATTGATTTTGTTCATAAAAAGTCAGGCATAGTGCTTGGAAATACAAAGTCATATTTAATTGAAACTCGCTTAGCGACAATTGTTGAGCAGTATAAATTTCAAGACCTAAAGGCTTTAGAGCGCGGTTTAAACATCGCCCCCAAACAGGTGCAAGAGGCCGTTGTTGATGCAATGACAACTAATGAGAGTTTTTTCTTTCGTGATAATACGCCATTTGATAATTTTGAAAAAGCAATTCTGCCAGAGCTTATAGAGGCTGCCAGAGCCAAAAATTCTCCCATTAGAATTTGGTGCGCTGCCGCTTCAACAGGTCAAGAGCCTTATTCACTGGCAATGATATTGTTAGCCAATAAACGACTTTGGGCGGGCTTGAAAGTAGAAATTATTGCCTCCGATATATCACAATCTGCTCTTGATAGAGCCAAGGCAGGTAAATATACGCAATTTGAAGTTCAGCGCGGCCTGCCTGTACAATTATTGGTTGAGCATTTCAAGCAAGATGGCACAAATTGGATAATTTCAGATCAAATTAAAAGCATGGTCAGCTTTAGAAAAGTAAATCTGCTTGAAAATCTATTTTCTCTTGGAAAGATGGATCTAGTTTTTTGTCGCAATGTGTTGATTTATTTTGACGTGCCAACAAAAAGCAAAGTAGTGAGCGCAATTCAAAAAATTATGAACCCAAATGGCTTTTTAATGCTTGGCGGTGCAGAAACCCTGCTTGGCATAAATGAGGACTTTGAAAGAAAAGATGGCTATCGCGGCTTATATTGTTTGAGTGATGGGCAAGCCAAGCAAACAGCAATTTGCGCTTAAGAATAAAATCCCTAATTACCTTAAGTATTATATCTTTATGCAACAAATAATTCCCTTCGTCTTTGCGAAAAGATTTTGCTTTGAAGCAATATAAAGCAAGATAGTATTGAGGTGAATTTCATGACTGCCGTGCGCCTAATGGCGCTCGCAAAGGCAAAAATAGTAAAACAAAAAACCCTGCGTGTAGAATACGCAAGGCTTTTAATATAGATTATTAAGTTTGTATATTACGCAGATTGTGAGAAACTGCCTTCATCTGGTTCACGCAACACATAGCCACGACCCCAAACCGTTTCAATATAATTTGTGCCATCTGTTGCCACTGCAAGTTTTTTGCGCAATTTACAGATGAAAACATCAATAATTTTCAATTCTGGCTCGTCCATGCCGCCATATAGGTGGTTTAGGAACATTTCTTTGGTAAGCGTCGTTCCTTTGCGAAGTGAAAGAAGCTCAAGCATTTGATATTCTTTGCCAGTAAGGTGAACACGCTGCCCGCCAACTTCAACAGTTTTCGTATCAAGATTAAGCGCCAAGTCACCAGTGTTGATGATAGATTGTGCATGCCCTTTAGAGCGACGCACAATTGCATGAATACGCGCAACTAGCTCATCTTTATGGAAAGGTTTTGTCATATAGTCGTCTGCGCCAAAACCAAGACCGCGAACTTTATCTTCAATTCCAGCAAGGCCAGAAAGAATAAGAATTGGGGTCTGAATTTTTGCAACTCTTAGAGTGCGCAACACTTCATAGCCACTCATATCTGGTAAATTTAAATCAAGTAAAATTATATCATAGTCATAAAGTTTACCAAGATCAGCGCCCTCTTCACCTAAATCGGTAGTATAGACATTAAAGCTTTCAGATTTAAGCATCAACTCAATGCTTTGAGCTGTTGCGCTATCATCTTCAATCAAGAGTACCCGCATTTATATTCCCCTAAAAATTATTGTTCCTACTAGAACATTGCAACCGCATAAAAATTATGCGCTAAAACCAAACCCTACTGGGTATGATTCGAAACTAACTACAAATAGTTAACAAAGTTTAATTAGTCTTTGCAATAGGTAAAAAAATAAATCACTACTTATGCTAACTATTTGAAATATAAGCAAAAAAATAAATAAAAAATCTTAATGTTTTAGGTTAAGAAAAGGTAATAACAGACTCTTAAGACTCAAAATATGCAAAATTACCTATTAAAAAAAATGAAAATTTGAGCAGCATTATTTTTTGCTTAATAATAGGTAAATAGCGCTTTTTTGTTAATCTTGGGTTACTATTTACCAATTGATGATTCGAAAAATACAAATAAATTGAGATAATATGGATATTAAACCGCTTATTTCTGAAATTAAAGCCATTGACGAGATTGAGGTATTTGGGCGGGTTAAATCTGTGCAAGGGCTTTTGATTGAAGTTGATGGCCCTTTGCGTGAATTGCGTATTGGTGGGCGAGTATCTATTGAGACTCAAAATTCAAAAAAATTAGCAGCTGAGATTATCGGCTTTAGAGATGGCCATGCGCTTTGTTTGCCCTTTGGCCCAATTGAGGGAGTGCGACTTGGTTGTAAGGCGGTTTTTTCTGCTCATGATGGCGCAGCCTATCCCTCAATGGATTGGTTAGGTCGAGTGGTGAATGCTAATGGCGAGGCAATTGATACCAAGGGTATGATTGCACGCGGGGAAACCGCCTATCCATTAAGAAACACTCCGCTTCCTGCCCATGATAGGGCAAGAGTTGGTGCGCCGCTTGATCTTGGGGTTCGTGTGTTAAATACATTCACCACTATTTGCGATGGGCAACGTTTAGGTATTTTTGCAGGCTCTGGTGTTGGTAAATCGGTGCTTATGTCAATGCTTGCGGTTAATACCGATGTTGATGTCGCAGTGATTGGTTTAATTGGAGAACGTGGACGCGAAGTGCATGAATTCATCACCGATTATTTAGGTGAGCAGGGCATAAAAAAAGCCGTTGTGGTGGTGGCAACTTCTGATGAAAGCGCTTTGATGCGCCGTCAGGCGGCTTATCTTACAATAGCTCTGTGTGAATTTTTTCGTGACCAGGGAAAAAAAGTGCTCTGCATGATGGATAGTTTAACCCGTTTTGCTATGGCTCAGCGCGAAATTGGCCTCTCGATTGGTGAGCCACCCACTGCAAAAGGCTATCCACCCACGGTTTTCTCTGAATTACCAAGATTATTGGAGCGAGCGGGGCCAGGATTAAAAAATTCTGGTTCTGTTACAGGATTATTTACTGTTTTAGTAGAAGGTGATGATCACAATGAGCCAATTGCAGATGCTGTTCGAGGTATTTTAGATGGGCATATTGTAATGGAGCGTGCGATTGCGGAGCGTGGAAGATATCCAGCAATCAATGTGTTAAGGTCAATTTCACGCACCATGCCGGGGTGCGTGCCTCAGGATTTTAGGCCAACTTTGGCTAAGGCAAGAGAATATATGTCGGTTTTTGCTGACATGGAAGAACTGATACGATTGGGGGCATACCGCAAAGGATCAGATATAAAGGTGGATCGCGCTATTGCTATCAACCCTGAGCTGGAGGCGTTTTTGAGCCAGCAAAGGCAAGAGCGAACTACAATTGAACAGGGCTATCAAATGCTCAAGGCAATTGTAGAAAAAGCAGAAGCACAAGAAGCTAGTAACGACTTGAGTAATAAGTAATGAGTATGAGTAAGGAGTACAAGTCATGAAGTCACGAAATGAAAGCTTAATTAAGCTTAAGAAATTTAATGTTGATGAAAAACGTCGGCAATTAGCGCAAATTGAAATGATGATAGGCGATTTTGAGCGCATGGCAAGCGAGCTAGATCAGCAAATTGATATTGAGCATCAAAAAACAGGTATTTCTGATGCCGCCCATTTTGCATATTCAACATTTGCCCGTGCAGCCATTACCAGACGCGATAATTTGCTCAATTCAGCAAATGAAATGAAGGCGCAAGAAGAGGCAGCCCAAGATGCGCTTGCTCAAGCGCTTGAAGATCTTAAAAAGCTAGAAATTCTTGGTGAGCGTGAGAAAAAACGCATATCTGATGAACAAGCAAAACATGAACAAGATGAGTATGATGAGATAGCGCGCATGCGCCACATGAGCAAATAGCTCTTAAATCTCATTATTTAGCTTATTTCAAAAGCAACCAGTAAGTGTGACTTCTGCTGGTTGTTTTATGCTGTGTTTTTTTCTTCGCCCCCTCGTCATTCCCTCCTGCGCGGGAGTGACGGCGGGCCGTTTGTATCGACTACATTTAATCGAGTGTTCCTCTATTAAAAAATCAACTTAGTGATTGTCTTAATAGTGCCAATAACATTAAATGAATTAGTTTGAGGATAGGTAAGATAAAATGTTCGTTTGTGTTTTTGATATGTTTAAAATTGGCATTGGCCCTTCGTCCTCGCATACAATGGGGCCAATGATTGCGGCTAATCGGTTTATTGCCTTGGCTCAAGAAAAATTGGCGCAAAACACTGATGGCGCTTCTTTAAAAATCACTCTTTTTGGCTCACTTGCTCATACTGGTGTTGGGCATGGCACGCAAAGGGCAGTACTTGCTGGGTTACTTGGGTTTTTTCCTGATGAAGAAATGGATAAATTTGAGAATTTACTTAGCAAGCTAAAAGAAAAAAAATTACTGAATATTGCTGGGCAGGAAATCTCTTTTGATCCTAGCGAGAGCCTTATCGTTGATAAAAAAACTAAAAATATTCGCCATGCAAATACGCTTAGTTTCGCTATTTCTAATAAAGATGACGATGTCATTTTAAGCGAAACTTATTATTCTGTTGGCGGTGGATTTATTTTAGATGAGGCGCAAATGGACGCGCCACCTAAGCAAAGCACAACAGAAGATATTCCATTTCCGTTTCATAATGCTAATGAAATGTTGGAAATGGGAGAAAATTCTAACCTTTCGATAGCGCAAATGAAATTGGCAAATGAGCTAACTAAAAGCTCAAAAAAGGAGCTAGACAAAGGCTTAGATAAAATCTGGCGAGTGATGGAGCAGAGCATTGAGCGAGGTTTTTCTGCATCGGGTGAATTACCGGGCGGTCTACATGTAAAAAGACGGGCAGGGGATTTGCATAGCGCACTTATGGGTAATGCCCAAAAAAATAATATTCCGCTACATTCAGCGATTGATTGGCTTTCAGCTTATGCAATGGCGGTAAATGAAGAAAATGCCGCTGGGGGGCGAATTGTCACAGCACCCACCAATGGAGCGGCAGGGGTTTTGCCTTCGGTGATGCAATATTATCTAAAGCAAGTGCCAGATGCTGATGAAAATAAAGTGCAAGACATGCTATTAACGGCGGCGGCGATTGGCGGCTTGATAAAATATAACGCTTCAATATCTGGTGCAGAAGTTGGTTGTCAGGGAGAAATCGGCTCAGCTTCGGCAATGGCGGCGGCGGCGCTTTGTTCAGCAATGGGCGGCACAAATAAGCAAATAGAAAACGCCGCCGAAATAGCGCTTGAGCATCATTTAGGCATGACGTGCGATCCGATAAAAGGCTTGGTGCAAATTCCATGTATTGAGCGAAATGGCATGGGCGCAGTGAAAGCAGTCGCCGCCGCCTCGCTTGCAATTCACGGCGATGGAACGCATCTAGTTTCGCTCGATGCTTGTATTGAAACTATGCGAGTTACTGGGCGTGATATGGATATGAAATATAAA
>Ga0256839_1001834_pt1 | contig 24970 bp, 19 predicted proteins | sample 354166metaG_FD_185968 | JGI IMG/M metagenome (GOLD analysis project Ga0256839, IMG submission 185968) | Hydrothermal vent microbial communities from Mid Atlantic Ridge, Atlantic Ocean - 354-166 | ecosystem: Environmental > Aquatic > Marine > Hydrothermal vents | place: Atlantic Ocean: Mid... | reverse complement strand
CCGGAAGGTCACGCCACGGCGAGCCCGTTCTTAAAACCCACAGAATCCCCTCCAATATCAGCCGACGATCCTTCTGACGACGACCGATCCGATTCGGCTCCGGTAGCTCACCCTTGATCAACTCCCAGTCCTCGTCTGTCAACACCATCCGTACCATCACCGTCCGTCCTCCCTTTCGCCGTCCTTCTACACCCATCCTCAGCACCCATGTTTCGCCGCGCCGACGCCCCTGTCAACCCCATTTCAGACGGGGCCTAGCGCGGGGGCACCAGCGCACTGCCTGCCGCACACGTCCCTAGGCCGGTCCGACTACTAAGGACGTGTCCGTCTTCACGGGACCGGCAGAGCGAGTGTTCGTCCATTCCGCACAGGGTCCAGCTTGGCCTACGGGGCTTGCTACCTGCTAAGCACCTCGCGGCGTATGTAGTCGACCATGCCCTGGAGGCCAGCGCGTATGTCTATCTGCGGTTCCCAGCCCAACGCTCGAGCTTTGCTGATGTCCGCTAGCGTCTCCTGAGCCTCGCCCGGTAAATCCGGCCGGAACTCCGGCACCGCCTCAATGCCTACGACCTCCGCTACGAGCGACAGTATCTCCAATACCGAATAGCTACGCCCAGACCCTAGGTTGAACACCCCACCGTCCGTGCGACGATCCACAATGCACAACTCATGGAACCGGTTGACATCATCCACATGAACAAAGTCGCGACGCTTACTCCCGTCGCCATATATCACCGGACGCTTACCCATCAACAACGCCAAAATGAACGCCGACATCACCGGAGGGATTGTGCGCCTATAATCCTGCCTCGGTCCATAAACACAAAAGTACCGCAGCCCCGTCAACCGAAGCCCGCGATAACGACGATAAGCAGCCGCCAAAAGATGGCAGGCGTACTTGCTGATTCCGTAAAAACTCTCCGGCGCCACAGCCCCCTCAGGAGTCGGAAGCGCACTCGTCCCCTCATACACAGCCGAAGACTCGGCGTAGATCACCTTCTCCACCCCTCGACGACTGGCGGCCTCCAACACGGTCACCGTGCCCAACACGTTGGAAGACACGGTCTCTACGGGATCCTCTTGGCAATCCGGAATACAGTTCTTAGCCGCAAGGTGAAAAACGACGTCCCCCTCCCGCAATACCCCACCGAACGCCGGGTCCCGTACGTCCATCTCATGGAACTCAACGCCCGCTGGAACCTGGGAGCGGACGCCCTGACTCAAATTGTCCACTCCAACCACACAGTAGCCGCGACACAAGAGGTACTCGGCTAGGTTGCTTCCGATGAAACCGGCTACGCCCGTGATGACCACGCGAGGCGCTTGCACGCTTAGCTCCTCCTGCAAGGGTCTTGCCGGCTTACCGCAAGTCGTAGGCTCCCGCCGCCGCTGACGACGGCCTCACGGGCTGCGCCTGACGCTCACTCCGCCCGGATCCGTAAGTGCCCCGCTCACACATGAACGGATCTCGTAGCCAGCTTTTTTCGCGTCCTCATGGAACATGCGCACCGTGTCGAGCGAAAACTCCTCTAACGAGCGGCCAAAGAGATCAAGCTTCTTCAGCAGCGAGGGCGTCAACGTGATGATGTGACAACCGGCCGCCTCCGCGTGTACCACATTCAGGATCTCCCGCGGGCTGGCCCATAGAACTTGCACGTTGTCGCAGTCTGCCAGCACCTCGACGGCCTCGCGAACAATCGGGATGGGGTCACGCCCGGTGTCCGCGATCCGCCCGGCGAACACCGAAACAATCGCCGGGGTATGGTTTTCCAGGGCCGGCTTGAGCGCACGGATCTGCTCGAGTGTGAAAACGGCGGTCACGTTAACGCGAACACCGTCCGCGAGGAGATCCGCCACCAAAGGAGCCGAAGGTACGCCCGCCGTGTTGGTAACTGGGATCTTGACGAAGACGTTCTCGCCCAGCGACGCGAGCAGGCGAGCTTGCTCGGCCATCCCCTCACGATCGTCAGCGAACACCTCGAGCGATACCGGCTTCGGCGCGACCAGCGCCGCCACCTCGCGGGCGAACGCAAGGTAGTCCGTGACGCCCGCCGCGCGCATCAGCGTAGGGTTCGTCGTAAAGCCGGATATCCTCGGGTCTTCGTTCAGCCGACGGATCTCGTCAAGGTTCGCGCCATCGGCGTATATCTGGATGGAACGTGCTTTCTCGGTCATCTGTCCGCTCCAGCCGAAGGGATTCAACACGCTACGTGGCTACCGCCCGGTGCTCGGCCTCCACCGTTTCCCACTTGGTCCTCTCCCGGGCCACTGCCGGGTGTGAAACGACGAGGTGCAAGAGAACGCTTTGAAACTCTTCCGCGTGCGGCGTGACCCTCTCCGCATGCACACGCGGCACCAGGACACAGACGTCCGCATGCCTTGCGGCATATCCGCTGTCCCGGCCCACAATCGCCAGGACCTTTGCCCCCGCATCCTTAGCGTACCGAATAGCGTCGATCAGATTGAGGCTCACACGAGCCTGTTCATCGCCCCCACCTACAGAGAGGACCACGATACCATCTTTCTTGCCGAGCCGTGAACCGCGTAACCAGGCCGTGTAGCAACCGTCCCAGCCATCGTCGTTGATACGCGCTGTCAGCTCGGAAACGTTGTCCGTAACCGCATAGCACTCGATCCCGGCGATCTTCCGGAAGTCATTCACGGCGTGCGAAGCATTGGCCGCGCTACCGCCGACGCCGAGGAAGAAGAGCCTACCACCCTGCTCGCGTATCGAAACCACCTCTTCGATGAACCTGCCCACGGCCACCACGTCGAGCTTCTCCGCAATGGCCGAGACCTCTCGCAAATACGTTGCAGCATACTCTTCTGGCGACATCGTCATCGTCCCGCTGCGATCAAGTCCACGGCTTCGGCCAAGGTGAAAGCTTCTAACGGAGACACAACGCCCTCGTTGTAGGGCCTTCGCAAAAGCACCGGCCGGCAGCCCGCTGCCAGCGCCGCACCCACGTCCCTCCATGAGTCGCCAATAAGGTAGGACGCCGACAAATTGATGTGTCGCTCGCGCGCCACCTTCAGGATCAAGCCAGGTTTCGGCTTCCGACAGCTGCAGTTGTCGGAGTCGTCATGGATGCACACATGCACGCCGTCCACCGGACAAGCCCGGCACAACAGCTCGTGCATCTCCGACAACGCATCTGCAGTGAGCAGGCCCCGGGCGACGTCCGGCTGGTTGCTCACCACGTGGACTTCGAAGCCGATCTTGCGTAACCGTTCGACGGCCGACGGTGCCTCGGGCAGCAGGCGAAATTCGTCCACGGTTCGCGGGGACCCGACCGTTGCACCGCGCATGACGATCTCGTTGAGCACTCCGTCGCGGTCCAGGAACACGGCTCGCTTCTGTCCCGCGGACATCGCTCAACCGCACGCAGCTCCAGCTCCCGCCCAGACGACTCGACCTAAACCTTCGGGCCGGGCCGTCCCGTTCCCGCCGTGGAGCCAGTCGCTCCAGGTGCTGGAGACATTGGCTACCACCTTACTTCCCTCCGGTTCGAACGCGTAATGCATTCGCCTCAGCCCACAACGCGCCATGAACTCTTCCAGTTCTGCGTGCCTACGGGGGCAATAGAGCAGCAAGAAGCCGCCGCCGCCAGCGCCTGCGATCTTGCCACCCAACACGCCAAAACGGTCGCGAACCTCCTCGTACAGTTCATCGATCCCGGGAACAGTCACCGATCGGGAAACCCTCTTCTTCGCTTCCCAGTGCTCGTGGAGGAGCCTGCCCCACGCGTCCAGGTCCCCCGCCTGCAGGGCCTCGAGCGACCGGTATCCGATCTCCTTGATCGCATGCATGGCGTTCACGGCTTCCTCGTGTCCGGGGGCCTCGGCCTTGCCGACCTTTTCGCTCTGCTTGCGGAGTATTCCCAACGCATCTCGAATAGCCCCCGTGAAGTACAGATGTGTGTTCGCGATAAGCTCTGCCGCCACGCCCGGATCAAGCTGAATCTGTTCCACACGGACGCGGCCATCCGTGGCGATGTCAATGGCAGTGCACCCACCGTACGCGGCCATGTACTGGTCTTGTTTCCCGACGGGCTTACGAAGGACATCGATCTCAATGTAGCACGCCTCTTCCGCCAACTCCTGCAGCGTTACGTACTCTCTTCGGTAGTGATGCAAACAGTTGAGTAATCCGACCAGGTAAGCGCTGGACGAACCGAGCCCGGCACCAGCAGGGAGGTCCGCCATCGATGCGACCTCCATCTTCTTGTAGATTCCGTGCAGCCGCATCGCCTCGCGCGCCAGTTCGTGTTTGAGCTCGTCGATGTGGTCGACGACCTCACTCTTCGTGTAGTGAAGCCGGACCTTGTCGTCCGCCAAGGGCGGATTGACCATCACGTACATGTACTTGTCTATCCCCATGGCGACGACAAACCCACCGTAACGACGGTAGTAACTCGGTAAGTCGGTGCCCCCGCCACCGAGCGTGATCCGAAACGGCGTGCGAGAAACGATCATACGAGGTGGACCTCCCGTTGGCAGATCAGCTCAAGCCCTCGTCGCAGCGCCACGGGCGTGTCAAGGCCGAGGCAATAGCCGTCGATGATGTGTGCGCCGACCGCGTAACCCGATCGCAACAACCACGGAAAAACGTCCCGACCGAAGTCCAACGGCTCCCTGTCTGGCACCACGTCGAAAAGCGATCTCTCGACGACATATACGCCAGCGTTGACGAGAGAAGAGTCATGTGATCCTTCGACAAAATCGACCACAAAACCCTGCGCGTCCGCTACCGCTCTTCCCCCGGCGATGCCGGTGTGAGGGTGTCGCCGTTGATCGAACAGAGCTACCGTAACCAGGAGAGGGTCCCGAAGATGGCGGGCAATGAGCTGCCGGAGGTCAAACTGCGTCAAGTTGTCTCCGTACACTACGATCAAGCGATCCAGTTCTGGCGCAGCCCGGAAAATCGCCCGTGTGGTGCCTGCTGTGCCCAGCAGCGTCGGCTCGTAGTGGAAACGGATGTCCACGTCGCGGGGCGCCTCACGCTGGATACACGCGCGCACCTCTTCTGCTCGGTAGTGCACGTTTACCCAAACACGACGCACGTTCTGGGAGCACAGCCATCGAATCTGACGTACGACAATCGGATAACCGCGGATCCGCACCAGTGGCTTGGGCACCCCGCCGGTTTTGGCACGTAGGCGCGTTCCCAGACCCGCAGCCAGTACCAGCGCAGTCATCTTCGAAAAGTCAGGGTGGTGAGTTGCGCCTCTACGTTCCCCTAGCACAGGCCGCGGTGGTTGCACCTCCTCCCTGAGACCGCTGGGTGCCATGAACAGGCGCCGAGGATAGCTGGCTGACATTCCGGCTGCGGCGCAATTTCGCGGCGACTCCGCTGACCGCCGGTTCGGTGTAGCATGGCGGGGCTATGACCGCGACATACCGCGTGCCTACCACCGGAAACCTGTCAGGACTTGCTCGCGTGCAACTCGACGTCGGCGTTTTCCGGCGAAATGAGCCGGCGCTTAGGAGGCTTCCAGATGACGTTGCGCACGCCGACCACGCTGGCTAGCAGACCCACCAGAACCGCAAGGTGCTCCAACAGCACGTGCCCCGGAAAGGCAGCCCACCGGGCCAGGCGGGATCCACCCTCCGGTCCCCTCGAGTGCATGGCCGTCACCAGCACTGCCGCACCCAAAGGCACGATGACCACCCATACGTTACCGACTAGTCCAGCTAGCGCCACCAGCAACCCAACCAGCGCAAACGGCGCCAGCCAGCGGCAGATCTTGTGGGACAAGAAGATAAACCACGAGCGCAGGTCGGTCCACCTTGGATGGATGTACCCCCGAAAGAGGGCCCGCATTGCTCCAGACGTGTAGCCGACTCTGCGGCCTAATTCGTCCCACAGCGAAACAGGTCCGTCCTCGACAGACCTAGCGTCCGGGCAGAACACGACTCTCCACCCGGCGCGCAGGATTTGCGCAGCGATTACCTGATCATCGTTCGGGACTGTAGGGGGAATCGCCGGCCAAACGCTGCGCCGCACCGCGTAGAGGCCACCGTCCGCACCATGGACGGACCACAGCAGGGACTCCCAAGTCTTTAGCCTCTCCTCGAGTCGCTCGTACAGACCCATACCCTGCTCAACCGCTGCTCCGGTTCCTACGAATCGGACACTGCCGGTGGCGAGAGCGACTTGCTGATCGTGGAGGCAGTCGACCAACCGGCCGACCGCCGAAGGTTGCCATAGAACATTGGCGTCGGTAATGACAAGGACCTCCGCCTTGGCCTTAGACACCGCGTATTGAAGAGCCCCCAACTTGCCCGTCCTGCCGGGGGTCCGGAGCACCCGCACACGGTCGCCTCCCGCCTCGGCGGCTACTTCCTCCGTACCGTCCGTACTGGCGTCGGACACCACGATTACATCGAGCTTCTCTGCGGGATAATCTGACTCGAGCGCATTCTGGACCTTGGCTCCGATGACCGCCTCTTCGTTGTGCGCGGGGATTATCACCGTAACGAGGGGTCTGTACCGGTTAGACTTCTTGACGGCGCTGCCAGACGTTTTGGCGAGGATGTACAGCACCACTGGATATCCAACGTACGTATACAGAAGGAAGCCGCCGCACAACAGCGCCGCCAACACCCAGTGCGTGCTTGTCACTCCCCCTAACACCTGTCCGGGTTAGTCGCTGACCAAATCCGACCACTTGGTTCTTCAACGCCGCCGGGCCAATCAGAGAGGCAAGCGTTGGCAGGCTGGCGTTCAGAGTGGGGGACCGCTGATGCTCCCCCTTTCGTCAGCGCCTGCCGCCCCCGGTTTCACAGACGCGTGCGCGGAACATTCGAGATTTTCCTCGAACCCCTCGGGGCTCCCCTCCGTCGCTGCGCGGACGCCCCGCAGAGGTCCTGCTACCCATTCATGACCGTCGTGAGAGCCGCGTCCGGATCGACGCGATGGCCCGGACAGCACAGCCGGATCCGCGGTGCAAGCGGACCTACTGAGGACCGGCTGCTCTGTCACACCAATGTCTCGCAACGTAGGCAAACGAGTGATGGCAAGACACCAGGGCAGAGGCACGCGGAGTACGCGCAGGGCGGTCACCGCGAGGATTTTCAAATCCAGCCAAGGTGACTGCTTCCTGATGTAGTAAAGGTCCACCTTCAGCTTCCGCTGCACATCCTCTACACACTGATCCGACGGCAACAGAATCTGAGCCAAACCCGTGATGCCAGGCCGGACCGCTAAGCGGTTAACGTAACCCGGAATCGCATCCGCGAGCTTCTCCACAAATTCCGGTCGCTCAGGCCTTGGCCCAACCAAAGACATCTCCCCACGCAACACATTCCACAGGTTCGGCAGTTCATCCAAATGCATCCGACGCAACACCCGGCCCACCGGCGTCTGCCGGGGATCGTCCTCCGTGGCCCATACCGGCCCCGTCCGCTCCTCAGCATCCACATACATCGAGCGAAACTTGTACAACGTGTAGATCCGGCCCCGCTCACCGACACGCTCCTGCGAAAAGACCGCCGGACCACGCGACGTTAGCCTCACCAGCAGCGCAATCGCTGCCATAATCGGCAACGCTAAGACGAGAAGCGGAACGCACAAGCACAGGTCGAACCACGTCTTCCAGCGCGGTGTACGCCGCGTCCTCAAGAACTTGCCGTCTGTGGACAGCCATCGGTCTAAAGCGAAGTAGCGAATCTCTTGGTGCATGCGATGTACCGTCCCATCGTTAATCGGTAGCCGCTTGGAGCTGTCCACGCCGGCCGCCGTGCCTCAGCCCAGCCGCCCTGCGCCCCCGATGACCGCTCCAAGCTGGCTTCGCCTACCGGCAAAACCTGCGGCTGCGAAGCACAGGCGATAAAGCCGTCTACGCCCCCTAACCCGACTGACAGCCCGCGTCACCTACGCGCAGCAAAGGAAACGAAGAAGTGGCACCGTTTACCATAGCCGTGCGATGCGGCTGAAACACGATACATACTCCGACAGCGGGCCGAAAGGAGGCCTCCTCAGAAGCTCATGTAACTCCCCATAGCACCGTCCAAATCCGTGCCGGTACCGCCAGGCCCACACACCCCCCGTTCGTACTCGCGGCTGGCCCGGATCCATCTCCCAGGCATGGATGTAGAACACCCGCGGTCGGCGTTCGTGATCGCATACCCGACGTGCCAACCGACGCCTCGCTTACGGGCGGTTCTGCCTACGCTTCCGCAGCGGCAGGGGCGTGCCAGGTCAGCACGGCGAGTTCCCCCATACCGTCCGGCTCGCGCACCTCGTCGTGGCAGCTCACGATGTTGCCCACGGCATACACGCGGTAGCCTTCGGACTCGGGGAAAAACCAGGTCATCAGCTCGCCAGCCGAGTGTAGGCCGAACCGATGAACCGCCGGACACCGGACGCCTAGGTTCACCTCATACGGCCCCACACGCAACGCTGCCGCGGGCTCGGTTCGCGCAAAACACGTCACCATCACCGCATGCCCGCGCGCCGCAACACCGCTTACACGAAGCCGACTGCCCGGCTCGCGATGACCGTACCCCACGGATCGCCAACCCGCCGGCGGATCCGGAGCATGCGCGCGCCCGGGCCCAAGTCCCTCACAGGCAACCGCAAGATCTCCCACCCCCAGCGCCCACATCCTCAGCGTCGCTCCCTCCCAGGACGCACTCAAGCACGGTTCATGCAGCGAAGGCTCATCGGCAGCGGGGCGGCCATCAGGCCCTCGGTCAAGCCGCCGCGAGGAACCCGGATCAACGTTCGGCACGTGCGTCGCCGTGGGGGCAGCGTTGAAGGCTTGAACCGGCGTCGCCGGGTGCCAGAACCATTCCACCCGCCGGCGTTCCCGCAGCAAGAGCTCATCGACCACCCACACCTCGTCCGCGCGCGCCGAAAACACCGTGCGCCGCACCCGGCCGAGCTGGGGCCACCGTATCGTCGCTACGGCAACTCCGACGTCCTCCGCAAACTTGACATCGAGCTGTAACAACTCGGGAGCGATCACCCGCCGCCAATCCAAACCACCCGCGTACTCAGCAAGCGAACAGCCTTCCAGACGCAGCGTGTTGTGCCCGTCTTCGGATCGCTGGTAACGAAAGAGCGGATCGTCACACCGGTAGGAGGCCATACCCGCGTCGACCACGACCGGCCGTCCGTCCAGCCACACGACCACCTGGAGAAGGTCCAAGTGGCCGTGCGCGGACGACGAAGTATCATCGTTGTACAGGCCCCCCGCGATGGGGGCACAGTCGAGCAGGAAACGACCCGTGTAGTGTGCGTACCCCACGCGGCGCAGGTCGCGCCGTTCGCCTGTGGGGCCGTAGGGGTGTTCCGTCCGAAGGACCGGTGGCAACCCCATCAGACGCACCGCCCGAAGTGGGCTCGGACGGGAGTTCTCAGCGCAGCCGTCGCAAGCACAGATCGCCCGGAAACGCCGTTCCGCATCGGCGCCCAGCAGCCAGAACGCCTCTTCCCCCACGGGTACTTCCCGAAAGCCGACCTCCGGATCGTTCAGCAAGGTCGCCCCCAGATTGCACAGCGACCGGAAGTCCCAGAACTTCGCCGGATCAGGGTCCACGACAGGGATCGATCGAGCAAGGTCCACGTCGCCGATCGCCGGCCAATAGCCATCCGGACCCGCAAACGCAGCAGCCGCCCGGTAGGCGCGACGCAACAGCGGCCCGAGGAGCTCGACGAGCTCCCCATCTCCAAAGCGGTCCGCTGCGATGTAAGCAAGCGTCAGGAAACCGGTCGTGAAAAAGTGATAGCCCGTGGCCTGCTCAACGGTGAACCCGTCGTCGCCAAACTGGCGGGGGGCATACAGCTTGAGGTAATGCCGCGCTCTGGCCCGCCAGCGGCGAGCTTCAGGCACACCGCGAAATACCTGCCCAAGCAGATACAGAGCGGTCAGTTCGCCGATCAGATGGTTGTAGGGGCTCGAGTATAGCGACAGGTGATCGACAAGGTATCGCCCATGATCAACTAGGCTGGCGAGGATCCTGCGCAGGTCAGCCTGCTTCCACCCGGTCCACTCCGATGTGATCGCCAGCGACCACAACCAGCTAGTCGCTCGAACGGCCACTTCGAGCGCGCTGGTCCAGTTAATCCCGTAGTACACCGGGTTCTGATCGATCCACGCCAACACGTAGTGCCGCAGGCGCTTCGTGCTCTCCCCCCTGCCGTGCAGTAGCCAGTCGGCCGCGAGGTCTACGAAAAACTGGTGCCGGTTGAGCTCCCAGATGTACTTGAAATCCGGGTACGCAGGGTTCGCGTAATCGATGTCGGCGTAAAACCTCTCCGCGGGCCAGCGGAAATCAGGATCAAGGGGGTCGCGGTGCCAGTCAATGTCCCAGTCCACCTTGACCGGCCGCCAGAGTAACAAGAGCTCCCCCTGCTCCAGTTGCCGCACACGGCTTCGGACGCGCTCACTGATAACGGTGTGGAGACGCGGACACAGGCGCTCGATGGAGCAAACTTCGCCGGCGTGCGCGCCAGGGATCAGTTCGGCGAGACGCTGCCGAGACCCCTGCAGGTCGGCCCTGGTGGTCGGCGCCGGTGGCCGGAACCGCTCACGAACCGTCCGTACGCGCTCATCCAGCCGCGCTCGGGCCTCAGCGACCGTCAGACGGCCGAGCTTGGCCAGTCGATGCTGGATCTGCGGAAACATGGACGTTCGCTTTACAGCAAGGAGAAGACGTGGTGCGCAGCGTCTTGGGGATCGGCCCCCGATCCAAGCGCGGTCGCGGTCGACTGTCAGTAGCGGCCCCAGGCGGCAGCGCGGCCGGCGTTCGACGGCTTTCTCGCCGTAATCACCCCATACGCCGCGGCCAGGCGGAAACCGCGCCGATGCACCAGGTCGGCAAGCGCGTCCGCAATCCGGCGCCCGAGCACCCTCCTGAGGAGCACGTACTTCGGAACCAAGATGCCCTCCACCCGAAGCACTTCCCACCCCTCGAACAAGCTCGCCACCCAGCGGGGGGAAAAGTAGCGGCCACGGATTCGGTATGGGCGCCCCTCCAAAACGACCGCCTCAATCTCCCGGTAGTACCCCCACGGCAAACAGTTGAACTGAAGCGCAAACATCCCAGCAGGCCTGAGCACCCGCCACACCTCACGAAGAAGCGCCCGCTTTTCCTCCCAGGACAGGATGTAGAAAAACCGGGTGCCGTACACGGCGTCGAACGTCGCCGCCGGAAACGGTAGGCGGGTGGCGTTGGCCTGGGCAAACCGCGCGGTCAGGCCGCTCTCACGCACCCGTCCCCGTGCGTGTTGCAACATCCGCGGTGCCAGGTCAATCGCAGTTACGTCGTAACCTGCGGCGACGACCCGGCACGTGTTGCGTCCCGCTCCGCAGCATAGCTCCAGCACCCGGCGCCCTGGTGCCTGCGCCAACGCCCGCTTGATTATCGCCGCTTCCGCCTCGGCATACGCCAGCCCCGCTTCGTCGGAGAACTTCTTCGCGTATTCATCCGCCGCTCGGTCCCACTGGTGCTTCCGACCGAGCGTCCGCCCCGGGTCAATGACGCCGCGAATCTGTTCGCTCACCGCGCAACCAACCGTGCCCTGCCAGGACAGCCGGCCAAAGTCATCAGCAGTTGCCGTGGATGTGTCTTCTGCGCAATCGCACAGATTAGTTCGCACGCTCTGCTCTCCACAAGTCGTGGTGCCCCCCTGATCCGGCCAGGCGCCTCGACAAAAGCTGCTCGTAGGTCCGCGTGTAGCGCTCAATCATGACGTCCAGTGAGTTCTCTGTCTCGAAGCGCCGCCGAGCTGCCCGGCCTAAGTCGCGGCGAGCGGATTGGTCCGCAGCGAGCCGCACGATAGCGTCGCAGAAACGCTCCGCGCTACCCACAGGCACCAAGACGCCGCAGCCCGGCTGCCCCCCGATGAGCCTCGGCGTATCGCCCACCGGCGTAGCAACTATCGGCAGGCCGGCGGCCATCGCCTCGACAATCGCCTGACTCATGCCCTCGCTGCGGCTCGTGTTCGCATACACGTCCATCGCCGCATAGTAGCCCCCCGGACGATCCTGGTACCCAACGAAGTGGATCGCGTCCTCGACGCCAAGCTCGGCTGCAAGGCTTCTCAGCCGCGGGCCTTCCGGGCCGTCGCCAACCACCAGCCCCGCAACGCGTGCTCCCCGCTGCCGCGCAAGCGCCAACCCCCGCACGAACATCGCCAGGTCCTTGACCGGGTCCAGCCGGGCCACCGTGCCGACAAGCAGCGTTTCATCGTCTACCCCAAGTTGGCGCCGGATGGTGGCCCGTAGCGTGGCACGCTCACCGTTGATCGGCTCAACAACCCCATTCGGCACCACGCACACGCGGCGGGCCGGGTACCCGGTCAAGCGTTCGATCCGCTCGGCCGTCGCCCGAGCGTTCGAGACCACGAGATCCACCTGGCTGAGCGCGGCCCGCATCGCCGCCGCTCTTGCCCTGGATCGCCACCCAGCGTAGTCGAGGGTCGCCAGCACCGTCCCACGCTCGGAGTGCACATGTACGGGCGTACCGGCGAGTCGGCGGGCAAGAACGGTCTCTACGAGTGTCCCCCAGTTGTGGGAGTGGACGATGTCGACGCGGCGCTCACGCAGCAATGCCGCCAGCCGTAGGACGACGCGGGCGTCATTGCGCGGGGGCTTGTGCAGTTCGACGATCGTTACCGGACGCGTAAGCCACCGCTCTGCAGTGCCGCTGCGGGTCAGACATACGATCAGGGGATCGAAAGCCTCCTGCGGCAGATAGCTTGCCAGGTACGCGATCGAGCGTTCGATCCCCCCGCAATCGAACGAGTGCGTAACGAGCGCAACGCGGATCGGTCGCACACGTCCCCCCGTTCGACGCTGGCCCGCCCCTTCCCCAAAGCCGCCGCTGCGCCGCCTGCCCCCTAACACCGCGAGTCGGCCGCCGTGACCTGTTGCGGCTCGCCTGCCACCCTGCCCCTATCAGGCGATTCACGAGCAGGCAGGATCGATTCGACCCTGGGGATACCACAAATCCGGTGACAGATCCGCCAGGGCACGAACAGAGCCCGCAGGGCTGTGGCAGCGAGGATGCGCAGGTCCAGGCCGAAGCTTTGATGCTCGATGTAGTAGAGGTCGACACTCAGCTTCCGGCGAACGTCGTCTACCGAGCGGTCCGCCGGTAGCAGGATCTGGGCAAGCCCCGTGATGCCCGGCCGCACCGCAAGCCGGTTCACATAACCGGGGATCTGTTCGGCCAGCTTCTCCACGAACTCCGGACGCTCCGGCCGCGGGCCGACGAGCGACATATCGCCGCGGAGGACATGCCACAGCTCGGTTAGCTCGTCCAGGTGAAACCGGCGGAGGACCCGGCCAAGGCGCGTCTGACGAGGATCATCCTCGCTGGCCCACACCGGCCCGGTCTCTCGCTCCGCTCCGTCGACCATCGAACGCAGCTTGCACAGCGTGAAGATCCGGCCGCGTTCGCCCACGCGTGGCTGGCGGTAGAGCGCCGGCCCCCTCGATGTAAGCCGCACCAGCACCGCCAGGAACAGGATCACGGGGCTGAGCAGGACCAAGGCCGGTCCGGCCACCAGCAGGTCGAACGCTCGCTTCCATCGCGGGGTGCGGTGCCGGGCCAGAAACTGCCCGTCCTGCGAAATCCAGGGATCCAGAGAAAAGTGCCTGTCCATAGGAAAAGGGGGCGTCAGTCTATGCTCGGTACGGCTGCACGCAGCCGTTGTCGGTCCGCCGGTCGGTAGAGACCGATACGCGGGCTGAATGACCTCCCGTGGGCTGAGGTGGGGGTGGACGGTTCTCCGGGCACCGCGTGCAGCGACCATGGCACCGAAAACGCGACATGGCCGATAGCGGCCGCCCGCCGGTAGATGCTAAGACGTCAACGACAGGAATGGGCTTCGCTTGCAGGGAACGACACGCCGTTCCGGGTTGCGGGCGCTTACGCCGGCGAGCGAACGCTCGACCCGATCGGCCAACCTCCCCGTCCGTAAACGCACCGCCGCGTTTGTGGGCGGCTTGAACGAGCGGTTGCAGCAGCAGCCCCGACGTCATGCCTGCCGCAGCACCGCGTGGCTCATCCTCACCAACCGGCGCCTCACCATCCCCCTAACCCAGCGGTTGTGTTCGCGCTCCTTCAGCGTTTCGGGCCGTCGGCGCACGTAGGTTGCCAGGCGGCAGATCAGGTGCCGCATGGCCATCACCTGATAAACCGGGCGGCTTTCCAGCTCCGGCTCGCCGAAGCCGCGCAGGAACGCTCGCTTCCAGACCGTGATCGGCCAGCGCCGCCAGGGGAAATAGACGGCAAACATCTCCAGCCGGTGCAGGAAGTGAGCCGGGTCCACGGTCCAGTAGTCGGCGTGGGCCATCGAGTAGTCGATCGCAGCGAGCCGCCGGCCGTCCCACAGAATGTTCGTGGGGGCATAATCCGCGTGGCACCAGACAACACGACGGTCTTCCTCCGGAACCCAGGCCCATAAGGCGGCGACCGCCGAACGGATCAGTGTCCGCCGCGATGGGGTCATCCAGCGATAAGCGAACTCCTCCTGGATCCTCCGCAAGCGGATGTCGCAGTACTCGACCGGATCCAGGGGGTCAAGCGGCGACGGGCGATCGGCATTGTCGGGCACGGGCAGCGTCTGGAACTTTCTGATCCACCGGCCTGCCAGGTACAGGGCCTGAAGCATGCGCCGGTGCGGCACGCCGCGAAACCGCTTGACGATGTAATCATGCAGCGGCCGACCGGGTACCTCCTCCGTAACGATTGTCAGTTGCTCTGGATCGGCCTCAACCAGCCGCGGGCAGGTCAGGCGTGGCCCCCATTGGACGGTGCCCACCAGTTCCAGCACCAGGGCCTCGCGTTCGATGCGGGCTCGGGCGACCTCTTCGTTGATGTGGTCGCCTTCGCCTGCGAAGAGCCGCTTGCGGTACCAGGCCGCTCCGTCGGGTCGTTCGATCCGCCGCACCTCGCTGGTGGCCCACCGCCGCTCCACGAGCGTCCCGGCCGCACCGGCGGGGGCAATCGCAGCGTCATCCGTCATAGGGCAACCGGTTGGCGGAAGCGGTTACGCCGTTTCGCCGGGCGGATCACCGGATGTGGGCCGCAGCGGCGTGCGTGGCCCGGTGGGCTCGGACGAGGTCGCAGCGGAGGTCCAGAATGGGGCCGCTGAAGCCGTTCAAGTCGAGCTCGTTCGCCACGTCCGTGGCAAGCACCAGCAGCTCGGAATGTTCCAGCAAGCTCGCCGGATCGTCAACCAGCAGGGCGGCCAGGTGGGGGAGATGGCGGTCGATGTAGGCCAGGTTCTGGCCGCGGAGCTGGGTGACGCGCACGTAGGGGTCGTAGATGCGGAGTTCGTGCCCTTTGCCGAGCAGTTCTTCCGCCAGGGCGACCTGGGGGCTTTCGCGCAGGTCGTCGGTCCGGGCCTTGAAGCTCAGGCCCACCAGCCCAATGCGGCGGACCCCCGCGGCCCGCACCATGCGGACTGCGCGGCGGAAGTGCTCGTTGTTGGAAAGTAGCAGCGAGGAAAGCAGCGGTAGCTTCAGCGCGTGCAGCTCTGCTGCGCGGACCAGGGCGCGCAGGTCCTTCGGGAGGCACGAGCCGCCGAAGGCGAAGCCGGGCCGCAGGTACGCGGGGGAGATGTTGAGCTTTCGGTCCTCACAGACCAGCCGCATCACTTCCTGGCCGTCGGCCCCCAGCTCGCGCGCCAGAGCCCCGATCTCGTTCGCGAAGCAGACCTTCGTCGCGTGGAACGCGTTGCATGCGTATTTGACGAGCGCGGCCGTCCGCGTGTCGGTCCAGTGACGGGGGGCTCGGACGCTGTCGTAAAGCGAAAAGACGAGCTGGGCCTGCCATTCTTCGTCGGCCCCCACGAGGACGAACGGCGGATCGTCGTAGTCGGCGATTGCCGTGGTTTCGCGGAGGAATTCCGGGTTGTTTGCCAGCCAGACGCTTTCGCCGTACTCCTCGGCCGGAAACGCCGGTTCGAGCTCCTGGAGCAGAGCGGGCCGTAGGGTGTTTTCCAGAACGCCGGGGAGGATCGTCGAGCGGATCACAACGCCGTAGGGTTTTCTGAGCGTGCGGAGTGCTCGTCCGATTGCCCGGACGACTCGTTCGACGGCGTCGCTGGATACTGATCCGTCGCCGTTGCTGGGAGTGCCGACGGCGACGAGAGCGATTTCGGTGCAGCGGACCGCTTCGTCGGCGTTGATGGTGGCTCGCAGGCGGCCGTTCTTTGTGGCCTGGGCGATGAGTTCTGCGAGGCCGGGCTCGACGACGGGGCTTTGGCCCGCGTTGATCTGGGCGACTTTTTCCGCGTCCACGTCAACGCCGACGACGTGGTGGCCGTCGCGGGCCAGACAGGCCGCGGTCACGCAACCCACGTAGCCGGTGCCGAAGACTGCGACTTTCATAGGGGGATGTTGGTCGCGTGCTGTGCTTTGACGTTAGTCGTCTGGGTCGATTCAGCTCGATGTGTTCGAAGCCGCGTGGGGCTGCGGCAGCGTTCTGGTGTCCGCGGTGGTGTCCTGGTGCCGCGGCGACGGCGCCTTTGCCCTGGGCAGCCGTGCGGCGGCGACGGCAGGGTTGGCCGCCGAGCCGGTCAGCTTGCGACTGCCCCGTCCCGTGGGGGACGAGGTGAGCAGGAGTCTTCGCTCTCCCTCGACGACCTTTACGGGGTAAGGGCCTTTTGTCGATTCCCCGGGCGCACGACGGAGGCCGGATCGTCTGGTGGCCGCGCGGTTCTTGTGAGCGTGTGCGAACGGGCGAGCCACTACCGCAGGTCAGCAGCCCCCGCAGCCAGGTCGGCAGCCCCCACACAAGGGCGCACGGACCCGGCGAACACTGGTTCGGATGAGGGTTAAAGAACCGGATGAGGGTCGAGGAACAAAACGCGGCTGGGTAAACCAGCCTATCCGGAGACCTGTTCGTCCGCGTTTGGTGTTCGCGCACACCTACAGGATCGTCGGTGGCAGCTTCGTTTCGGGCAGAAATGCACCGCCACCGACCTCGCCCGCTGCCTTCCTGGACAAGCGGCACGATCACTGCTGCGTAGCTTGTTGCGACCCGCCGTTGGGCCGCGATCGCAGGGCGCTCAAGCGGTCCTCTCCCGGCCCGCGAGCGTCATCCTGCGCCTCCTTTGCTTGTCCCGGCAGCCTTCCCGTGGGCTGGTTGTACCTAAGTTTACCACATGGCTGCCGGGAGTTCCAGCGTATAGTACGACCGTCATCTGCATTGTGACAGCTGGCACCGAGATGTGCACGAGGGGAGGGAGTCGGCCCCACAATTCGCACGACCCCGGTTGCACCTTGCAGCCTCACCACGCGGGTCGGCCATCGCGCCCGTACAGGAAAAGCCCGCGGTGGCGAACGCCACACGCGGGCTTCTCACTGACCCAAGCTAGTGCAAAACGGCCGGCACCGTCAGCTGCGACGGCGGCGGTACCACCCCAGTGCCCCAGCGGACGCGCACATTGCCCATAGGGCCACACTCGCCGGCTCCGGAGTGGCGTTGATCTTGAATCGCGAATTGTCCGACATTGTCCACGGAGTGGACGTGTTCGTCTCGGGACTGATGTTGGACGGCAGACCTAGAGCGACGTCGTGCAGAGTCGGCGTACCGGGGTGGAAGGGATCACTGTCAACGTGGGCAGCGGACACGGGAAGGAACAGCACGCCCGGTCCGAGCACGTGATCCAGAATGGTGAAGCCTCCCCGCTCTTCGATCGTTGTCGAACTAACGGCGTCAGCCTCAAAGAAGTCATCTGAGGCCGGTGCGATCCCACCCAGAGCCTCGTAGCCCCAGTCCGGGCCGGTAAGCTTGCGGATGGCGCTAATCGCCCGGTCAACGTCATCGTCAACGTCACCGTCGCCATCCAAGTCGCCCACACCCGTGTCATGGGACGGCAGGCCCACGTCCCCAGCGTTGCCAAGTACTGCGAAAATAGCGTTGGACAATTGCGCTGTAGCACTGGCAGGGAGGGTACCTGCGGGCAGAAGGTCCCCTAGGTCGTAGGGCGACGTTGCCGGGTCAACAGGTCCGAGAAGGTACGTCGAGCCGCTTACCTGTTTCACCTCGGCCGAGAAGACGATGACAAGGGTGCCGTCGAACGGAGACTGCGCTCCGCCGTCTCGCTCGACTTTGTCCACAAGTATCATTCCGAAGATCACGTCGCCGTCCTGGAACTGGTTCAGGTTCCCGAGGAACACGTCGTTATCTCGGACACCAACCGCGACACTGGAGTCAACGAGAACATCTTCGACGCCATTAAAGGTTAGTGCGTTACTGATTATCGCGCTGTAGCCAACCCGGGGGATGCAGAACAACGCTGCCGCAGACACGGCGGCTAGAAGAACCTTGTTCCGACTCATCGTTTGCACCTCCACGTAAGCTGTCGGTGTCACCACAAGCGAAGAACGTAAACACAGAGCGGACAACAAGTTGGGTGCAGTCTACGCGAGGTGACACCAAGGAGGCGGATTCGGTACGGAACGTGGGACGGATGAGACAGAGGAGGAAGTCAGGAGGACCGGCTCGCCACCATAGAGGGGCGGCGTCGGAGGCAGGCAAAGGGACAGAACATCGTGTATCCCCGTCACGCACGGTGCGCACAGGCGAGCGTTGTCAGGGCATTCGGAAACCTTGACTGGTCCTGGTCGAGTCTTGACTAGATCCGACAGGCGGAGCTGCACGGCGCCGTCGTGTTCGGCCAAGGCGGCCGGGAGGCCGAGAGGGCCTTCCTGATCAGGGCCGGAATCCGCCATGTAACCGGCCAGACCGCGCTCGTGCGCCACGAACAGAATCAACGTGGCAACGCCAAGTAGCCGGATTGTGCCCAAGAAGCAACTTTGCATTTCGCCCCTATTATTTCAGGGTGACCCCTCTCTGTCAAGCCCATTCTTGGCCTTGCTGGGCGAGCAAGTGTTCCTGTGCCCACCCTCCGAGCTGGGGGCCACGTCCCCAGCTAGATGTTCGGGCGTGCCGCTGCGGAGCTCGCTGAGAACGCCCGGCGACCGCTCGCAGGGCACTGTGGATGGTGCGATCTACAGCGAAGCGCTGTCTGAGCACAGTCGCTTCGGTTCCGGCAAAGACCGCCATCCAACTGGTATGGTGGCCTGGCACCGGAAATCGTGACAACGTCGCCCGCCTACCGCTGGCGGACGGGAGTCGGCGCCCTAGTGAACCCCTGCTTGTTCGGAGGGCCTGCGGTACGGGTATCAACGATGTCTTGCTGCTCGCTATGGTGAAAGTTGCGTGGGAGACCGCACGTGCGCAACGAACGACGTTTTCGCACACGGGCTGGAGCAGAAAGTCTGCAGGGAATACGCACAGGCCGATGGCGAGCGTAACGGTGAGGACCTCCTCGCTGTAAGCCTCCAAATGCCGCTCGTCCAAGGCCTGCGAGCGCAGCTTCTTGCTGTCCGCTCTTGTCCCTCGTACCCCGGTCTGCTCCACCGGATGAGGGAGTGCCAGATCAACTTTAGCACACATGGAGCTAGCCGGAGCGCTGGGCCTGCTCTCAGGTAGGGACCAGCTTGCCTAGAAGGCTAGCCGCCTTCTACCGGAGGGAGTCGAATCGGCGCGATCGCATCATGTAGGCCACGTGACGCCCGAACGGGACAACCGGTTCCTTATCGGCTCCAAACAGGGAAGGGGTCATGGCCACTATCGTGGGGCCCCTCCCCCCACACACCACAATCCCTCGTACGTCCGAATAAACAGCTCTCCGTTCGACACCGCGATCGACGCGCGGGTCAGCTCGCTCAGCGGGCAGCGCGAGACCAGCTCGAAGCGGTCCGGCCGAGCCCGAAACACGAACGTCTCGCCCTGCTGATCCACGTTGTAAATCAAGCCATCGCCCGTCAGCACGCACGAACTCCACGACCTCGCCCCTAACCGCGCCCGCCACATCCTCCTCCCCGTCCCTATCTCAATGCACTCCGCTACACCCGGCTCATTCACCACGTACAGGTAGCCGTCCGCAACCACACCCGTGCCAATCCGCTGAGGGTTCCGCGGATGCTCCCATAGCCTCTTCACCTCACATTCCCCCCCTTCGCCATCCACCTCCACCGCGACCGCCGGACCCATGTAGCCCGACATCCCCACCACCACATCGCCCACTACCACGGGCGACGTGTACACCAGCCGCCCCAAACCCTCGTGCCGCCACAGCTCACGCCCCGACGCAATCTCAAACCCCTGCAGCCGAAGCGGAAAACTCATCACAATCTGCCGCCGCCCCCCTACCTCGGCCACCACCGGCGTGCTCCACGACCCAATCCAGGTCCGCGACGTACCCCCCTCAAGCCCCCCAGGTACGTCGACCCGCCACACCGTCTCACCCGTGCGCTTGTCCAACGCAATCAAAAACGTCCTCGGCCCCGGCCCACAATTCAAAATCACCAGATCCCCCTCAATAACCGGCGACGCTGCATTGCCCCAAATGTGCCGGAACGGCCCCAAGTGCCGCCTCCACAACTCCTCCCCATCCACGCTATAACAGACCACCCCAGCGGAACCAAACCACGCTACCACCCGCTCACCATCCGTCACCGGCGACTGCGAACAATACGGATTGTCCCGATGCGTGGGCTCATCGCCCGTGAACGATACCCACCGCTCCCACAGCAGCCTACCGTCCGAACGATCGAAGCACAGCACGCTCCGCACCTGCCCCCCTTCCCTGGCCTGCGTCAGGAACACCCGGCGCCCCCACACCACCGGCGTCGAGTTCCCCGGCCCCGGCAGCGGCACCCGCCACTTCACGTTCGTCTCCCGGTCCCACCGCACCGGCAGGCCGGTCTCGTCGGTCGTCCCGTCGCCACGAGGACCACGCCACGCCGGCCAGTTCCCCGCCTGCACTTCGGCCCCCACGAGCACCGCCAAGCCTAACACCACCGCTCGCCACATTGCTCGCTCCATCTCAGCTCCTGCTCGCGTCATTCGCCTCGCAACACCCAAATCGGACTGCCCCACGCAATCTGACCGTCGGCCTGTTCCACACGCACATAGTAGTAGGACCGCGGCCCAGAGACGGGCTCCATGTCGGCAAAGCTCACCTGCGCCTCCGGCCGGTTCGGCTCGGTCGAGTACACCACCTTGCCGTCGCGAATGATACTGATCCTGGCCACGTTCGCCGTGCCGACAACCTCGACATGGAAGGTCACCGGCCGCCCCGCCGACAGCTCGCCCCCCAGCGGCACCACCGCGTCCCCCCTCTTCGCATAGAACCGCAGCACGATGTTGTCCGTGGCTCCGTAGGTCTGCCGCCGCTTCATCGCCGCGATCAGTCCCTCGCGGGAAAAATCGACCGCGTACACGCACGAGTACGACATGTGGGTGCTCGTGTGGTCCGAGGACGACTGAAAGCCCAGCCGGTAGCCCTTGTTCAGGGCGTTGATCACGTAGCCAGGCTCGTACGCGTGCGGCCGAGCCGCGGCTCGCGGCGCCCCCCTCATCTCGTAGGACAACCGGCACCCCTGGTAGATCTCGACCAACGGCTCCACTTCGGGATCGTTGTCCGCCCAGTCGGTGCCCATCACCGTGGCCGTCGTGTGAGCCATCGCAATCGAGCCGGTCTTCCGCAGCTCGCGGTACAGCAGCCGCGTGTCATCGGGCCGGATCCGCCCCAGCGGGTCGAGGAACCCCATCACCGGGGGAATGCCCCGCCGGGGGTTGATCACGTTGCGGTGACCGAACGGATAGTGCATCGAACGCTCGTAGGCGTACAGTGGGATGAAGTAGCCCGGCCGATAAAACGCGTCGCAGAGCTGCTCATTGCGCCACCACGCGTACGCCTGGTTGCCACGATTGGCCGTCCCCCAGCCCACATGCTCGGTGGAGGCGATGAAGTCCAGATCGGCCGCGTCCAGAGCGTACCGGTACATGTCGAAGATCGACCCGTCCGACGCCGCGTCCCACGACCAATCGGTGTGCCGGTGCAGATCGCCCCGGTAGATCGCCAGCGTCCGGCCCCCCACCGTCCATCGCGCCTGCCGCACGCGAGCAATATCGGCCTGCTCGGTCGGATGGATCACCACCGGCACCGCAACCGGCCGCCGCTCGCGAGGCTTCCACTCCGGGGCTCGCCCGGCCGCATCGACCCCCACACGCAACTGAGCCACGTGCACGCGATGCTGCAGGATGATCGGACGCCGCCACGGCCGCCCGTCCGTGGACCAGGTCAGCCAAATCCGCGTGTCGGCAACCGCAGCAGACACCCTGCCCGCCGGCCCACAAGCCGTGTTCGGCACAAGCGCCGCCGGAGTCCAGGTCGCGCCGTTCGAGACCGTCACGTACGTCTCCCACACGCCCCGCTGCCACGGATAGTGGTACTTCAGGTGCCGCTTCTGGAAGAACAGCCACAAGCGGCCGCCGGCATCAAAGACCGGCCGCGGATGCCCCAGGTGGTCGCGCCAGTCGGGAGGCAACGCCTCGGCCACATCGGCCACGGGCTCGTACCACTGGCCCCCTCGGTACAGCGCCAACCGTATCTGCCGCGACGGATACAGCCCCGTCGTGCCCCGCCGCGGCCCGAGCCGTCCGAAATCTTTCCCCCAGTTCGGCCCGCTCTCCTCCCACGCGATCACCAGCCCCCCGTCCGGAGCAACCGCCAGCGCGCAGTTCGCCTCGAACCGCGGCGTCTTCGCCACCGGGATGGTTTCGATTCGCCCTTCGGAGCTGAGGTGCGCCACGTACACGTCGTACGAGCCCGAGGTGTACGCGTCATAGCCGATCCACGCGCCACCTTTTCCGTCGGGAACAATCGACGGGAACCAGTGGTTGACGGACGAGGCGGCGATTTCGTGAGTGCCGACCGGTTTGGCGTCCTCGCCAATAAAGCAGCTCATGATCGTGCTCTTCCCTTCCCTGGTTCCCATCCACGCCACGGCGGCCCGGGACGGACTAACGGCCGTCGCCACCGGGAAAATGTCCGGCCCCGGGTCGGTCGTCAGCCGCACGCGATCGCTCCACTGTCCCCCGCGGCGGACTCGGCAGTAGAGGTCAAAGTTCCCGTCGATTTGTTCGGACCAGATGCACCAGAGCGTCTCGCCCGCGGCCGCCAGAGCGACCGTGAGCACATCGCCCGGGGGCACGATCTCTTCGGGGTCGGACCACGCGCTGCCGTCGAACGACGACAACCGCACGGCGACTCGCCGGTTGAAATAGCTGGTCCACGCCACCCAGACGCGCCCGTCCGAGGTGGCCGCGATGGCGGGGAAATCTTCCTGGGAGTTTCCCTCGTGCCGAGGCCCCATCACGGGGGGCACGACGTGAGCCCCCGGAAGGAGGGGCGGGTCCTCCGGTTCCGGTGCGACGCTGCGCACGGGCAGTTGCCAGGACGCGAGCGTACGGTACAGGCGGATGCGGCCGTCGGAGCTGGCAACGCTCGCTCCTGGCCCGAGCTCCCCCAGCCGCGCCTCAACGGCCCCGTAGTTGGTGGTGATCCGGACGCGCGTACCGCTGCGGCCGGCGATGGCGATGAAGAGCCCGTTTTCCAGCACCGGCCCGCGCGAGCCGGGCCCCCGCCGCCTCGTCCGGCAGACGAAGCGTTTACCGCTTGCCCGGTCGCTTTGCTCGAACCGCCACCCCTGCAGCCCAAGCAGCCGCCCATCCTCGACCTCAACCGTCCCCGTCCACAGCGTGGGCACGGTGTCGGTCTCGCCGAGCTTCAGCCAGAAGACGGCCGGCGGCTCGGCGGCCGACAGGCGAGTGGTAGCGACAACGCTGGCGGCCAGCATGATTAGCACCGGCATGGCCAGGTGCCACCGCCCGACGGCCGGTTGCGCTTCAGAGCGTGCTACAGGAGCGGGCTGAGCGAGGTGCGACCGACCCACAGCCCCGTTGGCAGGGCACCGGGTAGTCCGTCGGGTCCCTGTCGGCTGGGTGTGCGACCAGCGCGCGCGGCTCTGCCGCCCCCCGTTCGATGCATACGGTTCCCCAGGACTCCGCCGGCCCGCAGGAGCGGCTGATGGTGAGGTGGACCGGCGCTCGCCTGGAGCATCATGAAGAGGCGACTGCACATCAACTGGGGCCGGCTGCCGCGGCTGGCCTGTCGGCTTGGGGGAACGCAAGGACGCTTTAGTGGGTCTTGGGTAGCGCATGGTTACGGTCCTCTCCGTTTTCTGACGCAGGCGGGTGGTTAGGCTTGTGTGTCGCGTGCCTCGTCGGCGTGCCGACGGTCCGGCCCTTTCCCGTCGCGGGTCGATCTGCCTGAACGACCTTTGACCGACCCGGCGTACGCAGCGCCACGGCCACGCTACCCGCGGCTGCGCCGCGCAGCTTGGCGCGTCTTCCGGGCAACACAGGGCCTACGCCTCGGGCGCATGTTCTCGGCACTGTGGCGCACGGTCCATGTTGTCGGCGCAGTCGCGCACGGTCGGTGTTCGCACCAGAGTCGCGCACGGTCGGTGAAAGCCGGTTTAGACGCCTCCTTGGGGTGCCGCCGGGGGTTGGTCGACGGTCGCTCCCTCGCTCAGGCGTACCCCCTGGCTTGCGACCGTCTCACTTCCGCTCGTCTATTTTGCCACAGCGCGATTTTCGCACAAAGCGTCCCTTCATGTTTCGACGAGGCGTCGACGCGTGCGCGCTCGTGGGCGCCCATCTTCGCCGCTGCGACGGCGGAGTAGCGGCAGGGCGAGCGGGCCCCGGCTCGCCGCAAAGCGCGGGCCCATGACGCCGCCGCCGGAGTGCCAAGGGGACCTGCGCCGAAGGAAAGAGCCGGAGCGCCGTCGCGCCGGCGACGGCGCATTGGTAGCGCGACCCGTCCTCGGGTCCGCTCCAAAGCGCTGGCGCGAAGGAAGCGATGGCGAAAATGACTTGCGCCGAGGGAAAAACAGCCCGCCCCTCGCGGGATGGCCAATGGGGCGCGCCCTCTCGGGCCGCTTCGGCCGCTGGCCGAAGCGGCCCCGAGCCCGCCGCCCGGCGGGACGGCCCGACGCCGGGTACCCGGGGGGCCATCCCCTCGGGTAACCCCGGACAGCCCGCGCTACCACTGGCCCCGCCCAGCGAGCGGCCGAGCCTTCGGCTC
>Ga0256839_1001833_pt1 | contig 24974 bp, 19 predicted proteins | sample 354166metaG_FD_185968 | JGI IMG/M metagenome (GOLD analysis project Ga0256839, IMG submission 185968) | Hydrothermal vent microbial communities from Mid Atlantic Ridge, Atlantic Ocean - 354-166 | ecosystem: Environmental > Aquatic > Marine > Hydrothermal vents | place: Atlantic Ocean: Mid... | reverse complement strand
TTTTGGATGAGATTTTTATTTTACGAGACTCGGAGATGCCTGAGCATCAGCTAATTGAGGAAAATGAAAAAATCGCCCAAAGAGTCTTTTTTGATTTTGTGAGTTTTCAGAGTGGACTCTTTATTAAAAAGTAAAGCTGTATTTTAAAGAAAATTGTCTGCCAGGATTATAAGTTGAATAAATTTGGTCGTTAGTCTCAAAGCCTTTATACACTTGGTCGTTAGTGTCATTTAGTAAGTTGTCAACGCCAAGAGTAATCTTAGATTTGTTAGTAGCTCCAAATGTTTTAAAGGCATTAAAACTTAAGCTATGGAACGGGACTCTATACACATCGGGTACTGAGGAGGAGCCTACTACGGTAAGTGTTTCGCCTTGCACATTATAGGCAATGTTTACGTTTAGTCCTATTTCGCTCAAGTTGTAGTTTAAATAAGTATTAATCAAATATGGAGATTGACCTGCCATTGAACGGGTATTACCAATTACTTGCCCCTCTCTTTTCATCACTTCTCTCGCTTCTTTTTCGGTTTGCGATTTATCATCATTTACATATACAGTGTTCATATCTACAAATGATTTAATGATGGATAGGTTAGCACCAATGGTAAGATCGGCTAAACTTGGAGTGATAAAGTCTAAGCTTTTTCTAATTTCAAACTCAGCACCATACACCCAACTACTTCCTGCATTACGTGGTTTAATGTCATCGGGGCTAGTGGCAAAGGATACGTTTTCAATATGATTTTCAAACGTTTTGTAAAACCCTGAAACAGCAAATATTTCACCTGGTTTCATAAAATACTCCCAACGCACATCCATATTATTTACGTTGGTTTGCTTCAGGTTAATATTGCCATTAAAAGTTCGTTTACTAATGGGGTCATAAATTTGGGCAATCGACTTTTCTTTAAACGATGGGCGTGCTAATGTTTGGTTAAACGACCCTCTTAAATTCATATCTTCGGTTAAGTTATACACTAAATTAAGCGAAGGAAGCAAGTTGAACTCATCCAGCGTTTTTTCATCATTATAAATAACAGAACCGCTGTTGTTTTGGCCTGTGTAATACATTTGCGTGTTATCAGCACGTACTCCAAAAACCGCTCGCAGGGTGGGTGTTACGTAAAGCTCCGTCATTGCATAGGCTGCCGTATTTATTTGGCGCGCATTAAAAGAATTAGCTGGTTCTTGGTTGCCAGTTACATAGGTTCCTTTTCTGCTATCGGCTGTCCAACTATTTTCTGATTGTAAAAACCAATCAGGGTCACTTGAAATTGCTCCAACTCCTCTTAGTCTAAAAAAGTAGTTTAATATCTCAAAATCTCTTTTCTTATAGGTACCAATAGCACCTACTTTAATTTTAGATTTAGTTCCGTAAGGTATGGTAATGTCAGTTTTAAAACTTTCGTTAAATTCATTTAAGTCTCTATAAAAGCGGCTTATTCCCGCTCCATTGCCAAGGTTCATCGTGGTGTCACCATCGGTAATATCAATTTGTGTAATTCTAAAATCCGGATCATATACTCTAGACCAGTTGGTAGCATTACGCCATTCTACCTGAAATTTATCAAAATTATGTTTGCCAATAATAATAGCATTGGTAACCGAACGTTGGGTATAAGTTAGTACGTCCTCAAGCAGAGTAGCACCTGTTTGGTTATAATTTTCGTTTATTCTTTTTACAGCGGTAGATTCTCCATTTTGGCTACGAAGTACGCTAGCCGAAAAACTATGATTATCATATTTTAAAGCTCCGGATAGGAGGGCACTCCACATAACTGAATTTTTACCCAATACACCCGTTCGATTTTCATCTTGAAAAAGCTCTTTTTCAGAAAGATCAGGATCTTTAAGGTAATTATTCGACTCTACCTGATTGTAAAATTGGTAGGTATTATTATAATTTAACACTAAGTTGTAGCCTAGTGTAACATTCTCTTTATCAAACTGATTACCCTTATTAAATGAAAAGCTTCCGCTTGGTAATGCGGTTTTACTTTTAACGCCCATTTCAGGGTTAAAGCTGTGTGTTAATCGCTCCAATTCAGGATTTAACTGCGACTCCGCAGGAATAATGGTTGATTTAGGAAAAGGAAGTGCTCTGCCTCCATCATCAAATCCTAACCAATCGGCACTGCCCCCATTATAAAGAATAAAATCATTATTAAATTGAACACCAGGTGTGATGGATAGACCAACCGAAATAGCCGTTGTTTTTTCGCTTGGAAAATCTTTGGTTTCTACATTTACTACACCACCGGTAAAATCGCCATACAAATCAGGTGTAAATGTTTTGTATACCATTACATTATCAAGTACGGCCGTTGGAAATATGTCAATCTGTACAGAGTTCTTATCTGGGTCTAAACCAGGAATACTCATTCCATTGAGGGTGGTTTTGGTATAGCGGTCGCCTAGACCACGTACATAAACGTATTTGCCACCTTCAATTGAAACTCCAGTTACTCTTTTGATTGCACCAGAGAGATCAGAATCTCCCATTTTAGTAAATGTTTGAGAACTCATCCCATCAATTGTGTTTACTGATTTTTTTTGCACATTTAAAATCGCAGCATCTGAATCGGTGAGGGCTTTGGCGGTAATTTCTACGCCTTCTAACTGCTGCACATCCGTTACCATATTAACATCTAACTTGGTTACTTGATTGGCGGTAATTTTTACTTCGGTTACGGTTACCGTAGTGTAGGATATGGAAGAGAAAACGATGGTATAAATACCTTCGTCAAGGGTAAGTGAATAATTGCCATCAAAATCGGCCACCGTACCAGTGGTAGTGCCTTCAATGTAAATATTGGCTCCAATTAGGCTTTCAGCCATTTCGACATCCATTACTTTTCCTCGCAAATAACCTTTTTGAGCAATAGCATTAGCCATTACTAGAAACAGGCTAGCAGAGAGCAGTAAAATGTTTTTCATGTATTCTTTGGGTGAATTTATACTGCAAAAGTATTCTGCTATGCAGTGCTCTTACACTAAATGAATTTACGGTTTTATTAAGATTGTATTATGAGAATGTTAAGGATTAGCTTGAAAATTGATTTGCCTTAGTTTACTTCTTTGCCGCACTTGTTGCGGCATCCCCCTTTTAATAAAAACGGAGACCCCGGAACAGATCCGGGGATGTGTTGTATTAATGTGATTTGTATAAGGCTGAGGAAGCGGAATGAAAAAACACCATTAGAGAGCCTACAATAAGCTGCTCTATTATGAAGAATTTGGTAATATGCAAGAAGCTTTGCACAGAGAAAAGCAGGTAAAAAAATACCGTAGCTTGTGGAAGAAAAATTTGATTAATGAGATGAACCCTTCTTGGCAAGATTTATTTGATGACTTTAGGGTTTGAGTTTTTTTCTGAACTAATAATCCCCGCTTTGCCGCACTTGTTGCGGCATCCCTCTTTTCTTGAGATAAATTAAAAGGGGATCCCAGCACAAGGCAGGGAAAGGTGTTTCTAATCAGGATATTGGAAAAAGGCCCAGAGTTGTGGTAATTAATGAGGGCTAGGAAAATAAGAAAGGGGTGTCTTTCGACTACCCCCCTTCACCCAAAAACTTATTTTTTGGCGTTCATTCTAAACGTCTTATAAATCTCCAGCAATGGAGGCTGCCGTCCAATTTGCAAATACAGTAGTGTTAGCACCAGCAGCACTTGTGCTTGGCGTTGAAACTGCTTCGGCAGCAGTTTGGTCAGCATTAGGTACCGAACAGCCATCCACCTTGGTATAGACTTTAACACCTGCAAAATTGCTTTCTATTAATTTTAAAGTAGCATTAGCATCTATTAAGTACGTAAATGCGTCTGCTTTAGCGTCAGCACAATCGTTTTGGTACGAAGCTCTTATTTTTAATAAATCATCCCCCGCAGCATATCCTGAAAAGATTACATTATCAATCGTTCCTTGTGCTTTCGATTTTAAGTCAGCAGGTGTACCCACATCAGCTCCACCTAAACTTTTTACCGTTCCATTTTTTAGTGTAAATAAACCAGTAGTATTAGTACTTCCTTCTGGCCCATCAATTTCTAATCCTTCATCAGTTGAGTTGCCTCCGTGCTGTACTAAAAAGTTAGTAATTGTTCCTGAATAGTTCATGTCTATATCTATTCCATCATCTTGTTGATGCGATATAATTAAATTTGAGACATTAACCGTTCCGCCAAAAAATTCTATTCCATCATCAAGTGTTGCATATACTTCAATGTAGTCCATTATAGTGCCACTACCAACACCCCCTAAAGTAATACCGTTAATTTCGTTACCGTCACCAATTAAAGCACCACCGTGGCGAACAGATACATATTTTAATGTGCCTGAGTTATCATTGGCAATATCTCCACCATAAGCACCAAAGGCATCACTCGCAGGTATTCCTTCAATTTGCGATTCAGTATCTCCGTTTTCAGCAGAAATAGGCGCTTTCCCTAGCATGATAAGACCGCCCCATTTTTCAACATCTTCGCTGGTTAAGTTAGAGCCCATTAACTGCCCAATTTCAATATTATCTTCTATTGAAGTAAAAATAATTGGCTTAGCGGAAGTTCCAACGGCCATTAACTTTCCTCCTTTGGCTACAATTAAACCTGTTGCTAATGAGCCAACGCCTGTTCTTCCTTTAATAATTGTGCCAGCTTCAATGGTTAAGGTAATGCCATCTTCCACCACTACTTTAGAGGCTAATTCATACATATTGTCAGCCGTCCAAGTAGTATTTGCCGTAATCGCTCCTGAAACCACTTCGTTTTCAGTTTCGATAGGGTTAACTGGCGCTGGTTCAGTTTCATCGGTACAAGCCGCAAATGTGAATACAACTGCGAGCATCGCTAGGGTAAATAATTTTTTCATTTTGTTTAATTCGTTTTAATTTCACTGCAAAGATTTATAATTGATGTTAACAAGTTTGTAGATTTGGTTTACCTTATTGTAAAATATGCGATGTTAATGTTACCCTATTGTAAACAAGCTGTAATAGAGGCTTCCTAAAGTATAAAACGATGAAACAGATAATAGCTAGGTATTTAGAAAAGCATTCGCAGAAGCAATTTTATTATTTACTGGCTTCATTAATTATTTTTATATTGCTCCCTCCTTTTACCTTAAACATGGTTTTTGGAACCCTTACTATTTACTTGGCTGCATCATTTGTGGTAATTAGCTGTGTAATTATTCTTTTTGGAGAGGGGAATAAAATGATTGCAGGCTCGGGTATTCTTGTGGTATCCTTGGCTTTTACATGGTTTACTCTTAGCCCAGCGTTAGATAAACTTTTGGTTATACAAATTATTAAACCAGGGCTATTGCTGGTGCTTTTTGTAGCTACTGCATTTAAAGTAATTGGCTCTATATTAAAATTAAAGAAAGTAAATGCTCAAGTTATTGCAGGCTCGGTTGGGGCTTATTTATTATTTGGCTTATCGGGAGCTATGATTTTTGAATTGGTAAATTTATTTTTCCCTGCCTCTTTTAATTATGGGCATCATTTTGGAGGAGGGTACGATATGGTGTATTTTAGTTTTGTTACCCTATCAACCTTAGGCTATGGAGACATAACTCCACATACCCCACAAGGGCAAGCAATGGCTATTTTGGTGTCCATTACAGGTCAGCTTTATTTGGCCATTTTAATGGCTATGTTGGTAGGTAAATTTTTAAAAGACTCCGACTGGTAATGCCGAGCGATCGATTTTATAAACTCAAGCAAGTTAAGAAACGAACCTTTCTTAAAATGGCCTATAAAGAGTTTGCCTTGCATTCTTATGAGGGAGCGTCCATTACTCGTTTAATGGGCGATTTAAAAATGGCTAAGGGCAGCATTTATCAATACTTTGAGGATAAGCAAGATTTATACTTGTATTTGGTAGAACACGCACATCAGCAACTGCATGATGTGGTGCGTAAAACCTGCCCAACTCCTCATTCAGAAGATAATTTTAATGCTTGGTTTAGTAACCTCTTATTAATACAGCTTAAATTTTTAATGGCTGTGCCTGCCTACACCTCTTTATTTATAAAACACTCAGCCGAATATGAAATGGGCGCAAAGTTATCTTTTATGGAAGCCCCAATAGAAGAAGCAAGCAGGGTTACAAACACTAATATTCCTATTGAAAAAGCATTTTATCTGAATAACCTACCATTTTTAGTTTTTGATTTTATCCTTCAATCAGAAAAAATAGATCTTTATGAAACCATTAAATCTGACTTGAGCATAGCCATACCAACCGACAAATTGCTTTATCTTTGCGAAGCTTTTTTTAAAAAAGCTTAAATTATTAATTTTACCTATTATGAGTATCCATATATCTGCCAAAAAAGGCGACATAGCCGAAACCGTGTTATTGCCGGGCGACCCACTACGAGCAAAAGCCATTGCCGATAATTTTTTAACCGATGCGGTATGTTATAATAATGTGCGAGGTATGCTAGGCTATACAGGTACTTATAAAGGCAAGCGAGTATCAGTGCAAGGCACAGGTATGGGTATGCCATCGTTGGCCATTTATGTAAACGAGCTTATTCAATTAGGTGCTAAACGCCTAATTAGAGTAGGTACCTGTGGAGCCTATAATAAAGATTTAAAGGTGGGCGATATTATTATTGCACTCTCCGCATCTACCGATTCTAATATCAACGAGCATTATTTTCCGGGGGCAAGCTATGCGCCCACCGCTAGTTTCGAGTTATTAAATAAAACGCATGAAACGGCTAAATCAGAAGGGTTAAATGTGCAAGTTGGCCCTATTTTTTCGAGCGATATTTTTTACCAAGACGATCCTAAACATTATGAAAAATGGGCAAACTTTGGAATTTTGGCGGTTGAAATGGAATCAGCAGCATTGTATGCCTTGGCTGCCAAACATAATGTGGAAGCCCTAGCCATTTTAACTGTGAGTGATAGCTTGGTAACAGGTGCTATAGCCAGTGCCGAAGAACGCGAACAGAATTTCTTAAAAATGGCCACCCTTGCGCTTGCACAAGCGTAGTATTTCTACGACTAAAATCTGATAAAATACAACTAACCCACCCAATAGTTTTGCCTCTTATTTTTAATAGAAGAGGCAAAAATGGAAGCATTTGCGAATGAGTGTGATCTACAAAAAGAAAAGAAGATAGAGGTATCATCTTCTTTTTGGAAGTCACTATTTAGCATTACTTCGGAGCAGGTGTTAATGATTGACACCAAAGGAAGGGTATTATTTACGAATAAAGGTTTTTTTGATATATCAGCACAAGAGGCAATTGGTAAAAGCATCTTTGGCCTTGTCCCTAGTGCCTATTCCATCATTCTTAAAAATAAATTGGCAGAAGTTTACAAAACTCAATCTAAAGTAACCTTTGAATCTATTGTAGAAATAAATAAAACACGTAAGCACCTTGAACTGGCCATAGACCCTGTGTACGATGAGTATCAAGTTTTGCAAGGTTTTTCATTGGCTTCAATTGATACTACCGTGATAAAATTGGCTCAACGCAGGTATAATTATAAATCGAATCTTGAAAAATTGTTTTTAAATATCTCCACTAACTTTATCAATTTATCCCCTAATGAGATTGATGAAGGAATTATAGAATCGCTTGAGCTAATTAGTAGATTTACAAGCTCCGAACACGCCTATATTGTTTTGTTTGATAAGGAGGAGAAAAACATTGCTTATGAATGGCATGCTATGAATACAAATAACCTGCCATTTTGCGATTTAAAAACTGCAAAAACGCTATTAAAAAGCTCAACTTGCAAGCTACATAAAAATGAATCTGTCTTAATAAAACAGAATGATCTTGAATTTGGCTTAAAAAATGATTGCCCCATTTTAGTAAACCCTATGATACTTGAAGGGCAGCAATATGGAGTACTAATTTTGATGGGAAAAATTAACTCGAAAAATGATTGGTCAGCAGATTTTGCAAAACCTATGATGCTTTTTTCGAACGTATTTATTAACACGATGGAGCGTAAAAAGAGCTCGATGGTGGAAAAACAGCGCGAATTGGTTTTAGAAAAAGCCATTAAGCAACGTACAATCGCTATTGAGCAGCAAAAAGATAAATTGATGCTTCAAGCAAGGGAGTTGGCTAAAACAGAAGGGTTATTAAGGCAAGCCAATGAAAAATTAAAGCAGTCTAATATAAGTTTAGAAAAAACAGTTTCTCAACGCACATCATCACTTGAAAAAACCAACCAAGAACTTGATCGATTTGTGTACAGTGTTTCGCACGATATAAAAGCACCATTGGCTTCTGTTAAAGGCCTTATTAATTTGGTTCGTATGTCTTCGGAAGAAGAGTTGGAAAAGAGCTTAAACTTAATGGATAGAAGCATTGACAAACTAAACGGTTTTGTGGGAGATATATTGGTACACTCCCGAAATGGCAGGGTTGAGCTTAAGCACAATGAAATAGATTTTGCAAATGAAATAGAGTTGGCTGCCGAAGGGCTAAGGTATATGGATTGTGCCGATAATGTAAAATTAATTACTTCGTTTCAGCAAAATGTGGTAGCCATTACTGACCAATACCGCTTGCAAAGTGTACTTAAAAACTTAATTTCTAATGCGGTAAAATACCATAACCCGAATGTTAAAAAATCGTGGGTTAAGATCGCAGTAAAGACTAGCAAAGAGCGAATTAAAATTAAAGTATCAGATAATGGCATTGGCATTAGAGCCGAAAATGTAGATAAAATATTTGATATGTTTTATCGAGCGAGTGAAAACTCATTTGGCTCTGGCTTAGGGCTATATATTGTAAAAGAAACCATTGAAAAGCTGGGAGGCATCATTACAGTGGCATCGCAAGAAAAGGTAGGCACAACCTTTAGCCTTAACATTCCTAATTTAGGTTAGGAGCTGCAAAGAAATAACTCAGCTTCTTCTACACATTTCCTGCTTTTTTTGAATTGTGAATTTCGAAGTATTGCAGTCATGTATGTAACAGCCTTTACTTCAAACTTCGTTAATCAGTGTTCACCATTTGAAAAAACAGAAACTGTGTCCACCCCGAAAAAAGACAATTTTCGAAAAAAGAGATTTTTTGTTTTTGCTTATGGACACAAACACTAAATCCACTACTGGTATAAAAAATAGTCGGCATGCCGACTATTTTTTTATTTAATGCCTATCTTTATGTTGTGCTAAAAAAAGGAGTGTTAAGATTAGAGATATATCGAAAAAACATAAAAAAAGTCCTCCAGTTATGGAAGACTTTTAACGTGGTGATAGGTGGGCTCGAACCACCGACTCACGGATTTTCAGTCCGATGCTCTACCAACTGAGCTATATCACCCTCTTTTGGAGGCACAAAGGTAACAGAAAAAATAATGTTGCCAATAGTAATGAACTAATTTTATTTTGAAAGCGAAATAGTATGGAATATTTACAACAAATTGTATTTGTATTGGTGTTGGCAGTAGCATCTTACCTATTAGCCAAGCGGTTTAAATTTATTAAAAACGGTATAAATTTAGGCAAACCGTTAGATAGAACCGACCGTAGCTCTGAGCGATGGAAGTCGATGTTGCTGGTGGCATTTGGGCAAAAGAAAATGTTTAAAAAACCGCTGCCTGCCTTCTTACATTTATTTGTGTACGTAGGGTTTTTAATCATTAATTTAGAAGTACTCGAATTTATTATTGATGGCTTAGCCGGCACCCATCGAATTTTTGCGCCTTACCTCGGCAGTGTTTATACCATTTTAATGAACTTTTTTGAGTTTCTGGCAGTAGCGGTACTTACGGCTTGTGTTATATTTTTAATTAGAAGAAACATTATTAAAGTAGATCGTTTTCATAAACCCGAGATGAAAAAATGGCCAACTTTGGATGCCAATCTTATTTTAATTACAGAGGTTGTATTAATGATGGCGATTCTTAAAATGAATGCGGCCGATCAAGTGTTGCAAGCCAAAGGGGCAGCGCATTATACGCATACCGGCACGCTGTTTTTCAGCTCATTCCTTATGCCATTCTTTCAAAATTTTGAAATAGGAACACTCATTATTTTTGAACGAGTATTTTGGTGGTTTCATATTATTGGTATTCTAGGCTTTGCCGTGTATGTTACGTATTCTAAACACTTACATATTTTCTTAGCCTTTCCTAATACGTATTTTGCCAACCTTAACCCAATGGGTAAAGTGGCCAATATGGATAGTGTTACCAACGAGGTTAAATTAATGTTGGGTATGCCTACCGAAGGCGATGCAGCACCTCCGGCTGAGGTAGGCCGTTTTGGCGCCAAAGATGTAAACGACCTTAGTTGGAAAAGCTTAATGGATTCTTTCACTTGTACTGAGTGCGGGAGGTGCACAGCAGAATGCCCAGCGAACCAAACAGGCAAAAAACTGTCGCCTAGAGCTATAATGATGGCTACCCGGGATCGGGTAGAAGAGGTGCTTACTAATGAGAAAGGGCTTGAAAATGGCAAATCCTTGCTCAACGATTTTATCTCTAAAGAAGAAATTAATGCCTGCACTGCGTGCAATGCTTGCGTAGAAGCCTGCCCTGTGCTAATAGATCCCCTTTCGATAATATTAGAACTAAGGCGATTTATATCTATGGAAGAAAGCGGCTCACCCGCTGCCTGGAACTCGATGTTTCAAAACATAGAAACCAATTTTGCCCCTTGGAAATTTGCCCCAACTGATCGTTTTAATTGGGCAGATGACCTTAAAAAAGATTAAGAGTTTTGAATTACAAATTACGAAAAACATTTGTAAATTATGAAAGAAGAACTTAAAAGAAGAACTAAAAGTTTTGCCATTGATAATTTTAGATTGTGTAGAAATTTATCTAACGAATTTATTGATTATAAGAGACAGTTAATACGTTGCTCAAGTTCAGTTGGGGCAAATTATCGTGCTGCCTGTAGGGCAAAATCAACTAAAGACTTTATTAACAAATTAAAAATTGTAGAAGAAGAGTTGGACGAGGCACTATTTTTTAACGAAATAATAACAGAGTTAGCAGAGAACTTAGAACCTAAATGGAAAGAAGTTCATAAAGAAGGAGATTATTTATTGGCTATATTAGTTAAGTCAATTACCACACTTAAAAATAACCAAACCCATAATTCGTAACCCATAACCCATACAATCTTCAATAGATTACAGAGTTTAAATATATACAACAATGTCAGATTCTACTTATAAAATTCCAACAATGGCCGAATTGAATGCCAAGGGCGAAAGTCCTGAAATTCTTTTTTGGGTAGGTTGTGCCGGCTCGTTTGACGACCGCTATAAAAGTGTAACCAAAGCCTTTGTAAAAATACTAAACAAAGTAGGTACATCCTTTGCCGTACTTGGGCAAGAAGAGTCTTGCACAGGTGATCCTGCTCGAAGGGCCGGCAACGAGTTCCTGTTTCAGATGCAGGCAATGTCGAACATTCAGGTGCTCGATGGGTATAATGTTAAAAAAATTGTAACGGCTTGCCCACATTGTTTCAACACCCTCAAAAATGAATACCCTGAGTTGGGAGGTAATTATGAGGTGATTCATCACTCCACCTTTTTGCAGCAACTAATAGACGAAGGCAAGGTAAAACCAGCCGATGGAAAAGCTTTTAAAGGTCAAAAAATCACCTTCCACGATTCTTGTTATTTAGGCAGAGCCAATAATGTGTATGAAGCCCCTCGAAAAGTACTCGAGGCACTTGATACCGAACTGGTTGAAATGAAACGCTGCAAAACCAATGGCTTATGTTGCGGAGCCGGAGGAGCGCAAATGTTTAAAGATTCAGAGCCTGGAGCCAAAGAAATAAATGTAGAACGCACCGAAGAAGCCATTGATACAGGGGCCAATATTATTGCTTCGGCCTGCCCATTTTGCCTAACTATGTTAGCCGATGGTGTAAAAGCCAAAGACAAAGAATCGGAGGTTAACGTGTTTGATTTAGCAGAATTAATTGCCAAGGCCGAAGATTTGTAATTTATGAGGCGTTTTCTAACCTGAATAATAGTCAGTTGGGATGCGTAATAGATTAATTTATAAATAATGCAGGCTAAGAAACACGAAATTAATCTCCATTACATCAGATGATGTAATATATTTGAGATATGTAACCTATTAAAATTTCAATCGTTTTTTAATTAGCTATGTTTATTCCTTTTAATCAATTGCCCAAAACTGCCCGTGTTTGGACCTACCAAGCAGATAGGAACTTGGCTTTAGTCGAGAAGGAATGGATTACAGATAGTCTTACTTCGTTTTGTAATGAATGGGTAGCCCATGGTGCTGGGCTAAAAAGCTCATTTCAGGTATTACATGAAAGATTTATAATTATAGCTGTTGATGAAGGCCATAATAGAGCCACTGGTTGCTCCATCGATTCATCCGTAAATCAAATCAAAATAATTGAACAAAAGTTTAGATTAAATTTTATGGATCGTACACAAGTAGCTTTTCTTATTGAAAATGAATTGTTCATTGAAAAGTTATCAAAACTAAAATCGAGTGTAGCTAATGGGATAATTGGGCCAGATACAAAAATTTTTAATAATTTGGTGGTAACGGTAGGAGATTTTGATTCGCATTGGACAATCCCTGCTAGTGAATCTTGGCTTAAAAGATATTTTTAAATGATGAAATTAGTTTTAAGTGTTCTTTTTAGTATGGCAATACTTTTTGTGCAAGCGCAAGGTATTAAGAAAGCGGATAAAAAATATAAGCGTGGCGAGTACGAAGTAGCCATTGCAAAATATAAAGGAAAGCTAAATTCTCCGAAGCATGCGGGCAAAGCTAATTTTAAAACAGCAGAGGCTTATCGTCTTTCAAATAGGCTAAAACAGGCTATTCCCTATTATGAGGCAGCCATTAAAAATCGTTATAAAAATCCAATCTCTTATTATTATTTAGCATTTGGCTATAAAGAGATTGGTAATTATGAAAAGGCAGAAAGCCAACTAAATGCATTCATAAAAGCATCTAAAGATGATGATATGATTGAATTAGCACAAAATGAATTGGATAATCTTGTTCAACTCAGTGAAATAACGGCTTCTAAAAGTTATTTTAAAGTAAAAAATTTAAAGGCAATTAACACGATGCATGCAGAGTACAGCCCTGTTTACAAAAACGGTGAGCTATACTTTACAAGTAATCGTTTAAGTACCAAGGTATATAAAGCCACCGGTACAGGTTTTACAGATATTTATAAAGTAAAAACCAAAGGAGCTCGGGTTGATACCACTACCCTAACTAAATTGCCAGAAATAATTAATGATGTAAATGCCAATAATGGTTCTATTACGTTTTCGCCTGATGGAAAAACCATGGTGTTTGCCAAAGGCAATACGGGTAAGCGCAAAGGGGCGGCAGACGTAAATTTGTACATATCAAGATTTAGAAATAACATGTGGTCGGAGCCACGAATTTTGCCCATTAGTAAACAAAATGCTTGGGACTCTTCTCCAGCTTTTAGCAGAGATGGCCGTACCATTTATTTCGCCTCCAATCGTAAAAACTCCAAAGCACAAGGAGGTATTGATTTATACTCTGCCCGAATGAGCAGTAGAGGAAGATTTAGCAAGGTTAAAAATTTGGGCACCCCCATTAATACGCCAGGCGATGAGTTATTTCCGTATGTGGCCGATGATGGCAAGTTATACTTCTCTTCCACAGGGCATCCTGGTTTTGGAGGGCTCGATTTATTTGTAGCAACACGTAAAAGTGGGGAAGTGTTTGTAACCAATTTAGGTCAACCCGTAAATACCCCAAGCGATGACTTTGGTATGTTTTTATTTAAAGCCGACCGTGGTTTTTTTACTTCTAACCGACCCGAAGGTAGAGGAGATGATGATATTTATACCTTTGTAAATGAAGACCCCAACCTAAAAACAGTTAACTATTTTTTACACGGTCTTACCCTTACGCATGATGAGTTAGATTCAACGCTCATTTTACCAAATGTAAGAGTATCACTGGTAGATTTTAACGATAATGTGTTGGATGAAATGGTGACCGATGATGGTGGGAACTTCAACTTTAGGGTGTATGAAAATGAAAACTACATTTTAATGGCCGAAAAGGAAGGGCAGGAAAAACAAAAGTATTACGTAACTCGCCTCGACTATACCACCATTGGGAGGTCTATTCCTCAAGAAGAGTTAACCAAATTAGTTACCAATATTACGTTTGATACTTTAATGTATCTAGAACCCATTATTATTAATAAATCCATTGTCCTCCAAAATATCTATTACGATTTTGCCAAGTGGGATATTCGTGCAGATGCTGCCCAAGAGCTAGATAAATTAGTGGATATATTATATGATAATCCTGAAATTAGCATTGAGCTAAGTTCCCACACCGATAGTGTAGATACCGAATCGTATAACCAGCGTTTATCGCAACGCAGAGCTGAAAGTGCGGTTGACTACATCGTATCTGCTGGCATCGACCGAAACCGTATTACAGCCAAGGGCTATGGCGAGTCTTACCCCATTGCAAGAAACACTAATCCAGATGGTACAGATAACCCAGAAGGTCGTCAAAAAAACAGGCGTACCGAATTCAAAGTAACTAAAATTGATAAATCAACTACAATTAAAGAATCTGAAACAGACACTACCGATGATTACTTTAATGAGGATAAGTACTTTGAGGACGATGACGATTCGGATAGTTAACCCCACATACTTTACTAATCACCGTCATTATCGGGCGTAAGACCCGATAATCTCACCCGATTACCGTGGTTTATACCTGGTAGCATCAAAAGAATGATGAATATCGATTAATTCATTCGCATCAAAATTTTCAAAAAAACAACGATTTGACTACGTTATATTTTTTTTTCAATAGCTTTGGCTATTCAAAAAGCAACCCTGCAAGCTGGCTCGATCGCTAAAAATGTTTACCAAACATTTTTTTAACGCTCCGCCCTCTTGCAACTCATTGTTTCTTTTTGTTTTTTGAAAGAAATCAATTAATAGAGATTCCCTAGTACAATTCATTATCATTGGGCACCTCAAACTCATTGCACACTAATTTTTGCTTCATATAATTTTTTAGGGTTGTTTCTACCCAATAGGCATCTCCAAAAAGTTTAAAAAAATACCGCTTATCTATATGTTTTTGATACACATCTTTGATTTCAAAATGGCCGTTTCTTTCCACATCTAAACTATCTATTAGAAAGTCCTCCACCCATTTCTTTTTAAGGTAGTGAATATAAACGGTGTCCTTACAAAAAAGCAGATGTTTAGGCTCTCCACTGCCACCACTCCAATTAATATCTTCGTCATTTAAGGTGATGCTATAGCTAAAACTATGAGTGGTTCCATAATTATGTTTTGTAATTATGCCAATGGAAGTGCTTTCTTTATTAATTTTTTCAACAACCAAGTGTTGGCCATTGGGTAAAATTTTGCTAACAGTATCAGTGCTTTCGTTACTTATGTGGGTGCAATTTGTACTAAAAAGCAGCAACACCATACTGGCATATACTAAATGAATTGATTTGTGCATTATTGTCATCTTGTTTAACTGGGAACGTACACTTCTAAAAATTTAGTGCCCAAAGAAGGGTTAATAACTACTCCGTTAAGTTGGTTAGGGATTAAAATGGTGTCGCCTAGTAAGTATGGTAAAGAGTTTCCGCCATAGGTAATTTCGCCTTCTCCTTGCAAGCACATTAATACAATAAAAGAATCTGCATTTTTATAATTCCTGCTAGTAGTTCCTTCTATCAACAGCTTATTGGTAGTAAAATAGGCACAAGATTCAAGCTCAACTTCTTGTGCTTCCTTGTTGTATTCGGTTTTGTATTTGCCATAAAACTTATAATCAATGGCATCCACTGCTTCTTCTACATGCAGTTCGCGCGTATTCCCTTGGGCATCTTTTCGGTCAAAGTCATAAATGCGGTAGGTAATGTCGGAGGTTTGCTGAATTTCGGCAATTAACAAGCCTTTGCCAATGGTGTGTACTCGGCCTGCTGGCAAAAAGAAAACATCATCGTTTTCTACCTGCTCTTTATTGAGCAGCTCTGTTAGTTTTCCGGTATTAAAATACGCCAAATACTCTTCTTTGGAAGTTGGTTTATTAAAGCCTGCAATCAAATTCGCTTCTTTTTCGGCATCTACCACATACCACATTTCAGTTTTGCCAAAAGAGTTATGTCGTTCTTTGGCCATTTTATTGCCCGGGTGTACTTGTATAGAAAGGTCTTGGTTGGCATCAATAAATTTTATCAGCAAAGGAAAATTTGTTTTGAATTTTTCAAACACGCTATTCCCCACCAAATCACCTTCATAAATTTCAATTAATTCTACCAACGATTTTCCTTTCAGAGCGCCTTCGGCAATTATTGAAATATCGCCCGGCACGCCCGAAATCTCCCAAGATTCACCACAATCGGGGCTATTGGTAGGTTTATTTAAAACCGATTTAAGCTTAGTGCCTCCCCAAATTTTATCTTTTAAAATGGGTTGAAACTTTAAGGGATATAAGGGGAGCTTAGTCATTTCTAAATGCTTTGTATTGATTAATAAGCCCATTGGTAGAACTATCGTGCGAAGAAACGCCTGTATCATTTTCGAGTTCGGGCAAAATTTGCCCTGCCAGTTTTTTACCTAACTCAACACCCCACTGGTCAAAACTATTGATGTTCCAAATTACACCTTGCACAAATATTTTATGCTCGTACATAGCAATTAATGAGCCTAAGGTATAAGGCGTTATTTCTTTTACCAAAATAGAATTCGTGGGCCGGTTGCCTTCAAATATTTTATAGGGGTAAAGTTTGTCTATTTCTTGCTTCGTTAAATCACTTTGGCTTAATTCTGTAATTACGTCTTCTTTGGTTTTGCCATTCATTAAAGCTTCGGTTTGGGCAAAAAAATTGGCCATTAGCTTGTCGTGGTGGTCGCCAATAGGGTTGTGGCTTTTTGCTGGTGCAATAAAATCGCAAGGTATAATTTTGGTGCCTTGATGAATCAATTGGTAAAAGGCGTGCTGCCCATTAGTACCCGGCTCTCCCCAAATAATGGGCCCTGTTTGGTAAGTTACTTTATCTCCATTATTATCTACATACTTGCCATTACTTTCCATATTGCCTTGCTGAAAATAGGCGGCAAACCGATGCATGTATTGGTCGTAGGGCAGAATAGCTTCTGATTCATACCCCAAAAAATTGGTGTGCCAAATACCAATTAAGGCAATAATTACTGGAATATTTTTGTCAAAATCTGTATTTTTAAAATGGGTATCCATGGCATGAGCACCTTCTAACAGTTTTTCAAAATTATTAAAGCCAATGGTAAGCGCAATGGATAAACCAATGGCCGACCACAGGGAATAGCGTCCTCCTACCCAATCCCAAAATTCGAACATATTTGCAGTATCAATCCCAAATTCCTTTACCGCTTTGGCATTGGTTGATAGAGCCACAAAATGGCTGGCAACAGCCTGTTCCTCCTTATAATAATCCAACAACCACGTTCTTGCAGTATGTGCATTAGTCATGGTTTCTTGGGTAGTAAAAGTTTTAGAGGCCACCAAAAAAAGGGTGGTTTCTGGATTCACTTTTTTTAATGTTTCGGCAATATGGGAGCCATCTACGTTGGAGACAAAATATGGTTCTATCCCATCCACTTGATAAGGTTTTAAGGCTTCGGTTACCATAACAGGTCCAAGGTCTGATCCTCCAATGCCAATATTTACAATTGATTTTATTTTTTTGCCCGAATACCCTTGCCACTCGCCCGAATGCACCTTGCCTGTAAACAATTTCATTTTGGCAAGCACCTTATTAATGGCTGGCATTACATCTTTGCCATCCACTTTTACAGGCGAATTACTCCTGTTTCTTAAAGCCGTGTGCAACACAGCTCGTTGTTCGGTGTGGTTTATTTCTTTGCCCCCAAACATAGCTTCCATTGCCTCTTTAAGTTTGCACTCATGGGCCAACTCGGTAAGTAATTGGAAGGTTTTATGGGTAATCTTGTTTTTTGAATAGTCCACCAAAATGCCTTCAAAAAAGACATGGAATTTTTTAAATCTATTAGGGTCGTTTGCAAAAAGAGATTTTATTTCTACCCCTGAAAACTCATTAAAATGAGTTGATAATAAATTCCAGGAGTTAGTTTTGGTTGGGTTTGTTGAAAGCATACTGCAAAAAAAGAGTTTTGGTTGGTGATAATGAAGAAACTATCCATTAATTTAGGCTGCAATCGATTTAGAGTTCGTCTATAAACTCCTCTAGCTTCGTTATACTTGTTCAAAAAACACTCGATTACTTTAGTAAACTCCGCTTTTTTGAACTTTGAAAGCCTTGCTAGAGAACTTTTTTTATAGTCCAAACTTATATATGGCAATTCAACAAGAAATAGGTAATAAGGGGGAGTTATTAGCAGCTAATTATTTAAAAAAGAAGGGGTATGAGGTTTTGCATAAAAACTATCGTGCGGGAAAATCTGAGATAGACCTAATTTGCAAGGATGCTAATTTTCTGGTTTTTGTAGAAGTAAAAACTAGGTCGAAGGTAAATTTTGGCAATCCTGAATCTTTTGTAAACGATGCGAAGGCTGCTAAAATTATGGAAGGAGCTGAAGCATATATGCTTGAAAATAACTGGAATGACCCCATACGTTTTGATATTATTTCAATACTGTTGCAAAAGGAAACTGTGGAGGTTCAGCATTTTAAAGATGCCTTTTAGCCTCCCTGATCCTGAACTTAGTCAATTCAGAGGGCTTTGTCCGAAAGCAATAAAAATTAACAGAGGATTAATTTAACCTGTATTAACAAATAAGCTCCCGTTTTTGTATTTTTGTGGTTTAAATTTTCTGAACTATCAGAGAAGAGTGAAAATGTTCGCTTTTTATAAACAAATTTCTTTATGAGTACTTCAAATTCAAAAATCGTTTACACCATTACAGACGAAGCTCCCGCCTTAGCGACCTATTCTTTTTTACCCATTGTAAAAGCATTTACAAAACCAGCCGAGATAATTATAGAAACCAAAGACATATCGCTTTCGGGCAGGATATTATCTCATTTTCCTGAGTACTTAACCGAAAACCAAAAAGTGGAAGACGCCCTTACCGGGTTAGGTGAACTAGCAAAAACACCAGAAGCCAATATTATAAAGCTACCAAACATAAGTGCTTCGATACCTCAATTAAATGCCGCCATTAAAGAACTGCAAAGCCAAGGCTATAACATTCCTGATTTTCCTGCCAACCCTAAAAATGAGAAAGAAGCCGAAATTAAAGCCAAATACGCCAAGGTGTTGGGCAGTGCTGTAAATCCTGTATTGCGCGAGGGCAACTCCGACCGAAGAGTGGCCGATGCCGTAAAAGCCTATGCTAAAGCACACCCTCACTCCATGGGCGAATGGAAATCAGACTCAAAAAGCCACGTAGCCTCTATGACCGAAGGTGATTTTTACGGAAGCGAAAAATCAGTGGTTGTAGCTAAAGCCGGCAATGTAAAAATAGAATGGGCAGGCAAGGATGGTACTACAAAAACATTAAAAGCCACACAACCTTTATTAAAAGGCGAAGTAATTGATGCCTCCGTAATGAGCAGCAAGGCATTAGATGCTTTTTTTGAAAAAGAAATACAAGACGCAAAAGAGCAAGGAGTACTTTTATCGCTTCATTTAAAAGCTACTATGATGAAGGTGTCGGATCCTATTATGTTTGGCAAGGCCGTTAATGTGTATTATAAAGAAGTGTTTGCCAAACACAAAGCGGTATTGGAGGAGTTGGGTGTAAACACCAATAACGGCTTGGGCAATGTATATGCTAAAATTGCCAAATTGCCTGCGGCTCAAAGAGAGGAAATAGAAGCCGATATTATGGCAGTATATGAAACTCAGCCCGAGTTAGCCATGGTTGATTCAGACAAAGGCATTACCAACTTACACGTACCAAGCGATGTAATTATTGATGCCTCTATGCCTGCCGCCATCCGAACTTCGGGCAAAATGTGGGGCAAAGATGGGCAACTCCACGATACCAAAGCCATGATACCAGACAGGTGCTATGCCGGAATTTACCAAGCCACCATCGATTTCTGTAAACAAAATGGAGCCTTTGATGTTACTACGATGGGTAATGTATCCAATGTGGGCTTGATGGCACAAAAAGCAGAAGAATATGGTTCGCACGATAAAACCTTTCAGATAGAAGCCGCTGGAACCGTAAAAGTGATGGATGACGCAGGCAATGTATTAATGCAACACAAAGTTGAAGAAGGCGATATTTGGCGTATGTGCCAAACCAAAGATTTGCCTATTAAAGATTGGGTTAAACTGGCTATAACCCGAGCAAGAGCAACTGGCAACCCTGCTATATTTTGGTTAGATAAAAACCGTGCACACGATGCCAACCTTATTGCCAAAGTGGAAGCCTACTTATCCAACCACGACACAGCAGGACTAGAAATTAAAACCATGGCTCCAGTGGATGCCATCAATTATACATTAGAAAGAGTAAAAGCAGGGCAAGACACCATTTCGGTAACAGGCAATGTATTAAGAGATTATTTAACCGATTTGTTTCCTATTTTAGAATTAGGCACAAGTGCTAAAATGCTTTCCATCGTGCCATTATTGGCAGGTGGCGGTTTATTTGAAACAGGTGCAGGAGGTTCTGCTCCTAAGCACGTGCAACAATTTGAGCAAGAAGGTCATTTGCGTTGGGATTCGCTGGGCGAGTTTTTGGCTCTTTCGGTTTCTATTGAAGACCTAGCCGAAAAAAATAATAATGCCAAGGCTAAAGTGTTGGCTTCGGCACTAAATACGGCTAATGGAGCGTTTTTAAAAAACGACAAATCGCCCTCTCGTAAAGTAAATGAATTGGATAACCGAGGCAGCCATTTTTATTTGGCTATGTATTGGGCGCAGGCTTTAGCAGCACAAAATGAGGATGCCGAACTGAAGGCAACCTTTACTCCCATGGCAGAAGCACTTGCCACTAACGAAACGGCTATTTTAGCAGAGCTAATTGCAGCCCAAGGGGCTCCGGTAGATATGGGCGGTTATTATAAACCCGATGAAGCCAAGCTTGAAAAAGCGATGCGACCAAGTGGCACACTGAATGGGATATTGGAAATAGTTTAACCGCCAATTTAAGGTTACCGTTAATAATTGATTTTTGAAACCGGTAGCTGCTGAGTTTACTTACTATTTGATGGTTGGTAATTGTGATTTTAAAAAACATTTACTTTATAGACAGACCCTTAATACCACTTGTTTGGTTTGTAAATTATTAATAATGAGCGCATTAATAAAAATAACCGCATAGCGTGTTGCTTAAAATTAAGATTATAGCATAGCAGGTTTTGTTTCTTTTTTTAATAAGATTTAGGATTCAATAACTCCATTTGGTTTTGTGGGCATTAAGTGGCTATTTTTGCGGTCTTTAAAATAGAAATAATGGCATTAATTAATACATTAAGAGAGAAAGGTAGCAAGATTATTATTGGGTTTATTGCAGTAGCAATTGGGTCGTTTGTACTTACAGATCTGCTGAGTGGGCAAAACTCCATTTTAGCTGGTAACGATCGTGATTTGGGCGAAATAGCAGGAGAGTCGATATCCTATGATCAGTTTCAGCAAAGGGTAGATGTGCTAGTAAATAATTATGCAGCTAACTTTGGCAGAAACCCAGGGGCTGACGAGCTAACCTCTTTAAGAAACCAAGCATGGTTGCTTTTAGTGGCAGAAAAATCCTTTCACAAAGAATACACCGACCTTGGCATTACAGTTAGCCCCGAGGAATTGGTAGATTTGGTGCAGGGCAAAAACATTAGCCCCGATATTCAACGGATTTTTGTTGATCAGGCTACGGGTCAATTTAGTAAAGAGCAACTACTGCAAACTTTAAATCAGTTAAACCAATCTCCACAAGGAAGAGCGCAATGGAGGCAGTTTGAAGAAAACCTTATTCCGGCTCGTAAAAGAATTAAGCTCGATAACATTTTGAGCAAATCTACTTTTGTAACCGATGCTGAAGCGGAGCGAGAATACCAAGATCAAAATACCGTAGCGGAGATTAAGTATGTACACGTACCGTATTATGCTATTAACGACTCTTCGGTAAGTGTTACAGATGCTGACCTTACTGCTTATATCAAAAATAATGAAGAAGAATATAAGGTAGATTGGTCTAGATCCATTGAGTATGTGTCTATTCCTATTACCGCTTCGGCCGAAGACTCCCTTGAGTACAGAGATGAACTCCGAAAAATGAAAGAAGAGTTTGAAACCATCTCTGACGATTCTTTATATGCCGCAAGCAACTCTGATGGAGGCGATTTTTTTAATACATACTCAACCAACACGCTCCCTATTCTAATTGCATCAAACCTAAATATTATTAAAAAAGGTACTGTAATTGGTCCTTATATTAATGATGGAAACTATGTATTGTATAAATTATCTGATATTTATGAAGATACAGTAGGAGTTGCAAGAGCTCGCCATATTTTAATTAAATGGGATGATGATAGTGATGCAGGAAAAGCAAAAGCCAGAAAAGAAGCCAATGCTGTACTAGCAAAGGTTAGAGGCGGAGCTGATTTTGCCGAAGTAGCCAAAGAAGAAAGTAAAGATGGTGGATCTGCTATTAATGGGGGTGACCTTGGCTGGTTTAGTACCGGTCAAATGGTGCCAACCTTTAACGATGCTGTTTTTAATGCTACCTCCAAAGGTATTATTCCTCGTTTAGTCGAAAGCCAGTTTGGGTTTCATATTATTGAGGTAACCGAGCTTGCGTCATATACCAAATATAAAGTAGCCACCGTTGGTTTAGAAATTACACCAAGCGATAAAACCAGAGATGAAGCATTTAGAAAAGCAGATTATTTTGCTGGAACAAGTGCTAATTATAACGACTTTAAAACCAATGCAGAAGCTGAAGGCTATCAAGTGTTGGAAGCAAGCAATATTGAACCCAATGATGAGAATATTACACGAATTGGCAAGGCGCGTCAACTAGTAACTTGGTTATTTAGAGAGGCTACCGAAGGCAAAGTTTCGCCAGTAAATGAATTGGATAACCAATACATAATTGCTGTAATGACAGACGAACAAGAAGAAGGCCTATCAAGCATTGATTTAGTAAGAGTAGAAGTGACGGCTAAGGTTAAAAATGAGAAAAAAGCGGCATTGATTACCGAAAAACTAAAAAGCCTGTCAGGCAGCTTAGATGAAATTGCTGCAAGTTATGGTGCCGATGCAAGCGTTTACTCTGCAAGCGATGTAAAAATGTCGTCTAATATTATTGCCAATGCGGGTAATGCCCCAGAAGCTATTGGCACGGTGTTTTCTTTGACTGAAGGAGCCGTTTCTGAGCCTATTGCCACAGGCAATGGCGTAGTGCTTATTAAGCTTGAAGGTATAACACCAGCAGCTGACATTGCTGATTATAGCCTTCATGCCAGTAATTTACTTCGAAATAGGGAAAGCCGAACTTCGTATTATTTAAATCTCTTAATTGAAGAAAAGGCAAACGTTAAAGACGAGCGATATAAGTTCTATTAAAACAGAAATAAAGTAGCTGATGTTATGGCTTCTGCCTAGTCCTACCAAAGGCAGTTAGCTAGCGCAAAAGCCCTTTTTTCATCATCCCTGCCGAGTGATTTGGGGTATTAAACCAAAAGGCTATCGCCCTGCGATTTAAAAGGAGATTAGGTGTTTTTTTAAAAATTTAAGAATAGGGAGTACATTTGTATTTCCTATTCTTGTTTAATATGGATACATTCAAAGAAAAAAAATTTAAGACGTTGTTAAATAATCAGTACGCTTGGCCAGCTGATTATTTGTTTAAATTTATTGTAACCAAGGAGTATAAAGAAGAGCTACTGGTGATACTTGGGGGGCACAAAGCCATTGAAAAGCCCTCTTCAAAAGGGAAATATGTAAGTGTTTCGCTTAGAATTTTAATGCATAGTGCCGAGGAGGTAATGGCGCTCTACACAAAAGCGGCAAAAGTAAAAACGGTTATATCTCTTTAATGTAACAGATGAGTGGCTTAAAAACACAGCTTTATTTAGTGCCAACCCCTATTGGTAATTTAAAGGATATTACGCTTCGTGCATTAGAGGTATTAGCCCAAGTAGATGCAGTATTGGCAGAAGACACCCGAACCACGGGTAAGTTACTAAAGCATTTCGAAATAAAGCAAAAATTAATTAGCTACCATGCTCATAACGAGCACCGTGCTGTAAGCCGAGTAATGGAAAGTTTAGCAAGAGGGGAGACATTGGCCTTGGTATCAGATGCCGGCTCACCAGGTATTTCCGACCCCGGTTATTTACTTGTACGCGAAGTGCTAAAGCACGGGTTTAAAATAGAAGCCATGCCTGGGGCTACAGCCTTTGTCCCCGCTTTGGTTAAAAGTGGTTTGCCTTCTGAGCGCTTTGTGTTTGAGGGCTTTTTGCCCCCTAAAAAAGGTCGCCAAACAAGGCTGTTAGCCTTAGCAGAAGAAACCCGAACGATTATCTTATACGAATCTCCACACCGGCTTTTAAAAACATTGAATCAATTAGCTGCCCACCTTGGCAGTAGCAGGCAAGTATCTGTATCAAGAGAGCTAACAAAGCTATTTGAGGAAACCGTAAACGGGTCACTCACCGAAGTGCTCACACACTTTGAAACAGGCACTATAAAAGGCGAATTTGTGATAATTATAAAGGGTAAATAATAGCTGCAATGTAGCATTCTAGGCGAACACTAATTAGTGCCTGCCTGAATATGTAACGGGTTTGCTGCGTAACCTTTATTGGCCTGTATTTGTTATTTTTGTTTTAGTGGTTTACTCCAAGTAGTTCCATCATAATCCGGAAAATAGTAATGGTCTTTTATTCCTAATATTCCATCAAATTCTAAAAAAGTTAAAACGATATTCGCATCCGATTTTACAGGTGCTTTATTGGGGTAGTAAGCAACGTTAATAGTATCGTTACTCACTTTTCCTTTGAGTGTTTTTAACCCAACTTGAAAATAGAACA
>Ga0256839_1001832_pt1 | contig 24978 bp, 27 predicted proteins | sample 354166metaG_FD_185968 | JGI IMG/M metagenome (GOLD analysis project Ga0256839, IMG submission 185968) | Hydrothermal vent microbial communities from Mid Atlantic Ridge, Atlantic Ocean - 354-166 | ecosystem: Environmental > Aquatic > Marine > Hydrothermal vents | place: Atlantic Ocean: Mid... | reverse complement strand
CTTGAATATTGTCAGGCGAGGGTTTTAGCATCACTTGAAACTGATAGTAGTGCTGTAAACGGTTCGGGTTTTCACCATAACGTCCATCGGTCGGACGACGACACGGTTGCACGTAAGCGGCACGCCATGGCTCTGGGCCAATGGACCTTAGAAAAGTGGCTGGATGAAAGGTTCCCGCCCCCATTTCGTTATCGTAAGGTTGCATAATCACACAACCTTGCTCCGCCCAAAAGGCTTGTAGCGTTTGAATTAATCCCTGAAACGTGCGAATATCTGTTGCTACCGACACCGTTAAACCTCACCAATTTTCGTTGTTAATTTTAAAAAATAGCGCTGATTATACCGTATTTTTGCTCCGCTTTTTTGAATAAGGCTCCCTATAATGAATGACCAAACACCCAATACCCTAGCCAACCACACCATTGATGCCAAAGGGCTAAAATGTCCGATGCCAGTGATTAAACTGCAACAACAGGTGCGTAAAAGCCAAGATGGTGAGTTGATTGCGATCGAGTGTACGGATCCCAGTGCGGAACAGGATATTGCCAGTTGGGCAAAAGTGAATAAACACCACATTCAATCGGTGCAACAGACCGATTTTGGCTGCGTAATACTACTGCTTACCAGCGCAAAGAATTGAAATTAGACCGCTTTACTCCCTTTTTTGCCATACTTTTTCAAATTTTCCCCCTCTTGTTTTCGGTATAATCATCCCTATAAAAAAACGCCCCTTAAAACAAATGAACACAATAAAACCTATTAAATGAAACCTAAAAAAGTAACTCAACCATACCTTTGGAAACTCTTCTTCGTTACTTTTTTCGTTGCAGGGTTCCTCTCGCTCTTTTTTTCAGCCAATGCCAATGCGCCACTTGAACTTAAGCGCACGTTGCACCCCCTACCTGAACAAAGCAAACCCATTAAAGAATCAAGCCAACAGGATGCTCCAAACGAAATCTGGCAAGAACACGTGGTCAAAATTCGTAAAAATGGCTCTTTAGGCCTTGCATTAAATAGCTTAAACATATCATCTCGAACAACACGAACCATTACTCGACTCAAAAATGGGCATCTTTTAACCAACTTACGCTCGGGTGATGAGCTAAAAATATGGGTTAATAAACACGATGAGTTGCAAAAAATTCTCTACCCAAAATCACAAACCCTCTCCTATGAACTCATTAAAACAGAGGACGGCTATCATATTCATGAAAAGAGAGAACCTGTTGAAATACGCACAGAAACCGCTTCAGGCACAATCAAAGGCTCTTTTTATATTGCCGCCAAAAAAGCAGGTCTCAGTGCACGTAGCATTATGAACCTATCCGATATGTTTGCTTGGGATGTTGATTTTTCTAGAGAGCTACAAAAGGGAGACACTTTTAAGGTTATCTATGAAACCAAGTATTTAAAAGGTAAGTACATTGGGGATGGTAATATTTTGGCGGCTCAAATCACCAGTAACAACCAAAAACAGACTCACAATGCTTTCATCGTTCGCGAAGGGAATAAAGTCATTGGCTATTACGATGAGAACGGGAAAAACCTTAAAAAAGCCTTTTTACGAAGCCCTGTGGACTACGTTCGAATTACCTCAAAATACAACCCAAAACGCTTTCATCCTGTTTTAAAACGCACTCGACCTCACCGCGGCGTGGACTATGGCGGCCCAAGAGGCACCCCTATTCGAACCACAGGGGATGGGAAAATCATCTTCCGAGGCTGGGGAAACGGCTATGGCCGTTACATAAAAATTAAGCACGCTGGAAAATACACAACCCTATATGCACATCTCTCTAAGTTTGGTAAATTTAAGAAAGGAAGCTATGTTAAACAAGGAGATGTCATTGGCTATATGGGCAAAACAGGTCGAGTAACGGGCGTACACTTACACTATGAGTTTCTAGTCAATAATAAGCATGTTGACCCACTAAAGGTTAAGTTTCCCGACGCCGAACCCTTAGACAAAAAATACCAAGCCGAATTTAAAAAGAGTGCCTCTTTTTTACTTACACAGCTTGAGCGTCTAGACAGTCATACCAACATCGCACGAAGTTTTGAGTAAATGAAAAATTCTACCCCCCCCTCCCAATACGTTATCGGGCTCATGTCCGGTACCAGTGCGGACGGGGTGGATGCGGCGCTGGTTGAGTTTAGAAAAGAAAAAAACAGGGGGGAAGAGATTTTACTACATGACTTTATCAGTCCTGAACTGCCCGTCCAATTAAAACAACAACTGATTCAACTGAATCAAACCGCCACTCTCTCTCTTGAACAACTCTCTCAACTGTCATTTGACCTTGCACAACAGTTTATTCAAGCCACACAGCAACTGCTCGCAAAAAATAAACTTCAGCCCAAAGAGATAACCGCCATTGGCAGTCACGGACAGACCATCTATCACGCCCCCCATATTCCAATGACGTTGCAAATAGGGCACCCAGCCTTTATTGCCAAAGCAACCCAAATACTCACCGCGGGGGATTTTAGAGTCGATGACATGGCACTTTCAGGACAAGGCGCTCCATTTGCCCCCGCCTTTCATAAAGCCATTTTTCAGACAGTCACCCCCTGCTTTGTTGTTAATATCGGCGGTATTGCAAACATCAGCTACCTTCCGCCCAAGCGCAACGGGGGGGGAAAGAAAATGATTCCACTGGGTTACGATACTGGGCCAGGTAACGCCTTAATGGATGAGATATGCCAACAACACTTTAAGATCCCTTTTGATAACGCGGGTCAACTTGCCAAACAAGGAACCCCCAACCAAGCCTTATTAAAGCAACTGCTCTCACATCCTTACTTTGCATCTGCCCACCCCAAAAGCACGGGGCGAGAAACCTTTAATCTCAACTGGCTAAAGAAACAAATCGCACGTGTTTCAGAAAACACATACGGTGCAGAAACGATCTCAGCGACGGATCTCATCAGCACACTCAACCAATTCACCGCGATCACCATTGCGAACGAGATACAAAAAACAGTCCAGCAACAAAGCCTTGCTCTGTCTGCCAAAATACCCGTTTGGATTGTGGGGGGGGGCGCATTCAATCCGAAACTTATTCAATCAATTCAACAGCGGCTTACCTCATGCAAGGTACAAAGCGCTCAAACCACAGGGATTAACCCTAACGCTATTGAAGCGATGATGAGTGCTTGGCTGGCAAAACAACGTATTGAAAACCAACCCGTTGCACTCTCTCAAGTGACTGGCGCCCAAAGAGACGCAGTGCTTGGCGGACTTTGGCACCCTTAAAACCAAAAAAGCCCAAGGCGTGATGCGCCTTGGGCTTTTTTATCATATTGAGACCTTTGCACGAGAGGGGCGCGAGAGAAAAAAGAGATGAAATGTGACTGATTGAGGCGGAAATCGCAGGGAATACCTAGGTATTCGCAAGGTTTTCAACGAAAATCAGGCGTATTTCAGCCTTTTTTATTCGTGTATCCTTTCGTGCAAAGGTCTCATATTCAGCAATCGGTAATTTAAACACCGTCCCCTCTTTTTTCAACAGGCAAATAACATAAACTACCAGCCCCCTTATAAATTTGAGTCGGTCTAAATATCTTGTTGTCTTGCAACTGCTCACGCCAGTGCGCCATCCAGCCTGCGGAACGTGCCACCGCAAAAATGGGGGTAAAGATCCCCACATCAAAGCCCATCTCTTTATACAAAATGCCCGAGTAAAAGTCGACATTTGGGTAAACACCCTTATGCCCAAGTAACTCTTCGCACACTTTCTCGACTTCCAGCGCGGTTTGAAAAATCATGCTTAACGCTTCAGACTTTTCCTCTAACAGTGAAGAAGAGAGCTTTTGTAAGATTGTGGCACGCGGATCTTTGGTTTTATACTCTCTATGCCCCATTCCCCAAATAACTTTTTTCTTCGCTAAGCGATCTTCAATATACGCCCGTGCATTCTCAGGTGCGCCAATCTCTTCCAGCATCTCAATCACTTTTTGATTCGCTCCACCATGCAACGGCCCTGATAAGGAGGCAATCGCAGAGGAGATCACCGAACAAGGATTCGCTAACGTAGATCCCGTTACCATCGTGGTAAAGGTCGAAGCATTAATGGTGTGCTCCGCATGTAAAATCAAGATCGCATCCAGCAAACGCGCCCAATTGGCATCTGGCTCTTCACCTGTCACCATATACAAAAAGTTTTCGGCATAGGTTAAGTCTTTGCGCGGTTCAATCGGATCATAGCCATTTCGCATATGCTCCCACATCGCCACCAAAGTACCCATGTGCGCAATAATTTTAACGGTTACATCGTTAATATAATCTTCGTTTTCGGTACCACCCTTCATATACTCGGTGCTAGGATAAAAGCTCGCTAAACTCGCCACGACCACCTGTAGCATGTGCATAGGATGCGTGGTGGGCGGTAAGTTTTTCATGATTTCACGAATATTGTACTTAACGCGTCGATTCTCTCTTAACTGCTCATCAAAACGCGCTAGCTCTTCCGCGGTTGGCAGATCACCAAACAATAACAACAGCGTGGTTTCTTCAAACGATGAGAACTCCGCAAGCTCTTGAATATCATAGCCACGATACGATAAGATTCCTTTTTGACCATCAATACAAGATATCTTTGATTCCGTAACCGGAATTCCTGCTAAACCGGGAATGTAATCCATAGTCCGTCCTATTTAACTTAAAAGAGTGAGAAAGGGAGGAGAAAACTACCAACCTTTTTTAAACGCTAAAAGAGGAACCACAACCACAGGTTGTGGTTGCATTCGGGTTTTCAATCACAAAACGTGCCCCTTGCAAATCTTCTAGGTAATCAATTTTAGCGCCCACTAAATATTGAAAGCTCATTGAGTCCACCAACAACGTAACATCCTCTTTAGTCACCACCGTGTCATCTTCAGCTTGCTCTTCATCAAACGTAAAACCATATGAAAAACCAGAACAACCACCACCTGTAATATAAACGCGTAATTTTAACTCGGGATTTTGTTCATCTTCAATCAACCCTTTTACCTTTGCCGCGGCCGCTTCGGTAAAATTTAATGGAACTGGAATAGCAGACATACTTGTCCCCTTTAATTTAAATATATGTATCAATCGCCAATTTTATCTTCTCTACAAAAAATGACTTAAAAGCAACGATATCCAAAAGAGTTAGTATACCAAAAAACATTTACATCCTACCCAAATGAATGCAAATTTCCGCTTAAATTTAGCGCCTTAAACTGGATTTAGCTCTGAATTTTATTCAAAAACTCGCTAGAATAAGGGAGTTCATTACAATTAAATTGTTATTCAGGAATCTTTAATGACCTCCACAACCAAAAGTACATCACAAAACACATCCATCTACCCACGTTATATTAATAAAGAGATGAGCTTACTTGAATTTAACCGCCGTGTACTAGCGCAAGCTAAAAAAAGTGATATTCCCGTTTTGGAGCGCTTAAAGTACTTGTGTATCTCTAGCAGCAACATGGATGAATTTGTTGAGGTTCGACTGGCGAGCTTATATGAACTATCTGGTGAGCCTGGCGCTCTTACCACGCCTGATGCACTCAATCCAAAAATCGTGATCGACCAGCTTTTGGATGCTGCCAAAGAGATTGTCGAAGATCAATACCACACCTTAAACAACATTCTCATTCCTGAACTCGAAAAAGAGCGTATTCATTTTTTACGTCGCAATCACTGGACAGAGCAACATAAACAATGGATCTCGAATTTTTTTGCCGAATCCCTACAGCCTGTTTTAAGTGCAGTTGGCTTAGACCCTTCACACCCCTTTCCTCGTGTACTCAATAAAAGTTTAAACTTTATTGTCTCCCTCGAAGGAAAAGACGCTTTTGGTCGTTCCAATGGGCTCGCAATTGTTCCTGTACCGCGCTCTCTACCACGCGTGATTAAACTTCCACCCGAGGCAACCAGTGGCGAAAATGACTTTGTCTTTTTATCGTCCATACTGCACGCCAATGTCTCTCGGCTGTTCCCTGGCATGACCGTCACAGGCTGTTATCAATTTAGAGTGACTCGAAACACCAACTTAGTGATTGATGAAGAGGAAGTCGAAGATTTAATGAGCGCACTACGTGGTGAGCTCTCTGGTCGTCAATATGGCGGTAGTATTCGCCTTGAAGTCGCCGATAACTGCCCGCGTAATATTATTGACTACCTGCTCGACCGTTTTCAATTAGACAAAAATGCGCTCTTTCAAGTCCATGGCCCCGTCAATTTACATCGTTTAAATGCCGTACCCGATATGGCAGACCGTTCCGATCTCCTGTTTCCTCCTTACTCACCCAAAACAATGAACACCAAACGAAAGGTGAGAAACCCGTTTAAACTGTTTAAACGCCAAGCGGTATCTGAAACTTTATTTGACCGAATTCGTAACAAAGATATTTTACTGCACCATCCGTATGATGCCTTTACCCCTGTTATTGATTTTTTACAGCAATCCGCCATCGACCCTGACGTTTTAGCCATCCGGATGACGCTCTATCGAACAGGCGAAAACTCTAAGATTATTAAAGCCTTAGAACGTGCCGCCCAAAATGGTAAAGAGGTTACCGCGGTCGTGGAACTACGCGCCCGCTTTGATGAAGACAACAACATCATTCAAGCCATGCGTTTACAAGATGCAGGGGTACACGTCGTTTATGGCGTGGTGGGTTATAAAACCCATGCCAAAATGATTTTAGTGATTCGACGTGAAGGCGATAAGATTCAACGCTATACTCACTTAGGCACTGGAAATTATCACCACATTACCACGCGATTCTATACCGATTTTGGGCTACTTACCGCAAACCCAGAAATTGGCCATGATGCCTCTAAAATATTTCAACAACTCACCAGCTTAGGCGATACCAAAAACTTAGATGTTTTATTGCAGTCGCCCTTTACCTTACAGTCCAGCATGATTGAAAAAATTCAACGTGAAGCCAATAATGCTCGCCTAGGAAAACCTGCCCGCATTATTGCGAAAATGAATGGGCTAGAAGAAGAGACCATTATTGATGCGCTGTATGAAGCCTCGCAAGCAGGTGTTAAAATTGACCTAATTGTTCGTGGTATTTGTAGCCTGAGACCGGGAGTTCAAGGCCTGTCTGAAAATATTACCGTCACCTCCATTATTGGCCGTTTTTTAGAACACCACCGTATCTACTACTTCCTCAACCACGACGCAGAAGCAGAGCTATTTGGATCCAGTGCCGACTGGATGAAACGGAATTTATTTGCACGTGTCGAGACCTGTTTTCCAATATTAGATCCCGACTGTTTTCAACAAGTTTATCAGGAAGGGCTCAGTATCTATTTAAAAGACAATACAGGCTCATGGATTTTACAACCCGATGGTAGCTATCAACCTAAACAAGATGACCTTCCGCCCTTTAATGCACAACAAAGCTTAATTGAAACATATACTGCAAAATGAGACTGTAAATGCCGAAACAAATAACAGAAGCCCCCCCCCCTGAAAATATTGACCAATCGCTCTATGCCGCTATCGACTTAGGTTCCAATAGCTTTCACATGATTATTGCCCGAGAAAACCATGGACAGTTTCAAGTGATTGATAAACACAAAGAGATGGTTCGCCTTAGGTCTGGGCTTGATAAAGACGGCAACTTAACCGACAAAGCCTTTCAAACAGGCATTGAGTGTTTAGAGCGTTTTGGCCAACGCTTGAAAGGAATTCCAAATAAAAATATTCGTGCCGTTGGTACCAATACCTTGCGTAACGCCAAAAACAGTCAAAAGTTTTTAAAACAAGGCAAACAGGCACTCGGTTGCAGTATCAAAATTATCTCAGGGCAAGAGGAAGCGCGTCTTATTTACTTAGGTGTCTCTCACGGCCTACCCTCCAATGATGACCAACGATTAGTCATGGATATTGGCGGTGGCAGTACCGAATATATTATTGGCAAACACTTTGAGAACAGCCATTTAACCAGTACCGAAATGGGCTGTATTAGCATCACCCAAGCCTTCTTTGCCAAAGGCGAGATTACCGATGAGAATATGAATAAAGCGATTGCACACTGTCGCCAAATTTTAAGACCTCATCGAAGCAAGCTTAATAAGCAAGGTTGGGATACGGCGATTGGTGCATCGGGCTCCATCAAAGCAGTTGGAAAAATCATTGAACTCAATGGTTGGAGTGATTCTGGCATTACCCTCAAGAGCATGCTCAAGCTCAACCAAAAGCTGATTGAGTCGGTCTCTATTCGAGAGGTAAAACTGGAAGGCTTAAAAGATGAACGACGACCCGTTTTTGCGGGCGGACTCGCCATTTTAATCGCCTCTTTTATCGAACTCAATATTGAGCAAATGCAAGTCTCTGCCAATGCCTTAAGAGAGGGGTTAATTCTAGATAGTTTAGGGCGAATTTATTCTGAAGACGTTCGAGAAGTCAGCGTCAAAGCGATGCAACAGTGGATGAAGGTCGATACCTTGCAGGCTGATCACATTTTAAACACCGCCAAAGTGCTTTACAAACAAGCAAATCATTCATGGAAATTGCAGTCACCCGATTATGACTTTAAATGCTTACTCAAATGGGCGGTTATGCTACATGAAACAGGCATTGCCATCAGCTACAAACGTTACCAGCAACACAGTGCTTATTTAGTCTCTCAATCGGACTTGGCGGGTTTTGATCAGCAAGAAAAACAGATGTTAAGCGCGATGATGCTCAACCATCGAGGAAAGTTTGACCTTAGTGTTTATGATGAAATGGACGAGAGCATTGCCCAAAAACTGATCTATCTCACCCTTGTGTTACGACTGGCCGTGCGAATTCATCGTGGTCGAGATTTTGAACTCACCAAACCACAACTTTCCATTCAAAATGACAATGACATTTTCTTAGAATTTGAAGATAATTGGCTCGCCGAACACCCGCTAACGCAACTGGATCTTGAAACCGAAGCAAAACACCTCAGTGCAATCGGGCTTACCCTAAAGCTAACCTAAAAACGCCTAAGAGAGGTCATTGTTCGAAGGTAGGGGCACCCCCTGTGTGGTTGCCCTGCTATCGCATTCCCTCAATCAAAACCGTTAACCACGGTGCGGTAGCTAAAATGGTTACCGCAGACATTAACCCAGCAATTAACCCAATGCCAATTTGAGGCAATAAATTATTTTGCTTCAGCTCCACGTCAGACATTTGACGCTCTATTGCACTGAACAGATCTACCTGATTTTTCAATAAACTGTTGAGCGTACGAATCTGTTTAAAAAGAAGTTGTTGCTCTTTTTCCACCATAACACGAGACTTTTTAGAGACTGCATCCATCTCTCTAAGTTGACCCGCTAACTGACCAATCGAAGCGTCCATCTGCCTCACTAACCCCTCAATAGCCACTTTATCCTCTTTTAGCCAGTCAAAATCAGGGGTAATCATATCCGACATATCAATATCACTCATCTGATGACCTCCACCAATATTAGACGACCCCGAACCTTGTTGGCGGCGCATCGCCTGCTCTAACAACACACTTTTAGAGCCTAAAGGCTCTACTTTTCTTAAATCAATTGCCATCTTATTTAATGCCTCTTCTATTCGCCTGACACAATCACTGTCAATTAATTGGCTTTTTTATTCGGTATAATCCTCTATATGCATAGAACATGCCAAATCAAGCAACTGCAAGAAAAATATAAGGAAAAAACGTTCCATGAAATACATCGGTGCTCATGTTTCTGCCGCGGGTGGCGTTGAAAACGCCCCTATTCGTGCCCACGAAATTGGTGCAACGGCGTTTGCTTTTTTCACGAAAAATCAACGTCAATGGCGAGCCAAACCCTTAACGGAACAGAGCATTGAACAATTTAAAATTAACTGTGAGACCTACGGTTATCAACCTCATCAAATCCTGCCACACGACAGCTACCTCATTAACTTAGGACACCCAAATCCTGAAAAACGTCAAAAATCCTTAGATGCCTTTATTGATGAACTGCAACGCTGTGCTCAGCTTGGTCTGACACTATTAAACTTTCACCCCGGCAGTCACCTACGTGAAATCAGTGAAACGCAGTGTTTAGATTACATTGCAACGTCCATTAATACCGCGCTGAACCAAACCCAAGGCGTGACCGCGGTGATTGAAAATACCGCAGGCCAAGGCTCTAACCTAGGTTACAAGCATGAACAACTTTCTTACATAATAGACCGAGTAGAAGACAAAACCCGCATTGGTGTCTGTATTGACACCTGCCACGCCTATGCTGCGGGGTATGATCTAAAAAATGACTATCAAGGGGTCATGAATGACTTTGAGCAGGTCGTAGGATTCCAGTATCTCAAAGGCATGCACTTAAACGACTCAAAAGCCGTATTAGGACAACGCTTAGATCGTCATCACAGCCTAGGAGAGGGCGAAATTGGCTGGGATCTTTTTAAACAACTCATGGCGGATCCAAGAATTGATAACATTCCAATGACCTTAGAAACCATTGATATGAACCTTTGGCCTGAGGAAATTCAACAACTCAAAAATTTTGTACCCTCCTCTTAACAATAATTAAATCACGTAAAAACTTGCTGCCTATAATTAGGTTAGAGTAAGATACTGAATATTCTAATTTCCTAAAAAAGACCTTCTCTTCACAATGAATAAAAATCAATTTATCGAATTCGTCATGCAAACAGGCGTTTTAAAACTGGGCGAATTCACCCTCAAATCAGGCCGTATCAGCCCTTATTTTTTCAATGCAGGACTGTTTAATACCGGCGGACAACTGTCCACCTTAGCCACCGGTTATGCACAAGCGATCAAAGACGCCAACATTCCATTTGACGTTCTGTTTGGCCCCGCTTATAAAGGCATTCCCCTTGCGGCAACCACCAGCGTGGCACTGGCCAGCCAACTACAACTTGATAAGCCCTATGCCTTTAACCGTAAAGAAGCCAAAACACATGGAGAAGGCGGCAGTATTGTTGGCCATCCATTAGAAGGCGACGTACTCATTATTGATGACGTGATTACTGCAGGCACCGCGATTCGCGAAGCCATTGAGATCATTACTCAAAATGGCGCAAAGCCGGCAGGCGTGGTAATCGCACTTGACCGTATGGAAAAAGGGAACAGTGAACTCTCTGCGATTCAAGAGGTCGAACAAGAATTTGGCATTCCTGTCATCAGCATTATTACACTCAATGATATTATTGACTATTTAGCACAATCCAATACCGCATCAAGCCAGCAGTATTTAGAGGCGATGAAACATTATCGTTCACAGTATGGTATTGGTTAAATGCCTCTCATTTGGAGTTCAAGATGTCCGCTAAATTACGAGAACTGATTCTACTGAGACATGCAAAATCTGAATGGAAACAATCTGAACTAGCGGACATTGATCGCCCACTGTCAGATCGAGGTAAAAAAAATGCCACTAAAATGGGACGTTGGTTAAAAAAACACACCCTTATTCCCGATCTCATACTGGTCTCTTCCGCCCAAAGAGCACAACAAACCTTACGACGTATTTGCAGTGAGTTTTCAACCAATGTTGTCACCGTTGATGCACTTTATCTTGCCGACTTACCCACACTGCTGCAGACACTCAGTGAAACACCACCTGCTGAACGGGTCATGATCATTGGACACAACCCTGGACTTGAAACACTGTTTAATTTTTTAAACCACGAAGCCAGTCAAAATATACACAATACAGAAAATACTGAAACGGTCACCTTATTTCCGACCTGCTCTCTCGCCCACTTTATTTTGCCTCAAACATGGCAAACGCTTGAAAAAGGTGACGGAAAGCTCCTACAATTCATTCGCCCAAAAGATCTATAACCCTCTCCTCTACCTCATAAAAAACTTCAACATCCTTATCTTAAAAGAGGTATTTAAAAGGTGTATTTCTAACAAACAAGTGAATCCTGTTCACAAAACCTCTTACAATTAAGTACAAACCCCTAGTAAGTCACCCCCCATCTGTGCTATTATTTGCAAAATTTTAATCTAAGAACAGGAATAAATACTTATGAAAACTAAGTTACTACCAATTGTTGCAGTCCTTTCTGCAATGGCGTTTACCGCTCAAGCAGACAATACCAATACTAACGCTTACGTCACGGACTCTTACGGCAATATCGTTGTTGACTCATGGGGATCTTGTACTCGCTCAATTAACTGGACACCCGAAACTGCCATTGCTAGCTGTGAAAAAAAGAAAAGTGCTACCACTCCGGATAATACAAAAGCAATTGTAGCTGATAAACCTAAAAAGACTTGTGCGACGAAAGTAAACAATGACATTAAAGACAATGGATTACGTGGCTACGCTATTGATTCTGACGGAGATGTTGTGCGTGACTCTTGGGGCGCTTGTGTTCGCACCATTGAGTGGACAGAAGCCACTGAAATTGCACATTGTGAAGGTAAAGAAGAGCCTGTCGTTGTCGTTGAAGAGGTTGTTATTGTTGCACCAGAGCCTGTCGTTGTTGCACCGGTTATCGTAGCGCCCGTTACACCGATCGCAAAACCAAAACCTGCTCCGCAGCCAACCATTGCACATTTACGTGAGTTTTTTGATACCAATTCTGCTAAATTAAAACCCTCTGCACATGCTGAGCTCGATGCTTATGCCGAATTTTTAACGGCGTATCCGAATCAAAAAGTCACCATTACCGGTCACACCGATTCACGAGGAGAAGCCAGTTATAATCAGCAGCTATCTGAAAAGCGTGCAAAGGCCGTTAAAGCATACCTTGTCAATAAAGGCATTGATGCCAGCCGCATGGAAACACACGGAGCTGGCGAAACACAACCTATCGCAGATAATAAAACCCGTGAAGGTCGTGCTCAAAACCGTCGTGTTGAGATTGAATTAATTAAATGAGACCTTTACACGAAAGGATGCACGGATAAAAAAGTCTGAAATACGCCTGATTTTTGTTGAAAACCTTGCGAATACTTAAGTATTCCCTGTGATTTCCGCCTCAATCAGCCATATTTCATCTCTTTTTTTCTCTCGCACCCCTCTCGTGCAAAGGTCTCTAAATAAAAATCACATTTAATTCTGGCACAAAAAAACCTGCTCTTTCTCTCCAGAAAGGCAGGTTTTTTTGTGCTTTAAATTTACCGTACTCTACGATAAGTCATCCTCCCAAGCATTAATATCCACATGCTTCTGCCTTAACGGCATAACCCACATCTGATACAACGACGTCAGCAACATAACACCTGCCGCAATACTGTATCCAATACCGCCAATAATCACTAACCAAGCAAACCCTGGGTCAATTTTTGTTAACCACCAAGAAGAGATATCCACAATTAAGAACAAAAAAGGAAAGATAATCAATCCTGATTTGACCCATTTATTAAAACCAACAGATAGCGAAAAAATAAACCCTATAAAAAAGAAAATAAATGAAATTCCAAATAGGTGAATATGAGAAACCCTTGCTAAGGTTGATACAGTAGCTCCCTCATCAAGTTTTGCCTCTTTTGCTGCCACATTATAGTCGGTAATATCCGGAAGCGATGGAATCATCCCGTGACATTTGCCACAATTTTGCTCAACAATCGGATGAACTGTTGTCTCCCACTCTGCTTTATCCGCGCCTCCTCTTGCCCACTTAATAATCGTTAAACGATCTTCTGACGATGCATGCGCCTTCATGGAGCCATTTAACTTAGACTCCAGCTTAGAGCCTGTTGTATTGCCATAATAACTATATACGATATCGTCCACCGAGATACCAAACTTACCGTCTGCCATTCCGTGTGTTAATAACACCTGAAGGCCAGCCATCATTAAGCCAATCCCTACTAACATAATATAACCGGTAAAGAGTGCCTTAAGCGGAAGCGCAAGGCTCGGTAAATTTAACCAACTAACTGAATTTTTCATCTATTTTTTCCTAAAAAAATGCCTAAATAAGATATGAGATCCTTTTCATATAAAGATCTCAACATATTTAGGCATCAATTAAAAACTATAAGTATTGACGACTCTAGGCAACTAAAACATCAACAACTTAACGCTTATCTTTAAAATAACGCCAACCACTAATCATGGTACTAACCATCGATTGACGCGACATAACATCTTCACGAACTGCAACATAAATATGTGCAATGGCAAAAATAACCAACAACCACATACCCATTGCATGCCAAGCATGTAATGTTAAGGTGTTGCTATCACCAAATAGAGGCAGTACCCAGCTTAAGAACATAATATCAGCCCAACTGCCAGCGCCTAACCCTTCGGCATAAAGTGCGAAGCCGGTAATGATCATCATCAGTGATCCCAAGACAAACATAAAAAACATAGAGAACTGTGCCATTGGATTATGACCTTCATGCTTCCCAGGCTCTTTTTTCAAAAAAGCATACCATTTCAGCTCATCAATAAACCCTAGCCACCACGATTTTCGCCATAGCGGCACATAAAATAACTCTCTCGCATGATGATTTCCAACAATCGCCCAATAAATTCTTCCTGCAAATCCAATTGCAAAAATATAAGCGGCTGCAAAATGTAAAAAGCGAATCCAGCCCATTAAATAATGGTCTGATGCTTCTCCTGACATAGTTGGGAGAGGGTTACCAATAAAGTATCCCGTCACCCCCAACACAATAATGGCAAACATATTTACCCAATGCCATAACCTGACAGGTGCTTCATAAACATAAACCTTTTCAACACCTGTTAAATTTTGTTCACTCATATTAAGTCTCCTTAATGACTCTTCGGCATAAATACGCAGTTTTATGCCGAATCATATTTAACGAACGGTTACTACAGCCATTTCCTCACCCTCTTCACTCATTACATGAGTTGAACAGGCCAAACAAGGATCAAAGCTATGCAGTGTCCGTAAAATTTCTACGGGCTCTTCTGGTCGTGCCATAGGCGTCCCCATCAAAGAAGCTTCAAACGCACCGATATTACCTTTTGCATCTCTTGGCGAGCCGTTCCAGGTGGTTGGAACAACACATTGGTAGTTGGCAATTTTACCGTTTTTAATCACAATCCAATGCGCCATTGCGCCACGTGGTGCGGCAACAACTCCTACCCCTCTAGCCTCATCAGGCCAAGTTTCTGGATCCCATTTTTCAGTATTTGCAGTACTAGAGTCTCCATTTTTAATATTCTCAATCAAACTGTGCCAATCATCCACCATCATTTCAGCACAATACTCAGACTCTAATGCTCTCGCCAAAGTACGACCTAATGTTGAACCCAAAAAGGCTTTTAAATCTGTGACATCTTGATGCGCTGGATCTAAAATTTTACACACGGCATTAAAACGCACTAAACTACTGTCAACCTGCTTCACAATATACTCATTACCTTGGACATAACCTAAGATATAACGAGACAAAGGCCCCACTTCAACCGCATGCCCTCTCCAGCGTGGCGATTTAATCCAAGAATATTTTGCCGATTCATCTAAGTACTGAACATTGGTAGAAGTTCCAACCGTTTTATCCCCAAGCTTATAGTTGGCCTCCGTAATACCGTCCCACGGATGAAGCCCTTTGTCCTCCATACCTTCTGGATAGTCATACCAAGAGTGTGTAACAAATTCTTGAACCTGCTCTGGATCCTTAGGGTCAACGGGATGAACAGTAGACCAATCGCCACCAATAATCGCGCCACCCGGTAGTTTCGCCGTGGTTTTACCATCCTTACCAAGTGCATACTCTTCATAAGATTGATAAGCACCATAGTCCATCAGATCGGTAGCACCAATCCCACCACCATACATCCAATCTTTATAATAGGCCGCAATAGCAATCACATCGGGTACATATACATTAGTGTTAAAAGCACACGCTTCATCAATTCGTGCTTTCACAAAGTTTAAACGCTCCATATTTACAGGCGCACCAGCGGACATATCACCATCCATATTAATCGCACAAGGCACGCCACCCACCATGTAGTTTGGATGAGGGTTTTTACCGCCAAACACGGCATGGATTTTGACTACCTCTTTTTGAAAATCAAGCGCTTCCAAGTAGTGAGTGAGCGCCATCAAATCTGCTTCAGGCGAAAGTTTATAGGCGGGGTTATCCCAATAGCCATTTTTAAAAATCCCAAGCTGTCCCGACTCGATAAACTTACGGATACGCGTTTGAATATCTTTAAAATAACCTGGACTCGATTTTGGATGACTTGGAGAGACCAGTTGCTGCAAAGATGAGGTCGCCTTTGGATCTGCTTTTAACGCATTCACTGGGTTTACCCAATCCAAAGCATGTAAATGATAGAAGTGAACAATGTGATCATGCACCTGAAGTGTTTTCGCCATAATCTCACGAATTAGATAGGCGTTTTTAGGAATAATGATACCCAAAGCGTCTTCAACCGAACGAACCGAGGCCAAAGCATGACACCCAGTACAAACACCACAAATTCGCTCCACAAATGCCCACGCATCACGTGGATCACGACCACGTAAAATAACTTCTAGACCACGCCACATCGTACCGGTAGAGACCGCATTCTGAATGACATTATTTTCATCTACGTTAACTTCACAACGCATATGCCCTTCAATTCGGGTGACAGGATCAACAACAATACGTTTTCCACTGTTGTCCATTTTGTAATTATTAGGGGTTACTAAAACACTCATTTACTCATCTCCTTTCTTTTGTGCGGCTTTGACAGCACTGATTGCAGCATGCGCCGCAACCGCTACTCCTAAGGTTGCAGCAGCCGCCACTCCCACATCATCGGCTCTGGCTTCAATGCCAAACGCATTAATTTCAATATCTCGAGAGTAGAACGAACCTTTATCCCAAAAGCCCTCTTCCGAGCAACCAATACAACCATGCCCTGCTTGAATCGGGAAGGATGTCCCCTCATTCCAGCGAACAGTAGAACAAGCGTTATAAGTCGTCGGCCCTTTACACCCCACTTTATACAAACAGTACCCCTTACGCGCACCCTCATCATCCCAAGACTCAACAAATTGACCTGCATCAAAATGTGGACGACGATAACACTTATCATGAATTCGTTGAGAGTAGAACATTTTAGGACGACCTTGACGATCCAATTCAGGAAGTCGATCAAAGGTCAACATGTAGGTAATCACCCCGGTCATCACCTCTGCAATAGGGGGACAGCCAGGGACTTTAATAATCGGTTTATCCACTTTCCCAGCCAAAAAAGTATGCACGGGAATCGATTGCGTTGGGTTAGGCTTAGCAGCTTGAACACAGCCCCACGATGCACAAGAACCCCAGGAGATAATCACCTTACAGTGTTCTGCCATCTCCAATAACTGTTCAGAAAAAGGTTTACCCGCGATACTACAAGACATACCTTCTTGATTCATCGGGGCATTCCCCTCTACCGCTAGAATATAATTCCCTTTATGCTTCTCAACGGTCTCCTCTAGAATCGCTTCTGCTTGATGGCCCGCTGCCGCCATTAAAAGATCATCGTAATCCAACGAGATCATCGAAAGCACAACATCTTTCGCTAACGGATGCGCTGAACGAATAAAAGACTCTGAACAGCAGGTACACTCTTGACCATGTAACCAAATAACAGGCGTTCTTGGTTTAGTCTCCATAGCATGTGCAATTTTATTAGCATAAGCCGGCCCTAACCCCAGTGCAGCAGCCGTCAAGCTACAGTACTTTAAAAAGCTTCGTCTGGTAATACCTTGACGACGCATGACTTCATAAAATGTTTCGACAGATGATGACATACTAATCCTCTCTATTTCACAAAAGACCATTTCAAAGATAAATTTAAAAAAACAGTCTTGCTCTAAATGATAAACAAAATTAAAAACGTTTCGAGAATAAAAGCACCCAGAGAACCAACTACAACTTATACCTTAAATAACAACCAGTTAACCTAATATTAACCAAAAAAACACACCGCATAATTGGATACTAATATATAAAACATTTTAATAACTGGAAACAAAATATCCAGTCATTTTCTCCCCCCCCTTTGACAAAAGGATTCACTCTATATTAGAGTGCCTACCTTAAAAAAGGAACTTACATGGAAAAAGCACACGCCCTCTTTGAACGACTAAAGACCATTACTACACCGCCAAATGAAACTGAATTAACCGAAATCATTCAGAAAAAAGAGCAAATAACCCCTCTTTTACTCAACGAACTGGAGGCATTTGCACAAGACCCAAGCCACATTGAACAACAACCAAAAGAGTACATTAGACATGTACTTGCGATCTACCTACTCGCCTACTTCAAAGAGCCAAAAGCGCTCCCCCTTCTCTCCCGCTTAGCCAAGCACCCAGGCGAACAAGTGATTCACTTAACAGGCGAAGTACTAAGCGAAGCCTTCGGTCGTATTCTCGCCTCGGTCTACCACGGAGACCTGACCCCAATAACAGAGATTATTGAGGATTCAAAGGCCAATCCTTGGATGAGATCAGGCGCGCTAGATGCCCTAATGGTGCTCTGGGAAGAAGAAGTACTTGAAAGAGCGGAAGTGATTACCTATCTACAAACACTCATTAACAAAACATTGGAGCGCACTCCGAGTTATGTTTGGGACAGCGTTGCACTGCTTGCCTATGACCTTCACCCCCAAGAACTACAACAAGAACTCTTTCAAGCGATAAAGGAGAATCTTATTGAGCCCATTGTGCTTAGTAATAAAACACTCAAAAGCCGCTTAAAAGAACCCATCAGCAACACCTTAACCCAAAAAGCCAGTAACGAAGCCGGTGGATTTATTAAACAACCGATTGATGAGCTCACTTGGTGGCTGTATCCCGACACCAATGCACTTGATAAAGGCATGGAGTACGCCAATATTGCCGTGCCTATGGTCGATAAAAAAGTCATTCCAGGAGAGCGTCAAGCCCCGGTCGGATGGCGCAATAAAGCCACAATCGTACCGCATACCAAAAAAGTCGGACGCAATGAACCTTGTCCATGCGCCAGTGGAAAAAAATACAAAAAATGCTGCGGCTAATCATTGCGATAAACCCAAGCAACAACGCATACCTTCACCGTATTTATAAAAAAACTAGGGTAAAGATAAAAAAAATATATTGGCACAGTTTCAACCACCAACGTATAGTATCGAAAACTAAGTTACCGCTTTAAGGGGAATATGAAAACTTTAATTCTAGGCATTGGCAATCTACTCTGGGCAGACGAAGGCTTTGGTATTCGCTGTGTTGAAGCACTCGATGCACGTTACCACTTTAAAGACAGCGATAATGTCGAGATTATGGATGGTGGAACGCAAGGCATTTATCTTGTGCACCATGTACAGGACGCCGACAACCTCATTGTCTTTGATGCGATTGACTATGGACTCGAACCGGGCGAAATTAAAGTCATAAAGGATGATGCGGTACCTAATTTCATGGGCGCTAAAAAAATCAGCTTACACCAAACAGGCTTTCAAGAGGTTTTGTCAACGGCACGATTAATGGACAGCTACCCTTCAAACATCGTTCTCATTGGTGTTCAACCAGAACTGATTGAAGATTTTGGTGGTTCGCTTCATCCAAAGGTCAGTGCCCAAATTGATCCCTGTATTCAAATTGCCTTAAATACCTTAACAGAGTGGGGGATTGAAGCCATTCCAAGAGAGATTGTCTCTGAAACACTGGTTCAGCCCGAACTCAATCGTCATGTTTATGAGACACAGCGCCCCTCAGAAAGTGAAGCCAACCGCATGGGAGATGATCGAATACTCTCCAGTAATAAGTTCACACTACGTGAAAAACCACTGCATGAAGGAATCAGTAACATTAAAAGTGTTCCAATTGACAGTCGAAAACTCTTTGAGGATTAATCTATGTGCCTAGGCATTCCAATGAAAATACTCAGTACCAATAAACTCGTTGCGACCTGTCAAAATGATGATGAAAACCGAGCAGAACAAGTCGACTTATCACTGGTTGGCCCACAAATAGTCGGTACATGGGTTCAAGTCTTTATGGGCTCCGCGCGTGAAGTGATTGAGCCGGAGCAGCTAGAAAACGTACTTCTTGCACGAAAAGCGATGTTTGCAGCCTTAAATGGTGGAAACATTGACGATTTCTTTCCAGATCTCGTCAACCGAGAGCCCGAGCTACCCGATTTTTTAAAAAAACCATAATGAGTCCCTTTATGTCACGAGCATTGATCCAACAAATTACCGAACAACAAAACTACCCCGTGTTAGACACTCAAAATTATGATGATTTTGTGAATAACCAAGCTTACAGTGTTATTTTTTTTGGTGGCGACCCTAAGCGTTACCCAGAAACCAATGACGTCATCATCATACTACCAGAGCTGGAAAAAGCCTTTCCTAATAAGTTTAGTGTTGCGGTAGTCGATGAAAACTCTGAAAGAGCGCTTGCGAAAAAATATGGTTTTACCATGTGGCCAGCACTGGTCTTTTTGAAACAAGGAAAGTATCTCGACATCATGACCCGAATTCGAGATTGGTCAGACTACATGAATGATATCCCTGTCATCTTAAACAAAGAACCCAATTATGCACCCTCTATCGGTATTAGCGTAGAAATCAAATAGGAACATAACATGATGAGTCAATATAAAGATCTCAGTATTCCAGTCAGCGTCATTGGCCCAGGTTCTCAACCCGATGAAGGTGGCGTATTAGAATACATGAGCATGCCGAATGACATGAGTATTTTTAACGCACCTGTACTCATGGATTACAGCTTAGAGAACTACCCTCATGCCGTTGAAGTGATCGATAAAGTGTCCAAAGCGCTTCATGCGGATACACAAGCATTTCCAATTACCATTGATTTTTCAACCATTCCCGAAGCCGACTTAGATTTTTTAAACAAATTTCTAGGAGAGGGAGAAGTCTCGGTATTGTTTAACCAAGATAAAATACAGTGTCGAATTCAAGAAACGGTTTTAGCAGGTGTTTGGCGCATTGCCAGCAATGAATCTGGCAAGATTTCTCACGCTATTGAAGTGGGCTACACCCCAAGTATCGTCATTCAAAAAACCTTCAAAAATGCAAATCAGAGTATTCAACTGCCTGAAACCATGCCTGAAGGCGTTATTAACGCCCCCTCGCTACTCACCGAGCTTAGTGAAAAGTCGAGTTCTTGGCAAGCGGGCGATGAAGCGCATATTGTTAATTTAACCCTACTGCCTCAATCACCACAAGATTTAGATATGCTCGGAGAATACTTGCAAGAAGGACCCACTATCTTTTTAAGCCGTGGTTATGGAAGTTGTCGTGTCAGCTCAACCAAACTTAAAAATACTTGGTGGGTTCAATACTTTAACTCAGAAGATAAATTAATTTTAAACACACTTGAAATTTCCGATGTTCCAATCGTTACGCAAGCCTCGCAAGAAGATATTATCGACAGCCAAGAGCGTATTCAAGAGATGCTGGAGTCAATACAGTGACCTCAAAAAACACCAATGAACCACTCTCTAAAGGGTATCGTGAAAATGACACTAAACCAACAGGCAGTTCAAAAAGGTTTGAAGGTTCCTATTTAGGAGATAACAGTCAATTAAGCAACCAAACCAAAATGGAGTGTAAAATTTGCTGGCATGTTTACAACCCAGAGCTAGGCGATGATTACTGGCAAGTTGAACCCAACACCCCATTTAGAGATCTCCCTCCCGAATGGTCTTGCCCTGTTTGTGATGGTGCAAAAGACCAGTTTATGGTTATTCAAGACTAAAACATGATGAATCAAACCCACACACCATTCCAAATAATTGAGTGGTCGAATGCCTTTGAAAAACATTTTTCAAGCATCTACCAACACAAGATGCAGAATCTGCCCATTATAAACCCCAATATTCAAACGGAATTAGCGGTTTTAAATGAGATAAAGCCCGGCATGTTTTTAGGGGCGATGGTGACCCCATGGTTCATCAATTTAATTTTTAAAATTGTCGACCCTCAAGGGAAAGACCGACATCACGAAATTTACACCGCAAACGTAGGTCAACCCATTACCCTCTCCTTCCCCTCAGGAAGTTATGAGTTTATTGTTAATCACCATGAAAACTTGGGTTACTTTTATGCCTGTGCTTTAATTTCAGACATGCACAGCATCGAAAACCATGACACTGCGATTGAAATCGCAAAACAGAGTGTGCAGCTCGTCTTTGACCAAGAAGCCAAAGAAGAGACCACGCGCCAAAAAGACATTAAAGCGATCTCATTAGGTGAGGCCAAAGTGGCGCAAGAAGAGAGCCCCGCTGACACGAGTGATTCAAAGACAGAAAAAAACGAGCACAACACGCCAAAAGTCGTTCCCATCAAAAGCCTAGATGAGAAACTAGAAGAGCCCGTTTCACGTCGAGCCTTATTTGGTTTCGCCTCTAAAAATAAACCGCACACTGAGCAGAATGACCTGTAACGAGAGTAAACCGACCATGCAAGGACAGATCAACATACAGTATCAGCCCTACACCATTGCGTCCGTGCGCCCATTTGAAATACAAAAACTCTGTCTACATCGCAGCCCAGAACACGTCATACAATTTATAGGGCTTGCCTACAGTCTGTGTGGCAAAGCACAACAATTTGCGGCACAACTTGCGCTACAAGATTTAACCCCAAAACAGCAACAACAGTATGCGTATCAAGTCGCCCTCGAAAATTTAAGAGAGCACTTTATCCATCTCACCCAACTGCTTTACGCCTTCGAGTTAATCACCGAAACCGAACGCTCACAGCACTTACAAGGGGTTGGAAACTGGCTAGCACCCAATAAAGAAGGCGATTCATCTAAAATATGCCAGCGTATTCAACAAAAATTTAGCACACTCTTACCCGGGTTTGACCTTGAAAAAATGACCGCACAACAGATCATCGCGTTACCGCAAGTAACACAACTGTTTCAAAAAATCGTGTCCATTCAGCTACCAGAAAACATGCCAAAGATAGATCAACAGCAACATATTGAAGAGAAGATGCTTTCATCAGAAGACTGGAGTATCTGGGTCACAGCCCCAGCCTTAAGCACCGCCATTGAAAACACCGCATTGAGTCGCAGTCGTGCCATTGTTTCAGAAATTCATCCGCTAAAACTTGCCGAATTACAAAAAAGAGTCCTTGGAAAAATACTGGATGCCATCTCCATCTTCAAGCGCTTAACCAATCAAACCGTTAAAAATTCTCCCCCCCTATTTGGCTTTAAAAAACAAGCAAATAGAACCGTTTCGTGGGTAGAGTCCGCCAGAGGAAGACTGTTTCATTTAGTGGAAATAGATCCAAAAACAAAAACCACTCAACGCTATGCCATTAGCGCACCCACTGAGTGGAATTTTCACCCAGAAGGGATTGTTCATCAACTCATTCAGACGCTACCACGAGACGATTTTTTGTTGTGGCAAAAACAGGTTCAACAAATTACACAAATCATGGATCCCTGTGTTCCATTTCAGATTCATAAAGGCCAAGCATAATGCATGAAATGTCCATTTGTGAAGGCATTCTTCTTACCTTAGAAGCGCAAGCCAAAATACAAAATTACAGCACCGTTAAAAAAGTTTGGTTAGACATCGGCGCCTTTTCAGGCGTTGAACCACGCGCCTTAACCTTTGGTTGGGAGGTGGTCACTCGAAACAGTTTGGCCGAAAAGTCCGAACTCATCATTAACCATATTCCAGGACAAGCTTGGTGCCTAGGCTGTTCAAGCTCTGTCACCATTCAAAATAGATACGACAACTGCCCCAATTGTGACAGCGGAATGCTACAGATGACGGGCGGAGAAGAACTTAAAATCAAAGAACTCGAGGTAGATTAATTATGTGCACTGTATGCGGCTGTGGAACGGGCGAAGTTTCCATTGAAAACAATCACAATCATCAGCATGATCACAAGCATGACCATGACCATCAACATGACCACGAACATAGTCATGACACACATGCGCCTCATGCCGAAAACGGTGACCTACATTATGGTACGGGCCCAGCGCACTCCCATGCACCGGGGTTAAGTCAAAGTCGTATGGTTGAAATTGAAACCAATATTCTCTCCAAAAACGATGAATATGCGCACAATAACCGACACCTTTTCTCTCATAAAGGCATCTTTGCACTCAACCTTGTCTCCAGCCCAGGGTCAGGAAAAACCACCCTATTAACCGAAACCATTACGCGCCTCCAAGGTAAGCTTTCCGTTGCTGTAATTGAAGGCGATCAACAAACCGCAAACGATGCCGACCGAATTCGTGCAACAGGCGTACCCGCCATTCAGGTCAATACCGGAAAAGGCTGTCACCTAGACGCACACATGGTCGGTCATGCCGTTGATCACCTTGGACTCGACGATTACAGCCTACTGTTTATTGAAAATGTCGGGAACTTAGTCTGCCCCTCCGCATTTGATTTGGGAGAAGACCATAAAGTCGCCATTCTTTCCGTTACCGAAGGCGAAGACAAACCGATCAAATACCCCGATATGTTTGCCGCATCAGATATCATGCTCCTAAATAAAACCGATCTACTCCCCTACCTAGACTTTGATGTAGAAGCTTGTATTGCCTACGCCAAAAAGGTGAATTCGAATATTCAAGTGATTCAAGTCTCAGCAAAAACAGGGGAAGGTATGGACGAGTGGATCAACTGGCTCATTACGCAACGAAAAGCCCGTTTAACCCAAGCCAAATCTGCCTTAAGCGCACAGCTTAAAGCGCTTGAAACGGCTATGGATATATAACCATGATTGCGCCTCAGCCACCCTCCGTGTTGGTCGTTGATGACGACAAAAAATCCGTTGAAACCTTAAAACGAATCTTAAAGCGTCAATTTACCGTCTTTACCGCAACCTCAGCAGAAGAGGCCGAAGAGATTTTACGTTATGAGTACATTCAAATTGTCCTCTGCGATCACCGAATGCCTGAAGAGACCGGTGTCTCTTTTTTAACGCGCGTTAAAGAGGAGTGGCCGGATGTTATTCGTATGTTGATGTCCGGCTATTCAAGCATTGAGGATACCATTCGAGGTATCAATGATGCCGGCATTTATCAATACATCGAAAAGCCATGGAATGCCGAT
>Ga0256839_1001831_pt1 | contig 24982 bp, 19 predicted proteins | sample 354166metaG_FD_185968 | JGI IMG/M metagenome (GOLD analysis project Ga0256839, IMG submission 185968) | Hydrothermal vent microbial communities from Mid Atlantic Ridge, Atlantic Ocean - 354-166 | ecosystem: Environmental > Aquatic > Marine > Hydrothermal vents | place: Atlantic Ocean: Mid... | reverse complement strand
TTTTGCGCACCGAGTGGGGCTACCGCGTCGAGCTTTCGGGGATGGAGCTCTTGCTTGCCGAGCACGCGGTGGAGCCCGGGCTCCTCGAGCTCAGGCTCCGCCCCCGCGGGCGGCTTTCCGCGGTGCTCGCGCGGGCCCGGCTCGCCAAGGCCGCGGACGCGGTGGAGGCCTTCCTTAGCGCACACCCCGGGGTGAGGGTGGAGGTGTTTTCCTGAAAAGGGCGTTTTTGCTGCTCTGGCTGGGGCTCTCCGCGCTGGCTGTGCCCTTTCCCTTGGGCGATGAGGATCGGATCTTTGGTGCCCCCGCGCTCGCTCTGGAAAACCCCGCTCTACTTTCGATGGATCCAGAGCGGCGGCTGCTCTTTTCCCTTTCAGGGGTTGGGGGAGGAGCCGGTCAGGCAAGGCTCCGCCTCGCTTGGATCGGTCCCCGTCTGGCCGCTGCGGGTGGGATCGGGTACCCCCTCTCGGGTTCGCTCCAACTAGGGGTAGCCGAGTCGGGGTATGGCATCGGCGGGTACGCCGATTCCGCGAGCCGGGCCTACGGGATTGGCCTGGGGCAGGCGGGGGCGTTTGCCAGTTGGGCCTGGTTCGAGCAGGCTCCTGGCCGCAAGCGGTTTTCCCTTTACCACCGGCGGTCTTAGGCAAACGAGTGGCTGCTTTTCGCCGGCCGGATCGCTTCCAAGGTTCCGCCCGGGGCTTCGGTACCCCCGCGGGCTCGAGCCTCCGCTACGGAGCCCGCTACCGGACATGGGTTTTCGAAAGCCCGGCAATCGTGGAGATCGTGGCCCGCGGGGGGCTCACCCTCACCCAGCCCGCTCCCCAAAAGCGGTTATCCCTTCGCCTTCAGCCCCTGGTTTTGCGGGCCGAGTGGGGGCTTCGCCTGGGAAAGGGCGAGCTTCGGGTTTACTTCCCCTACCTTATGTTCGGGGAAGGCCCGGGGCTGAGTTTCGCCGCCGGGGTCTCGGGCTGGATCGCGCTACCATAGGGGCATCATGAAACTTACCCCCCTCTTTTCGAGCGTCCGCCAGCTCGAGGGCGAGATCGACCTCTACCTCGACCACGTGCTCGAGGCCGGGCTGGTTTTCTCACGGGCCCTCGAGGCCTACGTTCGCCGCGGGGTGGACGAGGACTTCGCGCGTTACATCGAAGCGATCACCCGGGTCGAGGAGGAAGGCGACGGCCTTCGCCGCGAGATCGAGACCAAGATGACCTTTCACACCCTGATCCCCGAGCTTCGGGAGGACGTCCTCAGCCTGATCGAGCAGGTGGACCAGGTGACCAACCGCTACGAGGAGTCGGTCTACGCCTTTTACGTCCAGCGTCCGGCGCTCGGGCCGGTGGGGGAGGGGGTGCTCGAGCTCGCCCGGGCGGCGGTGACCACCGCCGAGGAGATGGTGAAGGCCGCCCGCGCCTTCTTCAAGGACCTCCACGCGGTGCGCGACCACGTGAAGAAGGTGCAGTTTTACGAGTCCGAGGCCGACAAGGTGGCGACCCGGATCGGGCGGGAGCTCTTTGAGAGCGAGCTCGAGCTCGCCCAAAAGCTCCACCTCCAGCAGTTCATCGACCGCATCGACGACATCGCCGACACCTCCGAGGACATCTGCGACGAGCTCTCGATCCTGGTGATCAAGCGGCTGGTGTGAGATGGAGGCCTGGGCCTGGCTCTTCCTCACCGGCGGGCTTTTCCTCGGCTGGTCGCTCGGGGGCAACGACGGCGCCAACATCTTCGGAACCGCGGTCGGCACCCGGATGGTGCGTTTCTCCACCGCCGCCTTCATCGCCGGCGTCTTCGTCACCCTGGGGGCCGTCCTCTCGGGGGCGGGCACCGCCGGGAACCTGGGCAAGCTGGGCCAGGTGGGCACCCTGCTCGGGGCCTTTTTGATCGCGGTGGCGGCGGCCTACGCCGTTTACCTGATGAACCTGCGCGGCCTCCCGGTTTCCACCAGCCAGACCATCGTCGGCGCCATCTTCGGCTGGAACGTCTTCGCCGCCCGCCCGCTCGACCTCGCCGCCTTCGGCAACTTCCTCGGGGCCTGGGTGGTGACCCCTTTCCTGGCGGCGGCGATCGCCGCGCTCCTTTACCTCCCGATCAGGGCCCTTTTGCGGCGGGTGCGGCTCCACCTCCTCACCCTGGACCTGCTCAGCCGCTACGCCCTGATCGCCGCCGGGGCCTTTGGCGCCTACTCCCTCGGGGCCAATAACATCGCCAACGTGGTCGGGGTCTTCATGCCGCTATCGGGTCAGATCTTCCGCCCCATCGCGCTCCCCGGGGGGTTCGTGCTCGAGCCCGAGCGCCAGCTTCTGTTCCTCGGCGGGCTCGCGATCGCGGTGGGGATCTACAGCTCCTACCGGGTGATGATGACCGTCGGCCGCGACCTCGCCCGGCTCAACCCCCTCGCCGCCTGGGTGGTGGTGGTGGCGCAGTCCCTCGTGTTGCTTTTCTTCGCCTCCCAGAGCTTTGCCCGCTTCGTTGCCTCCCTGGGCCTGCCCCCGCCGCCCCTGGTCCCGGTCTCGAGCTCCCAGGCGGTGGTCGGGGCGGTGGTGGGGCTCGGGCTCTTGATCCCGGGAAGCCGGGTCGAGTGGCGGCTTTTCGGGCGCGTGGCCATGGGCTGGGTACTCGCCCCCGCCACCGCCGCCCTTTTGAGCCTCGTCGCCCTCTACGTGTCCCAGAACGTCTTCAACCTGCCGGTCCTGCCCTAGCGCCACCGGGGTGCTAAACCTTCCGAGCGCTCGGGTAGTCCGTCGGAGTTTGCTTGGTGCGACGTGTGCGCGCCGGTGCGGGGGCCGGACGAGGTTTGAAGACGGAGCGGGCTTAGAGCGAGTTCGCAGGTTTCCCGAGTAGTACAGTATTCTGGCCATCGCATCATCTGGATAGACTGCATACATGAGGAACTGATTGTCACCGCAGCACCAGGCGGGACGGACATTAAACGCGCGGACCAAAGGACATTTCGTGTCTGATTCGCAGTTCTGAGAATTAGCGTAGAGGGCGAGCCATGGTGATGTTTTTGGACTAGGGGACGTGTCGGTAGGCGAGGTAAATTTGAGGAGGACCGCTCCCGGGTCTATATGTGACGCTTAACGAGTGGTGCCCCATGAACGAAGCTGATACTCGCGCCAAACTGATAGATCCTCTCCTCCACGCTTCCGGTTGGAACGAAGATCTGATCGAACGAGAGTACACCATCAGCCAAGGGCGTATCCACGCAGGAGAGCTAGGGGACTTCCAGGAGAAATCCCGCAAGGCCGACTACCTCCTTCGCTACCAGGGTTTACCCATCGCGGTGGTGGAAGCCAAATCCGACGAAGAAGCGCCGGATGCAGGCATTCAGCAAGCCAAGGCGTATGCCCGGCGCCTCGGCGTGCGCTTTGCCTACAGTACGAACGGGAAAGGGGTCATCGAGTTTGATTTCGACACCAACACCTATCGCGAACTCAAGCGCTTCCCCGCCCCAGAAGAGCTGTGGCGCCGCCTCGAGGAAGCCGGGCACCCTGCGACCCGGGATCCCGAAACCAATCCCTTGCTCTTCCCCTACTACACCGAGGGGGGAAAGAGGCCCCGCTACTACCAGGAACGAGCCATACAGGCTGCGCTGGCGGCCATTATCCAGGGGCAGAAACGCGTCTTGCTTACGCTGGCCACCGGCACGGGGAAAACCTTTATTGCCTTTCAAATCGCGTGGAAGCTCTACCACACCAAGCGAGTGAAGCGGGTGCTTTTTCTGGCCGACCGCATCATTCTTCGGGACCAGGCTTACGGGGCCTTCGAGCCCTTCGGCGAAGCCCGGCACATCCTCGAGGCCGGCGATGACCTTAAGAGCCGGTCAATCTACTTTTCGATTTATCAGTCGCTCTACGCCGGCGACCCGCCCACCTACAAGCGCTTCCCGCCCAACTTTTTCGATCTTGTCATTGTGGATGAGGCCCACCGCTCCGGATACGGCACCTGGAGGGACATTCTCGACCACTTCGGCTCCGCCGTGCACCTCGGGCTCACCGCCACCCCCAAACGCGATGACAACATCGACACCTACGCCTACTTCGGCGAACCCGTCTACCGTTACAGTCTGGCCGATGGAATTGCCGATGGGTACCTGGCGGCCTATCGGGTCTACCAGGTGCGAACCAACATTGATAAGGATGGCCTCTGGGTGGAAGACGAAGGCAAACGTTACACCACCAAGGACTTTGAACGGGTCATTCGGGTTCCGGATCGCAATCGCCAGATCGCCAAGCACCTGGTGCGCACGCTGCAGGCCACGGGTACCCTGACCGAACGGACCATGGTCTTTTGCGTGGACCAGGAGCATGCCCGGGAGATGGCCCGTCTCATCCAAAACGAAGCCGCCCAATTGGTCGATCTACCCGACTACGCAGCGGCCATCGTATCCGAAGACACCGAAGCCCGGAGCCTACTCAGTCGCTTCCAGGACCCCGAATCCCCCACTCCGGTGGTAGCCACCAGCGTGGACATCCTCACCACCGGTGTCGACGTTCCCAAGGCTAAGAACATTGTTTTTCTTCGCCCCGTAGGCAGCCAGGTGGTCTTCAAACAGATTTTGGGGCGGGGCTCCCGGTTAGCCCCTGGCAAGCTTTCGTTCAACATTATCGACTACACCGGCGCTACCGAGCGGTTTAAAGACCCCGACTGGTTGGGCGAGCCGGAAATCGTGAAGGAAGTCAAGGAAGGGGCAGGAGACACCAGGGCCGCGGCTCCAGAGGTATCCCCAAAACTCGAGGAAAAGGAGCCTGCCCCCACCCGAAAGCGGGTCCTCGAGGGCGTCACCGTCTACATCGCCGACGAGACCTACTTTGAGCTAGCTTCGGATGGCCGGCGCCTGGACCGAAAGGCCTATATCAACTACGCCAAAGAGGTGCTCGCCGAAGTTCTGCCCCCACCTGACGCCCTAGCTGTTCTCTGGACAGACCGCGAAAAGCGCGAGATGGTTTTGCAGGTTCTGCGGGAGCGGGGCATTCCCATCGAGGCCCTTGCGCTCTTGGTGAGCGCGGAAGAAGCCGATCCCTACGATCTGCTTTTGCACCTGGCCTACGGCCAGCCCCTGCGTCTTCGGGAAGACCGGGTTCTGGCGCTCAGGAATAAGCGTCAGGCCCTCCTCGAAAAATACGGCCCCGAGGCCCGCGAGGTCTTGGAGGCACTCTTGGAAAAGTACCGGTCCCTGGGGCTGGAGGCGCTTGAAGACCCCAAAACCCTCAGCACCCCGCCCCTCGACCGCTTTGGTGGTCCTGCGGGAATCGTCCGCCGATTTGGAAGCCTCGAGGAGTTCCGCAAGGCCGTTGCCGAAATCGAGCGTGCGCTCTATGCCTAGAACCGGAGGAACCTTATGACACGCGAGGAACTTCAAAACCTGATCGGCCGAGCCACCGACCTCCTGCGTCGGGATGGGCTAGGGGTGATTGAGTACATCGAAGAAATCGCCTGGCTTCTTTTCTTGAAAAGCCTTGACGCTCTTGAGGAAAATCACCGCGTTGAAGCGGAGCTTGCGGGCAGGGCCTACACACCCATTTTGGAAGAGAACTACCGCTGGGGCCGCTGGGCCAAGGGCGACCTCACCGGAGAACCGCTCATGGACTTTGTGAACACCAAGCTCTTTCCCTACCTGCAACGCCTGCAAGGAAACGCAGAGCGCGAGCGCATCCGCACCGTTTTCCAGGCCCTGGGCCGGCCCCACACCCGCTCCGGGTACACCCTTAAAGACGTTATTCAGGTGATCGACCGCATCGACTTCTTCAACGCAGAAGACGTCTACGCCCTCTCCATGGTCTACGAGGAGCTGCTCAAAGAGATGGGCAACGCAGCAGGCCTCGCCGGGGAGTTTTACACCCCGCGGCACCTGGTGCGCTTCATGGTGGAGATGGCCGAGCCCACACCCGAAGACACCGTTTACGACCCGGGCATGGGCACTGGCGGTTTTTTGGTGGGTGCCTTTGAGTGGTTGCGTGAACGTTATGGCGAAGGGCTTTCAGGGGAAGACTACCGCGCCCTGCAGCGCCGCTTTTCGGGCCGGGAGAAAAAGCCCCTTACTTACTTGCTTGGCCTCATGAACCTCCTATTGCACGGCCTAACCGAAGCCAACGTGCACGTGGGCAACACGCTTACCATCAACGTCCTGGACCCCTCCCTGCCGCGTCACAGCCTGATCCTCACCAATCCCCCCTTCGGAGGCAAGGAGCATAAAAGCGTTCAGCAAAACTTCCCCTACCCCACCGCAGCCACCGAGGCCCTTTTCTTGCAACACATCCTGCGTTCACTGGCGCCCGGAGGACGGGCAGCAGTGATCTTGCCCGAGGGAATGCTCTTTCGCGGTGGGGTGATCGAGCAAATCCGAAAAGAGCTCTTGGAACGAAACCGCGTCCGCGCAGTGATCAGCCTGCCGCCTGGGGTTTTCTTGCCCTATGCCGGCGTAAAGACCAATATCCTCTACGTAGAGAAACCCCACCCAGGTGAGGAAGTTACCGACGTGGTTTGGTTTTTCGACGTGCAGGCGGACGGATTCAGCCTCACGCAAACCCGGCGGCCCATTCCGGAAAACGACCTCCCCGAAGCCCTAAGGCTCTGGCGGGAGTGGGTAAAACCCCGAAAGGATGGCTGGCAGGAGGCCGTTACCACGGAGAAGAGTTGGACCGCGACCCTCGATCAAATCCGCGAGGCGGGCTACAACCTCACGGCCGCCCACTACAATCCCAACCCCAAAGAACAGCTGGAGCACGAACCGCCCGCGGTTCTCCTGCGACGCCTTAAGGCCCAACACGAGGCGATTTTGGACAGCATAGGCGACCTCCTGGAGCTGGTGGAGCCGGAGGGGGAGGCAAAATGACTGCCCGCATGCCTTTGCGCCTCGGGGACCCGCTGCCCGAGGGGTGGCGGTGGGTGAGGTTGGGGGATATAACAACGCTTATTAAGAATAAAATCGACCCACGAAAATTTCCCGAGGAACTATTCACGTTATATAGCTTCCCCGCGTACGATGCAGGCCAGAAGCCCGAAGTCGTTAGAGGCTCCAAAATTGGGAGCACAAAGACTATCGTCCAGCCTGGCACGGTCCTCTTCGCGAGACTTAACCCGCGGATACCAAGAGTTTGGCTAGTAGGCGAAGAGCATGTAGGCAAGGCTGTAGCTTCAACCGAATTCTTAGCCCTTTTTCCTACCGAACTAGTAGACAGCCAGTGGCTCCAGCTTTGGCTTCTTTCTCCTCATGTGAGAGAGGAAGTGCGATCACAGGTGAAAGGAGCCACGAAAAGCCGAGAGCGCATTCCGGCTGAACAAGTCCTTTCGTTGATCTTGCCCCTCCCACCCCTCGAAACCCAACGCCGCATCGTAGCCTGGCTGGACGAGGCCTTCTCACATTTGCAGGCCATCAAAGAGCGCCACGCCGAGGCCGAGCGCGAAGCCGCCGCCCTTCTGCCTGCTAAGCTGGCCGAAGTCTTCGGCCGGGCGGAGAAGGAGGGATGGCGGTGGGTGAGGTTGGGGGAAATAGCAACGGTAAAAAGCGGCGGAACTCCTAGACGCGGGAACCCCAGCTATTGGGGGGGCGATATCCCGTGGGTTAAAATATCGGACATCACCTCTTTCCACGTTTCCTCTACCGAGGAAACGATAACCGAAGAAGGTCTAACCTCTTCTAGCGCCAAGCTGTTCCCTGTAGGAACGATACTCTTCACGATATTTGCAACAATTGGTAAAGTAGCAATCCTCGATATAGAGGCTGCCACGAATCAGGCAATCGCAGGTATTTTCAATATTTCCGAATCGCTTGACACGCAGTATCTGGCTCACTATTTGCAGTTCGCTGGCCCTCAAATGGCGAACAGAGGGCGAGGAATGGCTCAAGACAACATCAACTTAACCATGCTTCGAAGTCTTGAAGTGCCTTTACCTCCCCTCGAAACCCAACGCCGCATCGTGGAAGAGATCGAGGCCTTCGAGGAAGAAGCCCGGCGCATCCAGAAAGCCCAGGAGGAGAGCCGTGTCGTACTGGAACAACTCGAGAAGTCCCTTTTGGCAGAAGCCTTCAGACCCGAACGATGGGTTTAGCTAGCCGCAACCGCAGCCATCGGGGTCAATGCGAACATGGCTATAAAAACGATTTTGTTCGATCATTGTTGCGTTATAGAGCTCAGCCGCCTCCGCGCACGTTAAAAACCCTGCTTCGACCGCCATAAGCAACAGGCCACACGTTCGGTGCACGACTACACCCAAAGACCGGGCAGCCTCGCATAGAGCGGTATCGTCACAAAGCAAAATCCAACCGTTGGCCTCGGCCAAAACCAGGCTCTCTACATCCCCGTCGCGGCGTTTGAGCCTTCGAAAGCGCCTTTTGTAGTCAAAGGCCCTGGTCAGCAAGCTCGGGTCCAGCTGCGCCTGATGCCAGAGGACACCTTGGGCCTTAACGAAGGCCAGTCTCCTATGCCAGTGTTTTGAGAACCCGGGGCTTCCCTCGTGCTCATATAGGAATCTGTTCGTCTCAGCACGGGGGCGACTTCGGAAAGGGGGAATCTCGCTCGGATCTACAACGCTGGGGGCCACGTATACCGGGCCCCCAACGATCCGAAACAGAAGCTCCGCTTGACCCGCATCGACGAAGTTCACCAGCACGCTGTTATCGGCTATAGCCGGTCGATCAAGAATGCCTTCTCCCAAAGTTGGACCCCCTCAGAATGGAAGAACATCCTCAAGTTCGCTTGCCTCAAGGTCTTGCATCTCGGTCGGTTCTTTCTTAGGCGGCGACAGGAGCTCGATTTCCAGGGTGGTACGGTCCACATCCAAAACAGCGGCTACCTCAGCCACCGAGGCCAGTCCCCTTTCGATCGCGCGGCGGGCCTTTTCCAGAACCGAGAGGGGGTAGCGCTCCAGATCCCAACTCCGGGTCTTGGCCTCGGGAACTTTGTACTCTTCCACAGGCAAACCAAGCCGCTGAGCCAGGTCGGAGACACTGTAGGAGCGCCACTCCTCGTAATCGGCAGGGGTAATGAGCCGCTCAACCCGCAACCGAATCAGTATGGTGTTGTAGCTAACGCGGAAGTATCGGGCCAGCCACATGGCCTGGAAAGCATCGCGCACCCTCGCTTCCCCATTCAGCCTCTTGAGTTGTTGGCGAATGGCTTTTCCAGGCACCAAAAAGTGGGCTGCCCAGGCGTCGGCAAAACGTTCCATCGGAGGCTTTTCGTCGCTGCGGCTAACGATTCCGGGGGTGCGGTAGTGGTAGAGCGCATGAGCAAACTCGTGGGCCAGGGTGAACGCCTGACGCCCCGGGGTGGTGTTCACGTTGACCAGGATCGACCAGCCCAGTTTCGGGTGGTTGTAAAAAGCACCCGAAATCTTGCTTTTTGCAAGCGGCTCTAGAGGTGCCCGATAAACCAAAACCCCAAGCTCGTCCAGAAAGGTATAGAGGTCGGGAAGTGCATCCAGGCCAAGGTCGTAGTGCGCCCGCACCTGTTCGGCGAGCTGAGCCACCGAGCGACGGTCGGTGTACGCGCCCCCTTTATCCAGAGCCCTTGGGGGGCGGCGAAGGGGCTTGGGTTTTTCCCCAAGGTCCTCCAAAAACTCCGCCCACGCGTCAAGAAAGTCAAGCCACCTTCGAAGCTCGAGGTTGGGCGCAGGTGCTCCTCGCAAGTGGAAGCCCTCCGCCTCCGCAGGCCTCAGCGGCCCTTCACCGAGCAGGCTTTCTTCCTCCACGCCATATAAGCGGGCAAGGTCCCGGATATAGGCAAGGCTTGGCACACGTTTTCCGCTTTCCCAAAGCGAGATCAACTCACGCACAACGCCGAGAGCTTGCGCCACCTCGGCCTGGGTGAGGCCAAGGCGCTCGCGCGCTTCACGCAACTTCTTAGCCAGCGGATCCATGATGCCCACCCCCTCCCTTCGGTAGGTTGCCATATAAAGCTGAGAGGTTGTTACACACTATAGTGTAACACATGGCTATAGTGTATTCGCTATATACGAAATACAAGCTTCTGTTGTTACTTCAGTAATCATGGGTTATATGCTAAAATGAGGCTGCGGCCTAGCCAGGCCGCAGGGCGAAAGCGGGCCGCTGCCCCGGCCCGCTCGGCAAAAGGCCCCGGAGGACCTTGCTTGCTGAACAAAGGGAGCCTACCTCCGGGAAGCCTAAGAACGCAAGGCTCCCGAGGAGGTTAAGAGATGCCTAAGTACAGAAGAAGGCGCGGCAGCGACACCTGGCACTTTTGCACCAACTGCTCCCGGTGGCCGACCTCCGACTACGACGAAAGGCATTCCCGGCCCACCAATGGCGAGCTCTGCAACGAGTGCAGGGCAAAGGAGCAAGCCCACAACTGTAGAAGGGGGTGAAGCATGGCTAAGAAGCTCCACAAGCCGGGCGAGAAAGCCCCGCGCAGCGGTCAATACGAAGTTACGGGTCCTCGTGGGGGAAGCCGTGGGCGCGAGGTAACCGCTGTAGAAGGTGAGCGACTCCCACCCACCCAAAAGCCAGGAGAGCGCTACCGATTGGTAGATCCGACCAAGCACAAAGGGCGTAAGTAGAGGAAAACCTCTGAGACTCCGGGCCTCCGCTCTAGCGGAGGCCCTTCGCTATCCGAGTACATCTGGCAAGGCCCGGGCAGCCTCTTCGAGGCGCCTTCGGCTGATGTGGACGTAGACCTGGGTGGTGGCGATGGAGCTGTGGCCGAGGAGCTCCCGGACCTCGGCAAGGGAGCGGCCGGCCTCGACCAGGGCGGAGGCGTAGGAGTGGCGGAGCTTGTGGGGGGTGAGCCGCTCCCAGTTCTCGAGGCCCGCCCGGCGGGCGACCCGCTTCAGCATGAGCAGGACGCTCCGGGGGGAGAAGGGCTCGCCCTGGCAGGGGCCCGAGGTGTGGCTCCAGACGTAGGGGCTCGCCGGGGAGCCCTCCAGGTTCCGGTGCTTGAGCCACTGGTGGAGGGCCCGCTGGGCGGTGGGGGAGAGGACCACCACCCGCTCTTTGTCTTCTCCACCTTTGATGATGGTGGTGCGAGAGGCTGGTTTTTCGATGTGTGTTGAGTTCGCCGCGTAAAAGTTGGTCGGTGGCGTTTCCATATGAGTTTCTGTGGCGTGCCTCTAGTTTTGGCACGGCAGAGGTCAGGGTCGTAGTCGCTTCAACTTTCGGTTTCTTTGCAAGGTTTCACCTGGAGGCTCCTGAGCCGGTTCGCCGCTCCCGCGAGCTCGAAGATCCGGGGCAGGGCGAGCTCGGGGGAGGGCTCAAGGGCAAAAAGCCCCCGCTCCTCCACCTCTTTAAGCACCCGCTCGGCAAGTTCCCTTAGGGGCGTTTTCCCATCCGCGAGCTTGCCGATCCGCTTGAGCATCGCCCCGATCGCCCGGGCCTGGGAGTCGTCGACGAGCTGCTCGAGGGCGTCGAGCTCGATGGTCTCCTGGCCGAAGACGATCTCGCGAAGCCCCTTGGCCCGCACCTTTTCCTTCCGGCCCCGGCGGGGGTCGAAGGACTCGGGCAAGGGGCAGCGGGGGGTGACGGCGAGGGGGTGGGCGGGGTCGCCCAGGACGCGGTTCGTGGGCAGCGCCCGGGCCACCGCGTGGGCGGCTTCGGTGGCGTCCTTGGGGAGGTAGTCCTCCATCAGGATCACCCGGTCGGCGACGTCGAGGTAGTCGCCGCTCCCCCCCACCACCAGGATCGTGGAGACCCCGAGCTTCTCGTAGAGTTCCCGCACCCGGTCAATCAAGGGGGTGATCGTCTCCTTCTTCACCAGTTGCTGCATCCGGGCGTCCCGGATGAGAAGATTGGTGGCCGAGGTGTCCTCGTCCAAAAGGAGCACCTTGGCGCCGGCTTCGAGGCCTTCCAGGATCGCCGCCGCCAGGCTGGTGGAGCCCGAGGCGTCCTGGGTTTCGAAGAAGGCGGTGGACTTGCCGCCGGGCAGGTCGTGGATGAAGGGCCTCAGGTCCACCCCGGCCACGCTTCGGCCATCCTCGCTCCGCACCTTCAGGGTCTCGGCCCGGCTCACCACCCACTCCCGGCCGTCGCCGGGGATGTGGGGGTAGACCCCGAGCTCGAGGGCCTCTAAGAGGGTGGTCTTCCCGTGAAAACCGCCGCCGGTGATCAGCGTCACCCCCTCCGGGATTCCCATCCCGGTGATCTCGCCGTGGTGCAGGGTGGGGAGGGCGATCCGTAGCTCGGGGGGGCTTTGAAAGGGCACCGCGCCCTTTAAGGGACGGGAGGAAATCCCCGAGGCCCGGGGCAGAACGCTGCCGTCGGCGACGAAGGCGACGAGGCCCCGCCCGGCGAGGAGCGCCTGCAGGTGGGCGTGGTCCTCGGCAAGCCGGGCATGCTCCCAGGCCGCTTCCTGGTCGAGGTTCGGCCAGCGCACCGCCCGGGCCGCTCTCGGGAGGTCCTCGGTGAGGAGCCGGGCCGCCGCCCGCCCCATCACGCTGCGCCCGCGGGCGGGCAGGCCCAGGCGGAAGCGGAGCTCGAGGTAGTCCGCGGTGATCTCCGCCCCCGAGCGTCCCAAGATCTCGGCGCCCCCGGCGTCGACGTAGACCTTCCCCGAGTGCCCGGTTCCCCCGGTGGGGGGAATCCCCCGCGCCGCGTCGCGAAAGGCCCGGAGCACGTAGTCCAAAAACCCGGTCTTCCGCGGCCGGTTCTCCCAGATCTCGGGGGGAATCCCGTGCACCTTGGCCGGGATCCGAAGCCGGAGCCTCGAGGGGCTCGCGAAGGGGTCGGCCTGGACGTGGTCGACGAAGAGGGTAAGCTCCCCGAGTCGCCAGGCCCCCTCGATGCGTGTATAGGCCTTGTACCCCCGGCCCTCGAGGCCGGCTAGGATGCGCTTTAGCTCGGCGGCGTCCTTCACGGATCTAAGGGTAGCTCGGCGAGGGTGGCCCTTCTAAGTTTTTCGTCGAAGGTGGCGACGGGCGAGCCGGTGGCTTCGGCTTTTTCCGCCAGGAAAGCGTCGGTAAAGCTAAGGGGCTCTTTTCCCGCGCGTTCAAGGGCCTTCGTCACCGACCGGCGCTCGAGGGCCTTGACTCCCGGAAGGGCCAGGAGCTCGAGCAGGATGCGGGCCACCGCGTCTTTGGGTTTTTTGTAAAAACGGGTCAGGACGTAGAAGATTTCCGCCACCACCAGGGGGTGGACGACCAGACGCCACTTGCCCTCTTCCGCACCCCGGAAAACGATAAGCGCCTTTTCGGCCAGCTCCTCGGGCTCTCCCAGGACGAAGCGCAGGGCGACGTTGGCGTCGAGCCAGTATTCCTTCATGGGGCGGCGTCCTCGGCCCAGGCGCGCTCGATCGCCTCGTCTTCTTCCGCGATGCCGGGAAACGGAACCTCGGAGCGAAGGATGCCGTAAAGCGCGTCGGCCCGGCTCCGGGGCTCGGGCCTGAGTACGGCGTAGCCCTCTTTAAGCTCGAAGCGCACCCGGGCGCCGGGGCCGAGCCCCAGGGCCTCGCGGATCGCTTTGGGAATTGTGACCTGCCCTTTACGACTAATCGTTCCCTTTACCATCCTAGCTTTACTTTACCAAAAATTTAGGCTTTACCTCCTGAAACCCGCACCGCGAGGGCGACCCCGATAAGCAGCACCAAAGCCCCGGCAAACACCCCGGCCGGCGGCAGCTCACCGAAGAACAGATAGCCCGCAAGGCTCGCGATGACCGGCTCAAAGAGCACGAACAGGGTCACGATCGTGGGGCCCAGAAACCGCACCGCGTAGTTCAGGCTGGTGTGGCCGAGCATCTGGGGCACGGCGGCGAGCAGGAAGACCCAGAGGTAAAACGCGGGCGCGTGCCCAAGATAGCCCTCGCCGAGGAGCCAGGGCATGGGTAAGAGGAAGAGCGCCGCCGCGGGGTAAGCGACCCCCACGTACCCACTGGTCCCCAGCGCCCTTTGCGCCTCACGGCCGAGCAGGAAGTAAAGGCTCACCGCCCAGGCGCCAAGAAGGGCGAGCAGGTCCCCGAAAAGCGGCGCCGGGCCGGCTGCGGCCCCGCCCGCATCGGCGAGCCCGATCACCGCCCCCCCCAAGACGGCGAGGCCGATCCCGAGCCAGGTCGCCGGGGCGATTTTTTTCTTAAAGAAGAAAGCCTCGACGAGCGCGATCCAGACCGGGTTGGTGGTGACGATCGTGGTGCTGGCGGCGATCGAGGTGTAGGCGAGGCTCGCGATCCAGAAAAGGAAGTGAAGCGCGAGGAAAACCCCGGCGAGGGCGGCGAGCCCCACCGCGCGCCGATCCCGGGCCAGGGGGCGCGCGGGTAGCGCCAGCGGGAGCACCAAGACCGAGGCGACGAGCAACCGCCCGGACGCGATCAGCACGCTTTCGGCAAGACCCCGCTCGGGGAGGGCGGCGAAGGCCAGGCGAATGAAGATGGCAGCAAAGCTCACCGCCGCCACCCCCAAAAAGAGCACCGGATAGGCTGACCGGGCGGTCATGCGCTTATCATTCCGGCCGGGTAAGCTCTATGGCAATGGCCAGGGCGGTGCTCGTTACCGGAGCTTCAAGCGGCATCGGCCGCGCGAGCGTGCGGCTTTTGAAGGAGCGGGGCTTTTTCGCGGTTCCCACCGCGCGCAAGGAGGAAGACCTCGAAAGCCTGCGGGAAGAGGGGTTCACCCCGCTTTTTCTCGAGCTCACCGACCCCGCCTCCATCGCCCGGGCCGCCGAGGCTTTTCTGGAGATGAGCGGGGGCCGCCCCTACGGCGTGTTCCTGAACGCCGGGTTCGCCGTTCCCGGGGCGGTGGAGGACCTTGAAGCGGACTGGATCCGCTGGCAGTTCGAGGGAAACCTCTTCGGCCACCTGGACCTTCTAAACCGCCTCCTCCCGGCGATGCGAAGGGCAGGCGAGGGGCGGGTCGTGTTCAATAGCTCGGTGCTCGGCTTTCTGGTGGGCCGGTACCGGGGCGCCTACTCGGCCAGCAAGTACGCGATGGAGGCCTTCGCAGACGCCTACCGGATGGAGCTCGCCGGGAGCGGGATCTTCGTCTCCCTGATCGAGCCCGGTCCCATCCTCACCCGGTTTCGGGAAAACGCCCTCAAGGTCTTCCAAAAGACGCTTGCGCAAAAGCTCGAGCAAAGCCCGCACCGGACCACCTATCAAAAGCTCCTAAAAAAACTCGAAAAACCCGGGCCCGCCGCCCCCGGCACCCTGCCCCCCGAGGCGGTGGCCAAGGCCCTCCTCCACGCCCTCACCGCCCCCCGCCCCAAGATCCGCTACTTCGTCACCTGGCCCACCTACGCGGGCTTTTGGGCCAAACGCCTCCTGCCCATGAGCCTTTGGGACCAGGTGTTAGGGCGCTGATACCAAGTGAAAAATCGATCCTCATGCCCTGCCGGTGTTTCTTACACTGGGCATACCGATGAACGGATATGTGTATTTTGACATCGAAGCCACGTCGGCGGATCCTGAGTCCGCGGAGATTTTGCAAATCGCTGCCATATCCGAGGGCCGAGAGCCTTTTCTTGAGTTCATTCAGGCGGAAGGAATTGATTCGAGTGCCGAGGTCTGGAATCTTTTGCCCTTCGATTATGAGGAGTGGAGGCAGCGCGCCCGGCCCCCGGCGGTTGTCTTGCGGGAATTTCGGGAATACGTAGGCGATGGCCCCCTTGCTGGCCACAACGTGCTTAACTTCGACCTGCCTCTGCTAAGGCGCGTACTTCGGGAGTACGATCTCGAGCCGATTCGCGCGCGGACCTTGGACACCCAAAGGCTGGCGCAGCTTATCTACCCTACTCCCCCCGACGATCGTCTTCGCGGGTACGGTCTTGGCGATCTGTACGCTTACTTCAAGAGAACCGAACCGACGGGCGCACACGACGCTCTGGCCGACGCCAGGAACACCATCCTGATTGCGAAGGAACTGGCTAGGGCGGCGGAGCGGGTACCCAAGTCGGTACGGGCTCTCTGGGCCGCCCTTGGGCTTGAGGAGGCGAGATTCCTACGTCTCGAGCCTCCTTCCGAAGAGGAGATGGCAAAAAGGCTTCGATCCGTGCTGGGCAAAGAGGCGAAGGTGCCCTGGGTTTACCAAGAGGGCAAGCCCTTCCCGAGGGTCTGGAAGCAGCCCGAGAAGTTTCGCGAGCTCCTGGGCGAGGTGCGTAAGCCTCAATTGCAGATGATGGAGGAGGTCGCCGGGACGCTGGGTAGGGCGGGGGAAGCCTCTTTGATCGAGGCCCCGACCGGCACGGGGAAGACCCGGGGCTACCTGTTTCCCGTCCTCTGGGCGGCTTCGGGTGGAATGCAACCGGAGCAACCCTTTATCATTGCAACCCACACCAAGCTGCTTCAGGAGCAGGCCCTTAACGAGCTTGCGCGGATCGCGGGGATGGGTTACCAGGTCCGCGCGGTCAACCTTAAAACCCCCAGGGACTACCTCTGTCTCGATGCACTGAAGGAAGCGTTTGAGGAGCGCGAGCACTTGAGCGATGACGCCCGGGCCATGGTGGGGGTACTCCTTCATTTTGCTCATGAGGGCGGCTATGACCTGGAATCGCTGCCGGCGTATTGGCGAGGGAGGCCCGGCTTTCGCGAGGTGCGTTACCGGGTCGAGACCAATCCCCGTCGCTGCGGGCAGGGGCCGGAGCACCGCCATTGCGCCTACACGCTCGTTCAAGAGCGGAAAAAGCGCGCGCAGGTTTGGGTGACGAACCAGGCGTGGTTGCTCGCCCACTTCGGCCAAAGCGGGCGCGAGGACGATCCGCAAGGACAAGACGAGCGCGACCGGGAGGCTTGCTGTCGGCTGGTCGTGGACGAAGCGCATAACCTCGAGGGCCAGGCGACCGCGTCGTTCTCGCGGGCGGTGAGCGGGGAAGAGCTGACTCACCGCATTCGACAGCTCTACGATCCCTCCAGGAAGACCGGGCTGTTCCGCGACCGGTCCAGGGTGGCGGAGCTTCTCGGGGATCAGCCCCCAGATCGCCTACTGGAGTTCGCAGCCGAGTTCCGGGGGAGCGTCGCGGAGCAGCTCCTTGACCGGCTCGCGCAGCTTGGCGAGAAGCTCGAGTGGTTCATTAAGCAGCACGGTCGGGGGGATCCGAAGTATGAAATCCGGCTCGATCTGGTTCCCGAATTAGGGTCCCGGCACGATTGGGGCCGGTTGAACCTGGAGAGGGATTTTAAAGAGCTGCGAGAGGCCCTGGGCGGGTTCCGGAAAAAGCTGCAAACGGTGGTGCCGCGGCGCAGCCGCTTGGATTTTCGACTTGATCCCCTCTATGACGTGCTCGACCGGTTTAACACCCTTGCTGGATGGTTCCAGCAGGCGGTGAGGGGTTCTCTGGATGAGCGGGAGTGGGTGCTCGAGCTCGTTCTTGCCGAAGGCACATGGAACCTCCTCGCCCAGCCCGTGGACCTGACGCCCCACCTCACCCCTCTCTGGCGCCGGACCAACGGCGCCGTACTCACCAGCGCGACGCTCAACCTGGGCGACGGGTTCGCCTACGTCCGACGCGTGTTGGGATTGACCGAAGCGGGGGCGTTTCGCGAGGTGCGAGCGCGAAGCTTGGAGGGAACCCTGCCCTATCAACGCGCCCACCTCTTCGTGCCCGGACATCTTCCCGAGTCGCGTTCGGGGCTGCAAAAACGCTTCCTGCGCCTCTTCGAGGAGGAACTGGTCGAGGTTTTGCGACACGCCAGGCGCAGCCTCACGCTGTTTACTTCCACCGAGCGCCTGAAGGAGGTCGGAGCACGGATCAAGGAGCGCGTGGAGCGCGTGTACCTTCCGATTACCCGACAGGAGCGCGAAGACGTCCTTCGCCGCATGCGGGAAGAGCCAGATGCCCCGGGGCACGCCTTCGGCTCCCGGGCCTTCATGGAGGGCGCGGACCTGCCCCACCTCAAGCTTGTGAACCTTGAACGGATTCCCTTTCCGGTGCCCAGCCGGCTGCTCGAGGCCCGCGGGCGGCTCCTGGAGGAGGCGGGGCTCGATCCCTGGCGGCACGGCTACCTCCCCAAGGCGGTGCTCTCGTTCGTGCAGGCGTTCGGACGGTTGATCCGGGACGACCGCGAGGTGGCCGGGGACGGTGCCTTCATCCTCTGGGACAAGCGGCTGGTCAACGCGTTTTACCAGGAGCATTTCCTCGACGCCCTGCCCAAGGGGGTGCAACTCCACTTTCCCAGGACGCGCGCGGAATTTTACGACAAGCTTGCCACGGTGTTGGGGGTGGACCGCGGGCTTTTGCCAAGGGAGGAGCTCCTCGACCGGAGCCTGAAACGACTTGCGGCCATCCGAGAGGGCGCGGGGCCCGCATTGGAGAAGGCCGTTGAGCTCGCCCGTGCGTTTTGGGAGGGCGTGGACCTTCAAAGGGAAGCGGAGCGGGAAGCCCGGCAGCGCGAGGCAATCGCGGCGGCGCTTGCCGGGGAAAACCTGTTCGTCTTTTTGCCCACAGGCTACGGCAAAAGCCTGACCTTCCAGCTGCCCGCCTTCATCGAGGGGGGCCTGACGGTGGTGGTCTCGCCGCTCAAGGCGCTGATGGCGGACCAGGTGAACAAGCTCCAGGACAAGGGGCTACCCGCCGCGCGGGTGGATTCCTCGATGGTGGCGGCGGAGCGCTCGGCGGTCTACGGGGAGGCGCGGGACGGGAGGGTTAACCTCCTCTACCTGAGCCCCGAACGGGTGGTGCGGGACCAGGAGGCCCGGCGGCTGCTTGAGGAGGCGAGGGCGCTCGGCTTTTTGCGGCGGGTGGTTTTCGACGAGGCCCATAGCGTCTGGGAGTGGGGGCACGACTTCCGCCCGGACTACCTCAAGGCGGTGGAAGCGATTCGCGAGCATCTGGCGCCGGAGATACCGACCACCGCCCTCACCGCCACCGCGACTCCCGAGCTCCGGGAAAACCTTTACCGGATCCTGCGCGTGGATCCGGGCTCGGTCCGGGTGGTCGAGGCCTTCCCCGATCGCCCGGAGATCGAGTACTACGTAAGAAAAGCCAGGGGAGACAACGCGCCCATCCGAAAGCTCTCCGAGCTTGCCCAGCTGCTCGGGTACCTCCAGGAGCTTCACCCCAGGGATAAGGAGGGCTGGAGCGCGATCGTCTACGTGGCGACCCGCAAGCAGGCGGAGCGGCTCGCATGGGCGCTGGCGCGGCTCGGTTTTAGGGCCGAGGCCTACCACGCGGGGCTTTCCGACCTCAACCGAAGCGAGGTGCAGCGGCGGTTCGAGGCCGGAGAAACGCCGGTTATCGTGGCCACCAAGGCCTTTGGAATGGGGATCGACAAGCCCAATGTTCGGGCCGTGGTCCACTTCGAACCTCCGGAGAGCCTCGAGGCCTACCTCCAGGAGTCGGGTCGGGCGGGCCGCGACGGCAAAGCGGCCTACGCCCTGCTCTGCCATTCGGCCGAGGATTGGAGGCTGCGCAAATCCATGGCGCGGCGCTGGAGCTACGACGAAAGCCACGTGGATGCGCTCGTGGAGATCCTCGATGCCGGCGGGTTTTGGGGCTATCCGGAAGAACTCCTCCGGGAAGTGAACGATCTTGCCAACGACGGTCGGGTGGAAGGCCAGCGCTGGGAGATCGGGCTGGAAGAGCTCGAACTGATTCTTCAGCGGGCGAGCGGGTTTGGCGTGCTTCGCTATGAGTATCGACCCGGCAAGGTGGCGCTCCTCCCCGGGGACGGGGGATGGGCTCCGCCCTTAGGACTTTCGGAGCAGGAGGGCGATCGTCACGCGCTTGACCTCCGTCACCTGGGTTCCGGGGAGGAGGCCGAGCGTTTTGCCCGCGAGCTGCACCGGCGTTGGCGCGGAGGAGAGCTCAAGCTTCTCCGCTTCTACCGAGCGGCCATCGAGGTGGAGCTCCTAGACCGCAGGGGAAAGATCCGTTTGCGGAACTGGCTGCGGGATTATGTGAGGAGGGCGGAAGCGCGGGTGGATAAGGTGCGGGGTTATGCCGAACACGGCGGCTGCCTTCGCGAGTACCTCCTGCAGTTTTTAGGTGCGGACCCCTCCCGCTGCTCGAGCTGCAGTTACGCCGACGACGCGCCCCCCTGGCAGGACGGCGCCCTCGACCTGCCTTTGGAGGTGATCGAGAACGCCTACCGACCCGAAGAGGTCCTTCTTGGCTTCTTGCAGTGGATGGAAGAGACCTGGGATTCGTTCGGGTACGAACGGGAATTTCCCGGCTACGGCGGCGCTGTGATCACCAACGTGCTACGGGGCAGGCAATCCTTCTGGACCGGAGAGGGGCAGAGGTCGGTGCCGTCCTGGTTGACCCGGAGCCCTTTCTTTGGCCGACTTACCTTTGTGCGACCGAACGAGATCGAGCGCCTCCTGCACTCGCTTTCCGAAGAGGGGCTTTTGGAAAGACGTCCATACGGCTACGGCCACGGGCTCACCTATCGGATCACAGACCGGGGGCGCGCCCGGCTTAGGCGGCTTAAGCGGCTCGGGGAGGGGAGTGGAGCGTGAACTTCCTGGAACAGGTCGAGCGATGGTTGGAAGAAGGGGACCTGGGGGCAGTTCGCGCGGTGCTCGCGGGTTTTCGCCAGCAGGGCGATCTTGCCCGTCTCTATGGAAGGTTTTTTTCAAAGCGGAGAGAGCTGGGAGCGAGGTTGGTGGCGGCGGGTCTGGGAAGCCTCACCGATGACCGGGTGCTCGCGCGACTTTCTAGGATTTTAGAGGAGCGCCCGGACGCCGTCCGTTTCCTGCTTAGGGCGTGGCTCGAAGACGCCCGGGAGGACCTCGAGGCCCTGGCCGGGGGAGTCTGGCCGTTCGAGCAAGATCGCCCACCCAGGCCCGAGTGGTGGCGGGCTGCCGCACGGTTTCTGGAGGCTTCGGGTCGGTACCCCAGGTGGGAGTGGTTGGGGCGGTTCGATCCGTACCGGAGCGCGGGGGCGCCAGAGCCGATGCGCGGATCGGCCGCTTTGGGCACCCGGCTCAGGCGGCTCGTTGCTGAGCTGGAGCAGGTCAAAGTCGCGCTGCGGGCGTGTGAGGCCCGTGAGCGGGAGGCCGGGACCGAGCTCGAGGAGGTGGAACGACGGCGAGAGGAGTTCGAGCAGCGGCTTCTCTCACTCGAGGGGAAGCTGAGGGAGCGCGAGCGGGAGCTTGCAGCACGCGACGTTCGTATCGGCAAGCTGGAGGAAAGGATGGCTCGCCTCAAGTCGCAGTTAGGGGACTGCGAGCAAAGGGCTCGCCCGGAGGAAGCGCCCTCCGAGCCACCGGGGGTTGCGGGTGAGGCCGGGGCAAACCCGGGGCTCGAAAACGACCCACGGATTCCCTTTGACCCGCACGATCTCGAGGGGGTTTGGGTTATTCCCTACGGCGAACTGGCCGGCGCAGCTCGCGATCGGCTCCGGCGCCTCATCGGTCTGTACGAGGCCGCTTTGCGCGGAGAAGAACACCCTGACCTTGCCCGCACGAACTGGCCGAGCTTGGGGGGAAGACCCCGGGGCCTCCTCCTCCTGGACACCGACCGGTTGCTGGACGATATGGCGAGGCTACCGCTCTTACGCTGGATCGAGGCCTCGCTTTTTACGCGCGAAGCTTACCTTTTCGGACTTAGGCGCTGGGTGCGCGCGCGTAACCGCGCACTATTGGATTCGGAATGAAGCTTGAGGACTGCAAGAAGCATCTGGAGCACGCCGAGCGCGAGTGGGGGCGTCTCAAAGCGCGGCTGGCTAGGTGCGAGAGGGAGCTCAACCAGCTGGCTTTGGAACGTGAGCGCTTGCGCCTGTGCCAGCGCGAGTTGGAAGCGGCGAGGGCCGAGCTCGAGGCCTTGAGGAGCGTGCGGGAGGAGCTCGAGCGCTTCAAGCGCAAGGTGAAACACCCCGAGTTCTGGCTCACCGAGATCAGCGAGCCTCTAGTGGATCGGCTGGAGCATGCGGCCCGGGAACTGGAGGCCTTTACCAAGACGGGCAAGCCCCGGCTCGTATCCGATCCCGATCGCCTGGCTCGCGAGTGGGCCTACCGGCTCTACAAGCTGCTCGGCGTCCCCCGCGATCAGCGCGTGCGCGAGGCTATGGAAACCTTTTTGGTCGCGCTTTGGATCTGGCTACGAATGGATGCGACGGCCGCACTATACTCGGAGGATACCGAATGAGCCGTGCGATTCTCGCGCGCATTCGACGGGAGGGGCCGGTTCACGCCCGCCTCAACCTTGAGGACTACCGTTATTTGAAAGAGCGCTTTTCTCGTATCCTCCGCAGAACGGGGCCGAGATCGTGGGACGCCGAGGATCGATTGATCGCGCTCGGATTTCTCCGTGGGTATACCCTTTACCGGGAGATTCCGGTAAACGAACGACAGTTCTGGCGACATTTCTTGCGCGAAGTCCGTCTCGATCAGGATCACCCGACGCCTCGACAGTTTGACGAAATCTGGGATGCGCTCCGCTTGGATGAGCGAACGCGTCCTTACCTGGTGATGCATCGCGGCCGGCGGATGCTGGTTCAGACGATCGACCGGATCTGGGGAGTAAAGGGGCTCAGGGCCGAGGTGTTCGGAGAGCTGCTGAAACGCTTTCTTGAGCTCCGTACGAGCCACGAGAACGTGGCGTTTGAAACCCTGCTCGAAAGCTTTCCTGAACTTGTGGAGGTGGGGCATCACGGTGAGACCTACTTGCGGATCTTTGAAGGGTTTCACCGTCTGCTTGAAGTTCTGAAGCGGGAGCCCGAGCTCGCTTGGGAGTATCTTTCGGGAGAGATCGCAGAAGAAGAGTTCTTAAATGAACTGGAGGGCATGGGCCTCGTCTTTTCCCCGCCGCATCCCCTGGCTTACGTGCGCCACAAGTCGGAGCGGCTCCTTCGCGAGCTCCTCCACCGGTACGCCCCTTTGGGCGGTGGGAGTCTAGGTAAGCCTCGAGCCGGTGATCGGCACGGGCGGCGCAGGCCGCCGCCCGTGCTTGTGCGGGTTTTGAGCGTGACTGGGCTACCCGGTTTGGAGTCGGTGCAAATCGTACCCGACATCGACGGACGGAGCGTGTACCGCGAAGGGAGGCGGGTTGTCGGCGAGGTGCGTCTCGAGCCCGGGGAGGCTCGAGCCCGGTTTCATTGGCGCCCGAAGATTGATGCACAGGGCGAGCCGATCGCCTCGGAGCCCATCGATCCACGGCATCCGGAGGGCGAGCGGGGCGAGGTGGTACTTGGCCACGGAAGCGAGGAGGTGCGGGTTCGCTTTTTGCTCCGGCCCCGATACGTACTCCACCTCGAGCTCACCGGCTTCGATCGGTACCTGAATTGGCAGCGTCGAAGCGCCCTTCGCCCGCGGCTCAAGGGGGCGCGTGGGGGGAAGATCCTCTACCGCCTTCGGAGCAGCGGGGAGGAGGCCGAGGATCTGGGGAGGCTCAGGCCCCGCTCGGACGATTGGTTGGAAATCGTTTATCGCTACCACGGGGAAGATACCGTCTTGCAAACGGTTCCCCTTCGGTTTGCACCCCTTTTGCGCTCGTGGAAGGCTGAGCGAGGCCCGCATGGCCTGACGGTTGAGCTGGATGCGGAACTTCCCGCGAACGGCAGGGCCCGGGTTCGACTCAAGCCCGCTGGGGGCGAATGGGTGGAAGAACTCCTTCTTCCGGAGGATGATCCCAAGCGGGCTTTTTTTAAGCTCCCCCCTCTCGCGCACGCGGAGGTCGAGCTGAGATTGGAGCCCGGGGATCTGGTGAAACGAAAGAGCTTGCCCCCCCCGGGTGGACTGGCGGGCTGCGCTCGCGAAAGGGGTGGGGGTGGGCACGCTACCCCCGCCACCTAAGGAGCCGCAGCGCGTTGGCGGTGACCAGGAGGGTCGCGCCGGTGTCGGCGAGGACGGCGGCCCATAGGCCGGTGACCCCGAGCAGGGTGGTGACCAGGAACACCGCCTTCAGCCCGAGGGCGATGGCCACGTTCGCATGCAGGTTCGACCGGGTGGCACGGGCGAGGGCGAGAAAGCGGGCAAGGCCCATGAGCCTTGGTTCCACCAGGGCCACGTTGGCCGCCTTGAGGGCGACGTCGGTGCCGCCCTTCAAGGCCACGCCGAGGTCGGCGGCGGCGAGGGCGGGGGCGTCGTTCACCCCGTCCCCCACCATGCCCACGGGCCGCTCGGCCTCCTCTTTGAGGAAGCGAAGCTTGGCCTCGGGGAGAAGCTCGGCCCGGTAGTCCACCCCGAGCGCCCGGGCGATCCTCGCGACCGATGGGGCCCGGTCGCCGGAGAGCAGCACGACCCGGGGGACGAGGCGCCGGATCCGGGCGAGGGCTTCCCTGGCGTCCTCGCGGAGGGCGTCCTCGAAGAAGAGCCAGGCGGCGAGCTCGCCGTCTACGAGCACGGCGGAGGCGGTGCGGCCGGCGTCCTCGGGCGGGGTGAGGCCGGCTGCCTTGGCGCTCCCCACGAAGACGCGGCGTCCCGCCACCCGGCCCTCGAGGTAGGCGCCCGGCACCGCCTGGACCGCTTCGGCCTCGGGCACCTCGAGCCCCAGCGCCTCGACCCGCTCGAGCACCGCCCGGGCAAGCGGGTGGGTGCTTTTTTGCTCGAGGGCCGCCACCAGCGGGAGGATCTCCGCCTCCGGCGCGCCCCGGACCTCGACCAGGCGCGGGCGGCCCTCGGTGACCGTCCCCGTTTTGTCGAGGGCGAGGGTCCTGAGCCCGGCGGCGGTCTCCAGCGCCGCCGCCTCCTTCACCAGCACCCCCATCCGCCCCGCGCGGGCGATGCCGGCGGCGATCGCCGCCGGGGCCGAGAGCACGAGCGCGCAGGGGCAGCCGATCAGGAGCAGGGCCAGGGCCTTATAAAGCCAGGGAACGAAGGGCTCGGCGAAGAAAAGCGGGGGAACGCCGGCCACCAGCACCGCGAGCGCCACCACCCCCGGGGTGTAGTAGCGGGCGAAGCGATCGATCGCCCGCACCGAGGGGCTCTTCTCGGCGCTCGCCGACTCCACCAGCCGGGCGATCCGGGCCACCGCGCTCTCGGCCGACGGCCGGGTCACGCGGATCACGAGGTCGCCCTCCACCAGCACGGTGCCGGCGTAGACGGGATCCCCCGGGGCCTTGGGCACGGGGCGGGACTCGCCGGTGAGCATCGCCTCGTCCACCGCGCCGCGGCCCTCGATCACCTCGCCATCGAGGGGGACGCGTTCCCCGGCGGGGACCTGGACCCGG
>Ga0256839_1001830_pt1 | contig 24988 bp, 18 predicted proteins | sample 354166metaG_FD_185968 | JGI IMG/M metagenome (GOLD analysis project Ga0256839, IMG submission 185968) | Hydrothermal vent microbial communities from Mid Atlantic Ridge, Atlantic Ocean - 354-166 | ecosystem: Environmental > Aquatic > Marine > Hydrothermal vents | place: Atlantic Ocean: Mid... | reverse complement strand
GCTACCGGCGCGGCGGGCCGCTGACGGTGACCGACTGCAACGTGATGCTGGGCAAGCTGAACCCCGATCATTTCCCGCGCGTTTTCGGCCCCGGCGGCGATCAGCCGCTGGACGCCGAAGTGGTGCGTGAGAAGTTCGAGGCGCTCGCGGCCGAGGTCGCGGCGGCCACGGGGGACGCGCCGATGCGCCCCGAGGCGCTGGCAGAGGGCTTCCTGCGCATCGCGGTGGACAACATGGCCAATGCGATCAAGAAGATTTCCGTGCAGCGCGGTCATGACGTGACCGGCTATACCCTGCAGTGCTTCGGCGGCGCCGGGGGGCAGCACGCCTGCCTGGTGGCCGATGCGCTGGGGATGCGTCGCGTCTTCGTGCATCCGTTCGCGGGCGTCTTGTCGGCCTATGGCATGGGGCTTGCGGAAATCCGGGCGCTGCGCGAGGCCCAGTTCGACGCGCCGCTTTCGGATGTGGAGGGCGCGGCGGCGGTGCTGGAGGGGCTGCGCGCGGCGGCCGAGACCGAGGTGCGCGAACAGGGCGTGGCGCGGGTGGAAAGCCGGTTGCGGGCGCATCTGCGCTATGACGGTTCGCACCAGGCGCTGGAGGTCGCGTTCGGCAGCGCGGATGCGATGCTCGCGGATTTCGAGGCGGTGCACCGGGCACGCTTCGGCTTTGCCTCGCCCGAGCGCGCGGTGCTGTTCGAGATGCTGAGCGTGGAAGCGGTGGGCGCGGCAGAGGCGGCACCGGCGGCGTCCCGGCCGCGGGGAGATGGCGGGCCCGAGGGGCAGGTGCCCGTCTGGATCGGCGGACGCCGGCGACAGGTGCCGATCTTCGACCGCGCCCATCTGGCGCCGGATCAGGAGGTGGCCGGTCCGGCGATCATCAAGGAAGCCAACGGCACCAACGTGATCGAGCCGGGCTGGGCGGCGCGGCTGGACGGGGCCGGCAACCTGATCATCGAGCGTTTCGCCGCGGCGGCGCGCCCGCCGGCGGCCGGCACGAAGGCCGATCCGGTGCTGCTGGAGGTGTTCAACAACCTCACCATGTCGATTGCCGAACAGATGGGGGTGACGCTGGCCAATACATCCTGGTCGGTGAACATCAAGGAGCGGCTGGATTTTTCCTGCGCGATCTTCGATGCCCGCGGCGACCTGGTGGCCAATGCGCCGCATATGCCGGTGCACCTGGGCTCGATGGCCGACAGCATCCGCACGGTGATCCGCGAAAACGCCGGCGACATTCACGAGGGCGACGCCTTCATGCTGAACTCGCCCTTCAACGGCGGCACGCATCTGCCGGATGTGACGGTGGTCACCCCGGTGTTCGTGGGCGGCGAGGTGGTGTTCTGGCTGGGCTCACGCGGCCATCACGCCGACATCGGCGGGCGCACGCCGGGCTCCTGTCCGCCCGACAGCACGGTGCTGGAGGACGAGGGCGTGGTGATCGACAATTTCCGCCTGGTGGAGCGCGGCCGCCTGCGCGAGGCCGAGGCCGAGGCGCTGCTGCGCTCGGGGCGCTACCCGTGCCGCAACGTGCGCCAGAACATGGCCGACCTCAAGGCGCAGGTGGCCGCCAACGAGACCGGCCGGCGCGAGCTGCTGAAGGTGATCGACGCCTACGGGCTGGATGTGGTGCTGGCCTACATGGGCCATGTGCAGGACAACGCCGAGGAAAGCGTGCGCCGGGTGATCGGGCGGCTGAAGGACGGCGCGTTCACCTATCCGATGGACCACGGCGCGGTGATCCGGGTGAAGGTGCGCGTCGATGAGGCGGCGCGCGAGGCGGTGATCGATTTCACCGGCACCTCGCCGCAGCACGCCGGCAACTACAACGCGCCGCTGGCGATCTGCCGGGCGGTGGTGCTTTACGTGTTTCGCACGCTGGTGGGGGCGGATATTCCGCTCAACGAGGGCTGTCTGAAGCCCCTGAAGATCATCGTGCCGGAAGGCTCGATGCTGAACCCGCGCCCGGGTGCTGCGGTGATTGCCGGCAATACCGAGGTTTCGCAGGCGATGTGCAACGCGCTTTATGGCGCGCTGCAGGTGATGGCGTGTTCGCAGGCGACGATGAACAATTTCGTCTGGGGCAACGAGGATTTCCAGAATTACGAGACCATCGCCGGGGGCACCGGGGCGGGGCCGGGGTTCGATGGCTGCGACGCGGTGCACAGCCACATGACCAACACGCGCATGACCGACCCGGAAGTGCTGGAAAAGCGCTTTCCGGTGCGGCTGGAGGAATTCTCCATAAGGCATGGTTCGGGCGGGGCGGGGCGCTGGCACGGTGGCAACGGGGCGGTGCGGCGCTTGCGCTTCCTGGTGCCGGTGAAGGTGACGACGCTGTGTTCGCACCGGGAGGTGCCGCCCTTCGGGGTCGATGGCGGGGCGCCGGGGGCCGTGGGAGTGAACACGGCGGAAATGCCCGACGGGACGCGGGTGGCGCTGAAGGGCAATGACGAGATCGACCTGCCGGAAGGGGCGCTGTTCGAGATCCTGACGCCCGGCGGCGGCGGCTGGGGAGAGCCGGGATAGGGACGGCTGATGCGGTCCGCTGTTCAGCGGTTCAGAAAGGCCCGCACCGCCGCCTCGAACTCGCGCGGCCTTTCGGCGTGCAGCCAGTGGCCGGCACCGGGGATCTTCGCGAAACGGGCGGCGGGAAAGAGGCGCCTGATCCTGCTGCGGTGCTCGGGGCGCACATAGCTGCTTTCGGCCCCGCTCAGGAACAATACCGGCTCCTCGAAACGCCCCTCCACCGGCGGGAAGCCGGTGATCCGTTCCATCTCGGCGGCCAGAACATCCAGGTTCAGCCGCCATCTGCCTTCCCTGATGTCGAGCGATTGCAGCAGGAAGGCGCGCAGCGCGGGATCTTCGATGCCCAGCTGTGCGGCGGCATCCGCCCGCCGCTGCACCCGCGAGGGATCGACCCGGCGCATCGCCTCGATCAGGTGGGCCAGCGTGTGCCGGTAGGCCACGGGGGCGATGTCGGCAACAACCAGCCGGCGCACCGCCTGCGGCTCCCGCAGGGCCAGAACCATCGCCGCCTTGCCGCCCATGGAATGGCCCAGAACGTCCATCCGCCCGCCGTGGGCCGCGATCACCTCGGCCAGATCGCGGGCCATGTCCTCGTAGCCATGCGTTTCATGCCAGGGGCTTTCTCCGTGGTTGCGCATGTCCACCGCCACGACCTGGCGTTCATCTGCCAGCCGTCTGGCGATCGCCCCCCAGTTGCGGGCCGAGCCGAACAGCCCGTGGGCGATGAGAAGCGGGGGGGTTCCGGTGGGTTCGCCGGTGACGAGCGCGTGCAGCATGGGACGGGTCTAGCGCGAAGTTGCGGTGCTGGCCAGAGCCGGGTCGCCGTGTCGAGAATGCGCGGCGCATTCGCCTGCCGGTGGGCGGGGCAGGCACGCGCCTCCCTGCCGGTTGCCCAGCTCCCGTGGGGCGGCGAACGGTTCCAATCCGGCGCGACATGTCCTAGAAAATGCGGGCTGCAGACGAAATGCGGGCAGCAGACGAGCGGACGTATCGTGCGATGATTTGCGAGCAAAGGGCAAGACGCCTTGCGGATCTTCTTCACCGCAAGCTGGGTGTCGGGGGCAGGGGGCTCGAGGCGCGGCTGCGCCGGGCCCGGCGCCGGCTGCCACGGCGTATCCGCCGCGAGGTCGATCTGCTTGCCGAGGCCGTCCGGCTGCAAGGCAACCCGCGGCTGGCCCGCAGGAACGACCCCGCGCGCCTCGAGGCCGCCTTCCGGGCGGTCGAAACCCATCTCGACGGGCTCGACAAGTGGCGTCGCCGCAGGGATGCCGCCCTTTCCCTGCTCACCGTCAATGCCTTCAACCTGCTGGTCGTGGCGGGGCTGCTCGTTGCCGTCCTGCGCTGGCGCGGCCTGATGTGAGACGCGCGGCGCGGCTCAGCCCCGCGGGTAGATCGGGAAGCGCGCGCACAGCTCCAGCACCCTGGCCCTGACGGCGGCTTCGATCCCGGCGTTGCCTTCTGCGCCGTTGGCCGCCAGCCCGTCCACCACTTCGACGATCCACTCGCCGATCCGGCGGAACTCGGCCTCGCCGAAGCCGCGGGTGGTGCCCGCCGGCGTGCCCATCCGGATGCCCGAGGTGACGGTGGGCTTTTCCGGATCGAAGGGAATGCCGTTCTTGTTGCAGGTGATGTTGGCGCGCCCGAGCGCGGCCTCGGTGGCGTTGCCCTTCACCCCCTTGGGGCGCAGGTCCACCAGCAGCACATGGGTGTCGGTGCCTCCCGTCACGATATCGAGCCCGCCCTTCGTCAGCTGGTCGGCCAGGGCACGGGCATTCTTGACCACCTGGGCGGTGTATTCCCTGAATTCGGGGCGCAGCGCCTCGCCGAAGGCCACTGCCTTGGCCGCGATCACATGCATCAGCGGCCCGCCCTGGATGCCGGGGAAGATGGCCGAATTCACCTTCCTGGCGATGGTTTCGTCATCGGTCAGGATCATCCCGCCGCGCGGGCCGCGCAAGGTCTTGTGGGTGGTGGTGGTCACCACATGCGCATGGGGGAAGGGCGAGGGGTGCTGGCCGCCGGCCACCAGCCCCGCGAAATGGGCCATGTCCACCAGCAGCCAGGCACCCACGCTGTCGGCAATCTCGCGGAAGCGGGCGAAGTCGATCCGGCGCGGGATGGCCGAGCCGCCGGCAATGATCAGCTTCGGTCGGTGTTCGCAGGCCAGGGCCTGCACCTGGTCGTAGTCGATCAGGTTGTCCTGCCGACGCACCCCGTATTGCACCGCGTCGAACCACTTGCCCGACTGGTTGGGCGCCGCCCCGTGGGTCAGGTGGCCGCCCGAGGCGAGGTTCATGCCCAGGATGGTATCGCCCGGTTGCAGGAGCGCGGTGAACACGCCCTGGTTGGCCTGGCTGCCCGAATGGGGCTGGACATTGACGAAACCGCAGCCGAACAGCTTCTTGGCCCGCTCGATCGCCAGGTTCTCGGCGATATCCACATATTCGCAGCCGCCGTAGTAGCGCCGCCCCGGATAGCCCTCGGCATATTTGTTGGTCATCACCGAGCCCTGGGCCTGCATCACCGCCCGGCTGACGATGTTTTCCGAGGCGATCAGCTCGATCTCGCCCTGCTGGCGGGTCAATTCCCGGTCGATCGCGGCGAACAGGTCGGGGTCGCGGCTGGAAAGATCCTCGGTGAAGAACGGGTCGGTTCCGGCGGTGGCTTCCATGGAGGTTTCCTGCTGGGTGAACGGGTTGAAACTGTGGCGGGTGTATCGGATTCTCCGGGGGCACGGAAGCCAGCAAAACGACGCAAGGGCGCGCTTTTCCGGCAGCGGCCGGGCCTGCGGGCTTGTCAACCGGGTCGGCAGCCGCGATTGTCGCCCGGAACGGGAGAGGGCCGATGGCGGCAATGGACAGGATTGCCTTTCTGGCGAGCGACACCGGGGCGGCCCGGAAGGCACTGGCCGAGTTGACCCGGCGCCACGGGAACCGGCCGCCGGAGGAAGCCGAGGTGATCGTCGCGCTGGGCGGCGACGGTTTCATGCTGCAGACGCTGCACCGGACGATGGGCATGGCGGTGCCCGTTTACGGGATGAACTGCGGAACGATGGGGTTCCTGATGAACGGCTACAGTGCCGAGCGGCTGCCCGAGCGGCTGGCCGCGGCCGAAGAGGAAACCATCAACCCGCTCGAGATGATCGCCCGCTGCGCCGACGGAGCCCGCCATGTGGCGCTGGCGATCAACGAGGTCTCGCTGCTGCGCGCCGGCCCGCAGGCAGCGAAACTCCGGATCACCGTCAACGGGAAGGTCCGGCTGGAGGAGCTTGTCTGCGACGGGGCGCTGGTGGCCACGCCGGCCGGTTCGACCGCCTACAACTATTCGGCGCACGGGCCGATCCTGCCGATTGACAGCGATGTGCTGGCACTGACGGCGATCGCTCCTTTCCGGCCGAGGCGCTGGCGCGGGGCGCTGTTGCCCAAGAGCGCCAGGGTGCGTTTCGACGTGCTCGAGGCGGGAAAGCGCCCGGTGATGGCCGATGCCGACAGCCGGTCGGTGCAGAATGTCGCCTGGGTGGAGATTTCCAGCAAGGACGACATCGTGCACCGGATCCTGTTCGATCCGGGTCACGGGCTGGAAGAGCGGCTGATGCGCGAACAGTTCACCTGAGGAATTGCGCCGCGCGATGCGCGTCGCCACGGGCGGGGGCGCTGCCCCCGCACCCCCGGAGTATTTCCGGCAAGATGAAGGAGCGGCGACGCGGCGCGGTCAGCTTTTCGGGTAGCCGAGGGTTTTCAGCGCTTCGGCGATTTCGCCGAGGATCGCCGGGTCGTCAATGGTTGCGGGCATCTTCCAGTCGCGCCCGTCGGCGATCGCCGCCATGGTGCCGCGCAGGATCTTGCCGGAGCGGGTTTTCGGAAGCCTATCGACCACCACCGCCAGCTTGAAGGCGGCGACGGGGCCGATCTTTTCGCGCACCAGTTTCACCACTTCGGCGACGACTTCGGCCGGATCGCGCCCGGCGCCGGCGTTCAGGCACAGAAAGCCGAGCGGAAGCTGCCCCTTGAGCGGGTCGGCGACCCCGATCACCGCGCATTCGGCCACGTCCGGGTGGCTGGCCAGCACTTCTTCCATTGCGCCCGTCGAAAGCCGGTGGCCGGCGACGTTGATCACGTCGTCGGTGCGCGCCATGATGTAGAGGTAGCCGTCTGTGTCGCGGTAGCCCGCGTCGCCGGTTTCGTAGTAGCCCGGGAAACGGTCGAGGTAGCTCTTGCGGTAGCGGTCCTCGGCGTTCCACAGGTTGGGCAGCGTGCCCGGCGGCAGCGGCAGCTTGATGACGATGGCGCCCAGTTCGCCGGCCGGGAGTTCGCGGCCGTCCTCGCCCAGCACCCGCACGTCGTAGCCCGGCATCGGCAGGCCCGGAGAGCCGATCCTGACCGGCGGCATCTCGCCCAGCCCGGCCGGAATGGCGGTGATCGCCCAGCCGGTTTCGGTCTGCCACCAGTGGTCGATCACCGGCACGCCCAGCTGTTCCTGCGCCCAGTGGATCGTGTCCGGGTCCGAACGTTCGCCGGCGAGAAACAGCGTCTGCAGCGACGACAGGTCGTGTTTCTTCACCAGTTCGCCCGCCGGGTCCTCGCGCTTGATGGCGCGAAAGGCGGTCGGGGCGGTGAAAAGCGCCTTCACCCGGTGTTCGGAGATCACCCGCCAGAAGGTGCCGGCGTCCGGCGTGCCCACGGGCTTGCCTTCGAACACCACGGTGGTGTTGCCGTGGATCAGCGGGCCGTAGCAGATGTAGCTGTGGCCCACCACCCAGCCCACGTCGGAGGCGGCCCAGAACACATCGCCCGGGTCCATCCCGTAGATCGCCTTCATGCTCCAGTTCAGCGCCACCAGGTGGCCGCCGGTTGCGCGGATCACCCCCTTGGGCTGGCCGGTGGTGCCGGATGTGTAGAGGATATAGGCCGGGTGATTGCCCTCTACCGGGACGCAATCGGCGGGTTCGACCCCTTCCTGCACCTCGTGCCAGTCGAAATCGCGCCCCGGGGTCAGCTCGGCGCGCTGCTGTTCGCGCTGCAGGATGATGCAGAACTCCGGCTTGCGGTCGGCCAGTTCGATGGCTTCGTCGAGCAGCGGCTTGTAGGGGACGACGCGCCCCGGCTCGATCCCGCAGGAGGCCGCGATCACCGCCCTGGGGGCGGCATCGTCGATGCGCACCGCCAGTTCGTTGGCGGCAAAGCCCCCGAACACCACCGAATGGATGGCGCCGATGCGGGTTGCCGCCAGCATCGCCACCAGCGCTTCGGGCACCATCGGCATGTAGATGATCACCCGGTCGCCCTTGGTCACGCCCCGGGCCGCCAGCGCCCCGGCGAGGCGCGCGACGCGCTGCTGCAATTCGGCGTAGGTGATCTGCGCTCTGGTGCCGGTCACCGGGCTGTCGTGGATGATCGCCACCTGTTCGCCGCGCCCGCCTTCGACGTGGCGGTCGACGGCGTTGTAGCAGGTGTTCACCAGGCCATCGGAAAACCACTCATGGATCGGGGCGTTTTCGTCGAACAGCGCCTTCGAAGGGCGCCGCTCCCAGTCGATCGCTTCGGCAGCTCGCATCCAGAAGCCTTCGGGGTCGGCTTTCCAGGCGGCGTAGATGTCGTCATATGCCATGGCGTTTCCCCCTGCTCAGGGGGCGTTTTAGGGTGCCTGCCGGCATCGGGCAAGGGGGCGGAGGGAAGGGGCCTTCGGGGGCCGAGTGTTTCCCTCCCCGCCGGTTATGTTATGAAGCGGTGGAGCGGAGCGGATTCGCCGCCTGCGCCGCCGTGAGGGCGCGGCCAACGAGGTTCCGACAGGGTAACGAGTTCCGGTTCCAGAAAGAGCACCCTGATGTCCTTTTCTTCCTCCCCCAGTTCTGCCCCCGGTCCCTCCCCCGGTGCAGCTTCTTCTTCCCCGGGCGCTTCTTCCCCGGGTTCCCCGGGCGCGGAGGCCGACCTGCCGCATCCGGGCGACGGCCCGGCGCCCGCCCCGGGGGAACATCCCGCGGCGCCTCGTCTTGCGGTCATCGTTCCGACCTTCAACGAGGCGGAAAATGTCGAGCCGATTGCCCGCCGGCTCATGGAAACGCTTGCCGGGATTCCGCACGAGATCATCTTCGTCGATGACAGCAGCCCGGACGGCACCGCCGACAGGCTGCGCCAGCTGGCACGGCGACATCCGCAGATCCGCTGCCTGCAGCGGATCGGGCGGCGTGGCCTGTCGGGGGCGGTGAGCGAGGGTTTCCTGGCTACCAGCGCTCCGGTGGTCGCCGTCATAGATGCCGACATGCAGCACGACGAGACGATCCTGACCCGGATGCTGGAAACCCTCGAGGCCGAGGGAGCGGACATGGTCGTGGCTACCCGTTATGCCGAGGGTGGCGGCTTCGGCGACTGGCCGACGCTGCGCCGGCGCATGTCGCGCCTGGCCACATGGCTGGCGCGCCGCCTGACGGGGGTGGAACTGAGCGACCCGATGAGCGGATTCTTCATGCTGCGCAGCGCATGTTTCCGTGCCCGTGCCCCGGGGCTGACGGGCAAGGGCTACAAGATCCTGCTCGATATCCTCTCGACCCCCGGAGATGGGCTCGAAATCCGCGAGATTCCCTATCAGTTCCGGGCCCGGCAGGCCGGGCAGAGCAAGCTCGACGGAAAGGTGATGCTCGATTTCGTCGAACTCCTTCTGGCGCGCGCCTTCGGGGGCTGGATGCCGGTCAAGTTCGTCATGTTCGCGATGGTCGGCGCGCTCGGCGTGCTGGTGCACATGGGGGTGCTGGCGGCGCTGTTCGGCACCGGGTTGAGCGGCTTTGCTCCGGCCCAGGCGATCGCGACCCTGGTGGCAATGACGACGAACTTCCTGGTCAACAACGTCTTCACCTACCACGACCGGAAGCTGCGGGGCTGGCAGCTGCTGCCCGGCTGGCTGTCCTTTGCGGTAGCCTCCTCCGTCGGGGCGCTGTCCAATGTGGGGCTGGCAGTCTTCCTGTTCGAAAGGGTCGGCCTGCCCTGGGTCGCGGCGGCGCTCGCCGGCATCGTGGCGGGGGCGATCTGGAACTACGCGATGACATCGTTCTACACTTGGAGAGAGCGCGGCTGATGGCGCCGGGCACCCCGGAAGGGCAGCGGCGGAGCGTCTGGTTCTTCCTGCTGGGCCTGTGGTCGCTGGCAACCGGCCTGAACCTGCTCAAGCCGTTCCATCTGGACGATGCCGCGCATCTGCTGATCGCCGAGCAGATCCTGCGCGAACCGTGGCGGCCGATGTCGGGGCTGATCAACTGGCAGGACACGGCCGAGCCGGTTTTCGTTACCAATCAGCCGCATTTCCTGTTCTACCTGATTGCCGGGGTGGTGGCGCTGGCCGGCTGGTCGGAGACGGCACTGCACTTGCTGCTGGCGGCCTTCACGCTGGCGGCCATCCTGGCTGCGCATGCGATTGCCGCCCGCTTCGTGCCGCGCCAGGCGCTGATGGTCGTGGCGATGCTGGCGCTGGGGCCGGGGTTTCTCGTCAACCAGAACGTGATGGCGGACATGCCGCTGCTGGCGCTGATGAGCCTGGCCTTTCTGGCGCTGCTCCGGCGCGGAGGAGGAGACCGCCTGGCCGGAGCGGCCGGCTTCGGGGCGTTTTCCCTGGCGGTGCTGACGAAATACACCGCGCTGTTCCTGTATCCGGCGCTGCTGTGGCTCTCCCTGGCCCGGCCCCGGCGCCTGCTCTGGGCGCTGCTCCCGGTGGCGGTTCTGGTCGCCTGGGGGCTGTTCAACCTGGCCGACTACGGCGCGGTGCACATGCTGGCCCGCCCGCGCAACGAGGGCGGGCTGGTGCCGTCGCCGCGGCTGGCCTTCGCGCTGCTGGTCAACCTGGGGGTCTTCGTGCTGCCGGTTGCCGCCCTGCTGCTGCTGGCGGCGCCGGGGCGGTTGCTGTGGGGGCTGGTCTTCGCCTCGGGCTGGGCGCTCTACCTGCTGGCGGTCGAATGCTGTCTCGGCTACCCGCGCGAGGCGCTGACCGGCTGGAACGCGCTGCTGTTCGCCGCGGCCGTAACCAGCGGGGCGGCCGCCCTGCGCCACTGTGCCGGCCTGCTCGTCCGGCCAGGGCGGCAGGGGGAAGGCGCGCTGCCTGGCAGGTTTCCTGGCGGATTTTCCGCCCGGGCCGGCGAAACGGCGCTCGCCCTGTGGCTGGTCGGGGGGGTGCTGTTCCTTGCCACCTTCCCGCCTTTCATGGCCACCCGTCATGCCATGCTGATCGCCCTGCCCCTGACAATCCTGGCGCTGCGCGGCGGACGGGTGGCGCCGGGGCCGGGCCTGCGTGCGGCCGTGCTCGGGCTCTGGGCGGCGGTGGGGGTGTTCGTCACCCTGAGCGACATTTCTTATGCCCGCTTCTTCCGCGACCAGGCGCCGCTTGCCGCAGAGCGGGCCCGGGTGCTGGCAGCCCCGGGGGCAGAGCTGTTCGGCCGCGGTCACTGGGGCTGGCAGTGGTATGCGCGCGCCGCCGGCCTGAGCGAATACGACACCCGGCGCAGCCGGCTTGCGCCGGGCGACATCCTGGTGGATCCGGTCGGAATCGCGGCCCAGCGCCTGCCCGATCCGGAAAACTACGAACCGGTCGCGACCCTGCGCGCCCCGTCCGGGTGGCTGTCGATGCTGGACATGCGGCGATTTTACGCCTCGGCACTGTCGAGCGCGCCGGTCATCTCCCTTGCCCCGCCGCGCGAGATACGGATCCTGCGGCGCAGGTGAACGCCCCGGCCCGCCCGATGGCGGGGGCGAATGCGGTGGCCTTGCCCCTGCCACCGGTCTAAGGATCTAAGAGGAGAGGGACGACAAGGCAGGAACGGCAGCACCATGACGAAAATCACCCCGGTCATCCTCTGCGGCGGTTCGGGCACCCGGCTGTGGCCCAGTTCGCGCAAGGCCTATCCGAAGCAGTTCGCGCCGCTTCTCGGCGAGGAAAGCCTGTATCAGAAGACGCTGCGCCGCTTTGCGGGCGAGGCCTTCGCAGCGCCGCTGGTGATGACCAACGAGGCCTTCCGCTTCGTCTGCCGCGATCAGGCCGAGGAGCTTTCGCTGGAGCCGGGGCGGATCATTCTGGAGCCGGTGGGGCGCAATACCGCCCCCGCGATCCTCTGCGCGGCGCTGATGCTGGCCGAAGACCCGGAGGCGCTGATGCTGGTGGCGCCTTCCGATCACCTGATCCGCGACGAGGAGGCGTTCCTGGATGCCGTCTCGACCGCGGCGGCGGCGGCGGGCGGGGGGCAGCTCGTCACCTTCGGTATCACGCCGACCCATCCCGAGACCGGCTTCGGGTATCTCGAACTGGCGGCGCCTCCGCAGCCCGGAGCGGCCACGCCGCTGCGCCGCTTCGTGGAAAAGCCCGACCGGGAGCGCGCGGCGCGGATGCTGGCGCGCGGAAACTTCCTGTGGAACGCGGGCATCTTCCTGTTCCGCGCGGCCGACATCCTTGCCGCCTTCCGCGCGCATGCGCCGGACATGATCGCACCCTGCGAGGCGGCGCTCGGGCGGGCAGCTGCCGATCTCGGCTTCATCCGCCTTGCGCGGGAGCCCTATGCGGCGTTGCGCGCGGAATCCATCGACTACGCGGTGATGGAGAAGGCGGCGGGAATCTCGGCGGTGCCGCTGTCGGCGGGCTGGTCCGACCTGGGCAGCTGGGCGGCGCTGCACGCGGCGCGCCTTCCGGGGGGAGGCGGTGAGGCGACGGGCGCGGGTGCGGCGGGTGACGGCGTGCTGTGCGATGGCCCGGTAAGCGCGCTTGACTGTCGCAATTCTCTGCTGCGCTCGGAAAGCCCGGATGTGCACCTGGTCGGGCTGGGGCTGGAAAACATCGTGGCGGTCGCAACCCGCGATGCCGTTCTGGTGGCCGACCTGGCCCGTTCCCAGCAGGTGAAGGATGTGGTCGCGCTGCTGCGCGGGCGGAAGGTCGCCCAGGCCGACGAGCACCTGCGGGTGCACCGCCCCTGGGGGTGGTACGAATCGCTGTGCCTGTGCCCCGGGTTCCAGGTCAAGCGGATCATGGTCAAGCCCGGCGGCGTGCTGAGCCTGCAGTCGCATCGGCACCGCTCCGAGCACTGGGTCGTGGTCGAGGGGACCGCGCATGTGATCCTGGGCCGGCAGGAGCGGGAGCTGAAGGCGAATGAATCCGTCTATATCCCGCAGGGCGAGATACACCGGCTGGAAAACCGCACCGCGCGGCCGATGTTCCTGATCGAGGTGCAGACGGGCGACTATCTCGGCGAAGACGACATCACCCGCTACGAAGATGTCTACAACCGCAGCTGAAGCCGCGTGCGGGCGGGGGCGGCTTGCGCAGGGCAGCGTTTCGGGGCGGGAAACGCACCGCCCGCCGGGCGGAAACCGTTCTGCGCAAGGACATGATCGCCATGTCTGGCGGAATGCCGGTTCCGGTTCCGGTGCGGATGCGCTAAGCCGGGGCCGGACAGTCCGATCCGGCAGGAGGGCTTTTCCGTGCCGTGAATCGGAAACAGGGGTAATCAGTTATGAAACCTTCATTTTCCATCGGAGTCCTGTGCAACAGCAGGGAGACTCTCGCGCGCAATCTGCTCGCCTCTCCCATGTTGGCAGACCCGGATATAGAGCTGCACCTGGCCCATGATCCCGGCTCTGCCGCCGAAGCCTACAACCGCATTCTGGAGGAAAGTGCGGCTCCCCACGTCCTGCTGGTGCATCAGGATGTTTATCTGCCCCCCGGCTGGCGGCAGCGCCTCGAAAGGGCGATCGCCCAGCTGGATGCGTCGGACCCGGGCTGGGCTGTGTTCGGCGCGATCGGGATGTCGGCGGAGGGGAATCTTGTCGGCGAGGTCTGGTCAACCGGGATCGGCAAGCTGATCGGCACGGCGCTCGAACGGCCCTGCCCGGTGCAGAGCCTCGACGAGCTCCTGCTCGTGCTGCGCCGGGAGGCGGGGTTGCGTTTCGACCCGGCCCTGGACGGTTTTCACATGTATGGCACCGATATCGTCCAGAGCGCGCTTGCGGCGGGCGCCGGTGCCTATGCCTGCGCCCTGCCGCTCGTGCACAACCACCGCTTCCGCACTCGCCTGGACGAAAGCTTTTCCCGCGCCTATGCCTTCATCCGCCGGAAGTGGCGCGCCCGCCTGCCGATCAGGACGACGGTTCTGGAGGTGAGTGCGGTGGCACCTTCGCTGGCGCTCTACCGGCTGCGGGAACGGCTTTCGGTGGAGCGGCGCCGGGCGCAGGACAGCGACTGCAGGACCGATCCGCGGGTCTTTTCCGCCCGCTGCGGCTGGGAATGAGGCGCCGGGGCGCCGCCGCCCGGAGGCGGCACCCGGCGCGGGCTTTCGCCCTCGTGTCGCGCGCGGGCCGCCTTCAGGCTTCGCCTCTTTCGACCAGCGCGCTTTCGGTGGCATCGGCATCGGCGAAGCGGCCGTAGGGGCCGACATCGATTTCCGAGCGCAGGATCCGGGCCGGATTGCCCGCCGCCACGCAGCGCGGCGGCACCGAGCGGGTCACGACGGCGCCGGCACCGATGACGCAGTTGTCGCCGATCTCCACCCCGGGCAGGATCAGGCTGCCGCCGCCGATGAAGCAGTTCTTCCCGATCCGGGTGTGCAGATACAGCCCGCGCGTGCGGTCATGGGTAAGGATGCGGACGTCGAAGGCCACATAGGAATAGGCTCCCACATGCACGCCCGGCGCAAAGGTCCGGTCGAACTTCGCCGAAAGCGAGAATTCGGCAGTCGGGTGGATGTCCATTCCCCACAGCCGGTTGTAGTACAGGCGTTTCGCCTCCACGAGAATGCGCCGCAACCAGCGCAGCCGGTTGAGCCCGCGCTTTCTGGCCTTCCGGAATTCAGCCATTGCCGCTTCTTCCTGTCCTGACGTTGCCTGTTCCTGTCCTGACGTTGCCTGCCGTGGTGCCATTTCCCGCCTTTCCCGAAGAAGCCGCCGGGCGCCTGCGGGGGTGTTTCGAGGCGCGCCGCTCCCCGGCGGCGGCCCCTGCCGGCGCGACTTCGGGATCTTCTCCGGCCCGGTCGCGGATCCAGGCGCTGGCCCCGAGCAGGAAGCAGACGAAGGCATAGGTCGGCCCCCAGATGTGAACGGTGACCAGCGACATCGAAAGCCCGATGAAGGCGATCACCAGCCCCTTGCGCATCAGGGCCACCTCGGGATCGCCGATCTTCAGCCGGCCGAGTCCGACGATCACGCTCAGGAAGGTTCCGGCAATGAACAGGAAGCCGGGAATCCCGTGCCGCATGGCATTGACCAGCCAGAAATTGTCCACGCTCGGGCTCAGCCAGCCCGGGCGCACCCAGTCGCGCATCCCCAGCCCGAAGAGCGGATTGGCCAGGACGTTCTTCATCCCCCAGTCGAAGATGATGATCCGCATGTAGCCGGTGCCGGCGTTGAAGGTGGCATAGGAGATGAACACCTCCATCGGGGTCCGGTTCGACAGCAGGTCGATCACCACATAACCGGCGACGGTCAGCCCGATCAGCAGCTTCCAGTGGTTGCGCAGCCCGTGCATGATCCTGTCCCACATGGTGATGCCGATCTGGGTGACGACCGAGAGCAGCGCGCCGCTGGAGAGGGAAAAGAAGGTGTTCACCAGCGAAAGCCAGGCCAGCCGGTAGCCGGCGGTTCCCTGTCCGCCGGGGCGGATCCGGTGATACAGCAGCCCGAAGGCGGTTGCCGCGAATACCCCGAACAGGATCGGATGTTCGAACACCGTATGCGCGCGATACATGCCCAGGCGCTTCTGGTAGGAGGGGTTGGCATGTACCCAGTTGTAGGTGTCGGCGATCGCATCGGCGATTCGCGAATAGACGCGGATGCCGGTGGTGGATTCGAGTACCGCCGCCGGGGCCAGGAACAGCAGCGCCAGCACCAGAAGCTTGAGGACGTGCCGGTATTCCCGCGGGCCCCGGACCAGGATCCGCCCCACCAGATAGGCCCCCAGCCCTTCGATCACGGTCATCCCGACAAGTTCGATCCTCCCCAGGCCGTGGTTGTAGAAGAAGGTCAGCCCTGCCCAGGCCAGATAGGCCAGGAACAGGCCGTCCTGGGTGCGCAGCCGCCCCGCGCGCCCCGAGATCCAGGCGATCAGGAGCGGGACGAACAGGGTCAGCAGCACCAGGCGGTGAGGATTCAGGTAGAGCGGTCCGAGATAGAGCTGGAGCGGCATCAGGAGGCTGAGCACGAAAAGCGTCAGCGGCAGGGGGGGACGCGCTGCTGCAGCCGGTGGCGCCAGCGTGCCCCGCCGCGCGGCAGGCGCCGGGCGAGCGGTTTTCGCGCCGTCCCTTTCCGCCGCCTTGCCCCGGCAGTCGCCCGGAGGCTGCGGGCGCGCCCTCCCGGCCACCGTCGCGGTGCGGGTCCGGGGCGGTTTCGCCCCGTTCGGAAAGCGGGTATATGCGACCATCTGCCTAACTCCGCCCCGGGCGGAAGAGCTGCCACGCGCCGGCCGGCCGTCTGTCGGCAAGGGGCGGCGCGCCGACGAGGGCCAGACTATCCGCGCGGGCAGCCATCCTCAACCGTCGCCTGCCAGCCCGCCCGGAGCCGGCTCCGGGCGGGAGCTGCCTCCGTGGTGGCGGCGCATGGCGAAGATCCGTTCGTAGGCGGCCAGAAGGTGCGGCCGGGAATGCTCCCAGCCAAGGCTTTCCAGCACGCGCCGGCGCCCGTATGCGCCCATCCTGCGGCGTTCTTCCGGGTGCTCGATCAGCCAGGCGATCTTGGCGGCGAAATCCGCAGGGTCGTTTGCGCGGGCATAGAGCGCGGCATCGCCGGCCGAGGCGCGCCCCTCGGTCAGCTGGAACTGGACCACGGGCTTGCCCAGGGTCATGTATTCCATCACCTTGTTCATGGTCGAGATGTCGTTCATGGGGTTCTTCGGGTCCGGGCTGACGCCGATGTCGGCCGTGTTGAGAACCCGCAGCAGATCCTCGCCGTAGAGCGGGCCGGTAAAGGTGAAATGCGCGGCCAGCCCGCGGGCTGCGACATCGGCCCTTACCGCCTCCAGATGCGGACCGAAGCCGACGATGGCGAAATGCACGTCGGTCTTTCCCAGCCGGTTGATCAGGTGGTCGGCCGCGGCAACGAGCAGGTCCATCCCCTCCTGCTGCCCGATCACGCCCACATAGCCGATCAGCACCGAAGCCCCCTTCTTCAGGGACGGGTCGGAAGGCTGCGGCACGAATTTCTCGGTCTGCGGAGCCGAGCGCACCACGAAGACGTTTTCGGGCGCCATCCGGCCGCGCTTGACGGCGATCCGGCGGAAGCTCTCATTGGTGGCGATCGACACGTCGGCGCAGGCGAAGTTCAGCCGTTCCCACAGGCGCATGATCCCGTACAGCAGCCCCCGGCGGCCGAACTTGGCCTCGAACAGTTCGGGGCAGACATCGTGGTGATCGAACAGGTAGCGCACGCCGCGCGGCCGGTAGGCAAGCGCCAGCAGAAAGACGAGATCGGGCGGGTTGCAGCCGTGGATGACGTCGAAACCGCGCTCGCGCCATATCCTGCGGGCCAGGCGGAACCAGTGGCGGAGCGCATGCGTGTATTCCCGGGCGTAGGCGATGGCGCCCGAATGCGCTTCGGGCGGGGCCGGATGGCGGTAGATGTGGACGCCGTCGATTTCCTCGTAGGGGAGTTCCCAGCCGCGGCCCGTTGGGCTGATGACGCTGACCTCGTAGCCGGCCTGGCGCAGCGTGGTGGCTTCCAGCCACACCCGACGGTCGAGCGGCACCGGCAGGTTTTCCACTACGATCAGAACGCGGCGCCCGTGCTCTGGTTCCATCTGCTCCATCCTGTCCGCCCTTTCCCGGCGCCTTCTTCCCGGCGGCTTCGCCTCGCGCCGGCGCGTCGGCAGGAGCGAGGTGCATGTTCGCCCGCCTCTGCCCTTCCTGTCTCCGCCTTGCCGCGCCTTCCTGCGGTCGCACCCGTGCCGAGCTGCGGGAGGCCCATGACAGGCGCGACATGACAGGCGCGACATGGCAGGCGCGGCGGAGGCGGCACCTGCGCAGCCCGTGGGCGAGAAGGCCGCCTGAAACCGCGCCGGAACGCCTGCATGCGCCGTTGCGCCGGATCTGCAGGCCATGTAGCAACTTAACCGAAGCGGCGGTATGGGCACCAGCCGAATATCCTGCTTCAGGCAACATTGTGCCGCAGCGGCGGAAAACGTTTCCCGGGGCCGGGTGGTGGCGGCGTCTTTCCGCAGCTCCGCACCCGGGGCTTGCGCCGGTCGGCACCCTGTGCCGGGTGGCGCCGGCGCGGCGGGTGGTGCGCCGGAGGCGCGGAAAGGGAACGGGGCGAAAGGCTTGTCGTGCTCATATCGGTCATCATTCCGCATCTGAACCAGCCCGAGGCGCTCGAGCGGTGTCTCGAATCGCTGCACGCCCAGAGCGGCCTGCGCAGCGATGTCGAGATCATCGTGGTCGATAACGGCTCGGCGCGACCGCCCGCCGCGATCTGCGCGCGCTGGCCCGGGGTGCGGCTGCTGCACGAAAGCCGGCCCGGCCCCGGCCCGGCCCGCAACAGGGGAATCGCCGATGCCGGGGGCGAAATCCTGGCCTTCATAGATGCCGACTGCCGCGCCGACGGCGGCTGGCTGGCCGCGATCGAGAGGGCCTTTGACGACCCTGACATGCAGATCGCGGGCGGCGACGTGCAGGTGCCGTTCGAGGATCCGGCGCGCCCCACCGCGCTGGAATGCTACGAGCGCGTCTATGCGTATCGCAACCGCCGCTATGTGGCTGCCGGCTTTTCCGGCACCGGCAACATGGCGACACGCCCCGAGGTCTTTGCCGCCGTCGGTCCGTTCGGCGGGGTCGAGATCGCCGAGGACCGGGACTGGGGGCGGCGGGCAACTGCCCTGGGCTACCGGATACGCTACCTGCCGGAAATGATCGTCTATCATCCGGCGCGCACCGATTTCGGGCAGATGCGCGCGAAATGGGCGCGCCACATCCTGCACGACTTCCGCCGGGTGAGGGGCGTGACGGGGCGGGTGCGATGGGCAGCGCGGGCGCTGGCGGTGGCGCTGTCTCCGGCGGTCGAGCTGGTCCGGATCCTGGCAACCGACCGGCTGCGCGGCCCCGGCCAGCGGGCACGCGCCTTCGCTTGCCTGCTGCGGGTGCGCCTCTATCGGGCCGGGCGGATGCTTGCCGTGCTCCTCGGGGGTGCTGGGCGCTCGGCCGAGCGCGGCTGGAACCGGGGCGCTGGCGACGGCTGAGCAGCGCGCGCCGCTTGCGCCGCCCGCTCAGAGCAGGATCAGCACGTTGTCCGGTGCGGCTTCCGAAGGGTCGGCCTTCTGTGCCGCCGCCGAATCCTCCTCGGGGGGCAGGAACAGGTTGTTCACATCTTCGATCGTCGGCGCCGGCGGTGCTCCGTCGGGCAGAACGAGGTTCCCGTTCGCATCGGGCAGCAGGCCGAACTTGCTGATGACCGTTTCCACGGTCTTCTGATAGGCGGACATGATCCGGGCGCTTTCTTCCGGGCTGTGCTCCTGCGGGCCGGAGGGGCTTGCGGCGCCCTCCTGGATGCCGGAGGGCGGGGCGCCGGTCCCGCCGGGGCTTTCGTTGCCTGCGTCGCCGGGGGCGCTCTCTGCCGGGGGGGGCGTTGCGCCGGATCCCGTTCCGTTCGCGCCGCCGTTGCCGGTTTCGCCCGGCGGCGGAACCTGGCCGGCAGCGCCGCCTTCCGGCGCTCCGCCGGTATCCGCGGGGGGCGTTCCGGCGCCCTCCGTCGCGCTTCCGCCGGCCGTTGTGCTGCCGCCGTTCCCGCCCTGGCCTGAGGGGGACCATCCCCCGGTGACGAGCGCCGGGTTGTCGCTCGACCAGGCCGGCAGGCTGGCCATGTAGTTGTCTATGAAGGCGGCGGTGGCCGGGTCCGAATAGTCGAGCAGCCGGTTCTGCGTCCCGTCATCGCCGATTCCGTTCACCGTCACCTTGCTGGAAAGATTGCCGTAGGCGCTGGCATTGGGGGAATTGCTGATCAGGATCCAGGGCACCGGCTGTTGCGAACCGGGGGGAAGCTGAACCTTGTCGTCCAGCAGGACGGCATTGTCGTAGACTTGGGCGTTGGTGGTCCATTCCACGGCGATGCCGTGCCAGGTGGCGGCGTGGATCACGTTGTCGTGGATGCGGATGTCGTCGTAGTAGCTTCCGTTCGTGCCGCCGCCGCGCATCTGCTCGTTGCCGATGAAGATGCCCTGGCTGATCGCGTTGCCGCTGGTGTCTAGGATGTTGCCGGAGATTTCGACATTGGAGGTGACGATGGTCGCATTGGTGGACCAGATCTGGATGAAGTCCGAATGGTTGATCGTCTGGTCCGAGCCGTAGAAGTCATGCATGTAGTTGTTGGAGATCGTGGCGTTCACGAGTCCGCCGGCGCGGAAACCGTCTCCCTGCAGGCCGAACAGCTCATTGCCCTCGAAGCGCAGCCCCGTCACCTCCAGGAAACCGGCGCCGTGGTAGTAGTTGGACAGGGTGTTGTCGGCGAACAGGATGTCGCTGGAGTTGCGTATCAGCACCGCGCTGGCCCCCTTGGTGGCAGTGCCGGAACTGTCCAGATAGCCGTTGGCTGTGCTGGTCATGACATTGCCGACGAATTCGATGTGATCGCTGTTGCTGACCCGGAGATCGTGCACGCCGGAGGGGGCCGAGCTGCTGTCCACGAGCAGCCCGGTCATGGTGATATATGAAGAATTGAGCAGGTAGATGTTGGTCACCAGCGGCGGATTGGTCGGATCCAGCCCCTTGATCAGGACCGGGTTGTTCGCATCTCCCAGCCCGTTGGCGAAGATGTCGTAGGGGCCGCCGGAGGGATCCAGCAGGATCGTTCCGCCGCCCGATCCGGTCAGGCTGGCCAGGGCCGCGCTCAGCTCGGCCGAAGTGGTGACGGTGACCGTCGCATTGGAAAACTGCGCATGGGGCGTGTAGGTCGTGGGCATTCTTGCTCCTGCCTTGCTCCTGCATTCATGTTCGATGCCCGAAACGCGATACGGGCACTCGTCGTCCCCCTCGTCTCAAGTGCCGGCAGCTCATTTCCAGGCGCGTTACGTCCGGAAGGAAAAGATGCCGGGCGAATCTGGCGCAAATTTGTCCGCAATTTGCGGAGCATTTGTCTGCGCGAAGATCCGGCCACGGGAAATCGTTACTGGCACCGGGCAGCCGAATGCCCTTCCCCGGCGGCGCCGCGCGCTCCGTTGCCGGTGCGGGTGCCGCCACGGATCTGTTAGGGAATGCGTGCAGGCGCGACAACGGCCGCGCCGTGTGCTGGGCGGCATCCTGCCGTGCGCCCGGGGCCATCCGGGCAGCTTTCTGCCGCGTCCTCCGGGTCGCGGGCGGATTTTCGCGCAGGGGGCGGATTTTCGCGCAGGGCGTTTGCGGAATTTCTTGCAGCCGGTCCCGATCCGGTGCCGGTTTCGGCTCCTGCCGGCAGGCGGCGATGCGCCGACCTTTCGGGCGGGCGTGCACCGCAGACGCCCGGGCCTGTGACGTGCGTGCCCTCTTCTTCCGGCGGTCCCGCCGGGAACGGGCCCCGCTTCAGCGGTCCTTCTTTACCGTCTCTTCCCAGAAATCGAAAACGGCCAGCGCCAGAACGAAGATGGCGATCACCCAGAACGGAAGCCCGCCCAGGAAACCGGCAAAGCCGGTCGAGATGCTCCAGGCCAGCCCGGTGATGAAGCCGATGAGCAGCAGGGTGGCGATTGCCGCGACGATTATCATGCTCGCCCTGTCCAGCATCCCGTTTCTCCTTCGTTTCAGCGCGTCATGTCGGTTGCTGCGTGTTGTTGCAGTGTGTTCAGGAGCCAGCCGGCGGTGCGCATCAGCCGGTCGTCCTCTTCGGCGGCGCCGATCAGCTGCACCCCGACCGGCAGGCCGCTCTCTCCCACCAGCAGCGGCAGGCTCACCGCCGGCAGGCCGCACAGCGACCACAGCGTGCAGAAGACCGGATCGCCGGTCGTGCCGTCGCTCAGCGGCGGGGCCTCGCCGGTGGCGGCGGGCGCGATGATGGCGTCGTAGTCGTTGAAGAAATCGCGAAAGAAGGCCTCGGCGCTGGCCTTGACCTGCAGCGCCTCGTCATAGGCGTCGCGGGGGATGTCGCGGGCGCGCGCCAGCGTCTCGCGCAGCTGCGGCGACAGCCGGTCGCGGTTCTCGGCGAAGAACTTTTCGTGCCGGTGCAGGATCTCGTAGTCCTGGATGGTGCGGTGCACGCCCAGCAGCGCCGTCAGCCGCTCATGCGGGGGCAGGCGGTCCACCTGCCCGCCGAGCGCTTCGAGAAGCTCCTCGAACCCCGCGCGGGCATCCTCGTCCAGCCGCGCGTGCCAGGGCATCTCCAGCCAGGCGAAGGCCGGCTCCACCGGGGCCTCCGCCCGGCTGCCGGCCAGCATTTGCGGGCGCGGGCGGGGGTAGGAGGCCGGGTCGGCCGGATCGTAGAGGGCCAGCGCGTCGGCCAGCGCCGCGGCGTCCTCGAGGCCGCGCGCGAACACGCCGATCTGGTCGAGCGCGGCCGACATCTCCCACACGCCGCGCCGGGAAATCACGCCGCGGCCGGGCTTGAAGCCGAAGCAGCCGCAGAACGAGGCCGGCCGGATCACCGAGCCGTTGGTCTGGGTGCCCACCGCCAGCGGCACGTGGCAGGCCGCCACCGCCGCTGCCGAGCCCGAGGACGAGCCCCCCGGCGTGCGTGCCGGATCATGCGGGTTGCGGGTTCCGGCCGGGGCCATGAAGGCCAGCTCGGTGGTCACGGTCTTGCCCATGATCACCGCCCCGGCCTCGCGCAGCCTGTCCACCAGCGCCGCGTCGGCCTCGGGTCGGCGGCCTTCGAGGATCTCCGTGCCGCATTGCGTGGGCATGTCGCGGGTATCGATGATGTCCTTGAGCCCCACCGGGATCCCGTGCAGCGCCCCCACCGGGCGCCCGGCCTTGCGGATCGCGTCGGCCTCGCGCGCCTGCTTCAGCGCCGCCTCGGGGTCCAGATGGGCCCAGGCGCGGACGGTGCCCTCGGTGGCCTCGATCCGCTTGAGGCAGGCCGAGACCAGTTCCTCGGAGGAAAGCAGCCCCTCGCGCATCAGCGCCAGCGCTTCCAGCGCGCCGCGCTCCTCGGGCGGGGTCGGCCTGCGCGCCTCCGTCACTGGACATATTCCCCGAACAGGTAGTCGGGCAGCCACAGCGCGATGCCGGGGAACTGGTAGAGCAGCACCATCGACAGGATCACGATGCCCAGATACGGCATGATCCCGCGGAAGATGTCCATCAGCTCCACCTCCTTCTTGAGCACCCCCTTGAGGTAATAGGCCGACATCGCCATCGGCGGGGTGAGGAACGAGGTCTGCAGGTTCAGCGCGATCAGCATGGCGAAGAAATAGGGGTTGATGTCGAACACTTCGAGCATCGGCAGGAAGATCGGCACGAAGATCACCAGGATCTCCGACCACTCCAGCGGCCAGCCGAGGAAGAAGATGATGAGCTGCGCGATCACCAGGAACTGCCAGGGTTCGAGATTCATCGCCAGCACCCAGTCCTTGATGACGTCGTGCCCGCCGAGATAGGAGAACACGCTGGCGAAGGTCCAGGAGCCCACGAACAGCCAGCACACCATCGCCGTGGCCTTGGCGGTGAGAAAGACGCTTTCCTTCACCTTCTTCCAGGTGAGCGAGCGATACATCGCCGCCAGCACCAGCCCGCCCATCGCTCCCATCGCGGCGGCTTCGGCCGGGGTGGCCAGCCCGCCCAGGATCGAGCCCAGCACCAGCATGATCAGCACCGTCAGCGGCACGAAGGAGATCAGCAGATCCAGGTAGATCTTGCCCGGCGGCGGCACGTCTTCTTCGCGCGGTTTCGGTGCGATGGTGGGCTGGAAATAGACCCGGATGATCACGTAGGCGATGTAGAGCCCGGCCAGCATCAGCCCCGGGAACATGGCCGCGGCGTAAAGGCGCAGCGGCGACAGCTCGGCAATGGCGGCATAGACGATCAGCATGATCGAGGGCGGGATCAGGATGCCCAGCGTGCCGCCCGCACAGATGACACCGGAGGCGAAGCGCCTGTCATATCCGGCCGTGGCCATGGCCGGAAAGGCCAGAAGCCCCATCAGCGTCACCACCGCGCCCACGATGCCCGAGGCGGTCGAGAACACCGCGCAGGTGATCAGCGCCGCAATCGCCATCGAGCCGGGCAGGTTGCGCGCTGCCATCTGCAACGACTGGAACAGCCGGTTCACGATGTTGGCGCGCTCCACCACATAGCCCATGAACAGGAACAGCGGGATGGCGACCAGGGTGTCGTTCTCCATCACCGAATAGGTGTTCTGGTTCAGCAGGTAGAAGATCTGGTTGTCGAAGATCTCGGCAAAGGTCTCGGGCGCGTGCCAGTAGGCGTAGTAGCCGAAGCCCACTCCCATCGCCAGCAGCGTGAAGGCGATCGGAAAGCCCAGCAGCACCAGCCCGATGAACAGGGTGAGCATCAGAATGGCAACTTGGGGGTCTGTCATTTCCTGCTGTCCCGTCTTTGCGTTCCGCCAGGGCGCCGTCCCGCCAGGGCGCCGTCGGTGGCGCCGTCAGTGTTTCTGGGAGGAGGCGGTGTCCTGAAGATCCATCAGGATGTCCTCGGTTTCCTTCACGTCATCCAGCCGCTGGGGCCAGCTGCCGGTGCGCATGGCGATCCAGCAGCGCGCCAGTTCCGCCAGCCCCTGCAGGATCAGCAGGAAACCGGCCGCCGGGATCAGCGTCTTGAAGTAGTAGACCTGAATGCGCGCCGGGCTGTTCCAGGAAACCTCCTTGTAGCGCCAGCTGTCGGCGGCGATTTCCCAGCCGAACCAGAACAGCGCCAGCATGCCCGGAAAGAAGAAGATCAGGTACAGGAAGAAATCCAGCCGCGCCTGCCATTTGGTCGAAAACAGCCGGTAGAGCACGTCGCCGCGCACATGGCTGTCCTGGGCCAGCGCATAGGGGCCGGCCATCAGGAACAGCGCCCCGTACATCTGCACCATCATGTCGAAGGCCCAGACCGTGGGCGCGTTCAGCACGTAGCGCACGAAGACCTCGTATGTCACCGAAAGCGTCAGGATCAGGATGCACCAGCCGAATGCACGCCCCACCCAGATGCTCAAGCCCTCGATCGTGTAGATGAACCTGTTCACGGCCGTTCCCACCCGTATGTCCCCGGTGCTCCGGGGGCCGGCGCGCGGCCCCCGGAAATTCTTGCGTCACGTCCCTTGCGGGGATCAGCCGAAATAGTGCCTGTAGGCCAGCTTGTAGTCGGGCTGGTTGAGGTTCAGGTAGTTCATCACCTCCTTGGCATAGGCCTTCTGGCTCTCGACCACCTTGGCGAAGAACGGGTCTTCGTTGGCGATCCGCTCCACCACCTTGTCCCAGGCCTTGAGCTGCTCGGCCATCACGCTGTCCGGCGTGCGGTGCACCTTGACCCCGCTTTCCTCCTGCAGCTTCACCAGATCCTCGGCATAGCGCTTGGTGTTGTTCCAGTAGAAGTTGGAGTTCTCGGCCTCGGAGGCATA
>Ga0256839_1001829_pt1 | contig 24991 bp, 25 predicted proteins | sample 354166metaG_FD_185968 | JGI IMG/M metagenome (GOLD analysis project Ga0256839, IMG submission 185968) | Hydrothermal vent microbial communities from Mid Atlantic Ridge, Atlantic Ocean - 354-166 | ecosystem: Environmental > Aquatic > Marine > Hydrothermal vents | place: Atlantic Ocean: Mid... | reverse complement strand
AACATGGTGATCTTTTCGCCCAGAAAATTAAGGTCTATTATACTATTTCTGGGTGTTTTGTTCCTTGCTTTTTTATAGATAATTCTTTATTAATCATTTGGATAGGTTGTTTTTCAGGGGTGACTATGTTAACTTTTGCATATCGAAATCATGTTATTGGTTTGACGGCTATTCTTATTATTTTTTTCTTTGACATTACTGAAATTATTTCACTGTGTTTCGATCTTCTAAGTAATGCGCTGGACTCATTGTTAACATTGAGTATCTTATTATATGAATGGATTGAATTTGGCATCGAAGGTTTTTTTGAGCATACATTTCAGTTGGACCATCATCAGGCAGAATTTGCAACATTTTACACACTCTTGAGTATTGCAATTCTCCTGGGAATTTATTTATGGATTACATTACCTCATTTAAGCATTAAATTATTAAGGAATTTAAAAGCCCAATGGTTTAAAAGAAAAAGGAAAACCCTTCATTCCTGGCGCTCAATGTCGTTAGTCAAAAAAACCCAATGGTTTACAATTACTATTGTAAGTGCAACAAGTATGCTTTTATTAGTTTGAATAGTGCCGACAAACCCTGAAAAACAACGATGGTCTGATATTTCAAACACAGTTTGTTATTTTAATAATACACTGAATTAAATTAATACCCTGTTGTTACTTGGTGTATTATTGGCCTATGAAATTTGTTCTGGTTTTATTAAGCCTTTTTTCTCTCAACGGCTGTAGTACTTTAAATTTCATTTCAGCACCATTTGATCATGCTGTACTTGGAAATCAAGTGGAATCATTATTCCGGAGACAAAATCAGGCTAGTCATCAAGTCATGATGCTATTGCTGGAAGAATCCCAAAATATTGACTTAGAAAAAATTGAACAAGCTGAACTCTCAATGCTTGAAGCATGTAAATCATTAAATGAATTTGCCATTCTTGAACGAGATAATCAAAAAATCAACCTTTCAAAAAAACAAAGAATTCTAAGATCAATCCCTTCTTGCGAACAAAAAACCGCAGCTCTGGAAAAACTATTAAGACAAATTTCTAAAAAATAGCTCCCCTCTTTCTTCAATAGAATTTTGAATTAATAATCAATATATACTTCGCTCGGTCATGGATGCGGAATTTATAGCGCACTGATTTTTGTCGAGAGCAAGGCACTAAATCAGGCGCATAGCGAGCTACGCAACTGTTTTAGTAACGCAGCTACCGGCAAAAACTCAGTCGTTAGAAATCCGCAGTCGTGGCTGCGCGAAGTATATTATAAAAAACTCTACATTCAATCGAACAAAAACCTCTATTTCCCCGCCTTATGTAACTTTATCACTGAGCTACACTTTGATCTATGTCAATATATTACTTCGTTCTTAAATACTAAAATTATATTGAGGTGACCTATGCTTGATTTTATGCTTGAAATTTTTTCATCCGTTTTACAAATGAACATGAGAGACCATCATGAGATTCCTTTTGCCCTACCTTTGGTAATGGGTTCTTTCGCCGGCTTTACTATTGGTTTTATAATCCTACAGTTTATAGGCAATGAACAAAAACAGGCAAGGGCCAAAATCGCTGACAGAAATCAAAACCAGGATGAAAACCTTTCCTGAGAGGCCCATTATTTAGACTTATACTTCGCGCGGTCACGGATGCGGAATTTATAGCGCACTGATTTTTGTCGAGAGCAAGGCACTAAAACAGGCACATAGCGAGCTACGCAACTGTTTTAGTAACGCAGCTATCGGCAAAAACTCAGTCGTTAGAAATCCGTAGTCGTGACCGCGCGAAGTATAACTCCCCCTCACCTTCAACATTACAATAATATTAATTTACACGGCTACTTAGTTTTAAATAACCGTTTGTTGAAGGCAAGGAGGTATCTTAATTACCAGGCAATTTTCTTAAGTATCCTCTAGCCTGATCAAATAATCTACGTACTGCTTGCTTGTATATTTCCTGTCTAATCGTATTGGCTTCTGCGGCCTTACCTAATACAGTATCACCTGATTGATCATCGAAAAAATCTCTACTGAGTTCAATGCTGTCCCTGGGCATTAAACTATTGCCATCAGCATCAAGTAATTCGAAAGTTAACACATAATACAATTCATATTCGGTAGCTTTACCTGTCGTGCTCAATGACAAAACATTCTGTCTCATATTGTCTTCGATAACATGGAGCACTAATCCAGCACTTTCAGGCTCAGAAACCAATTTTGCCGATGATGTTTTAATGAGCTTTTTGAGCTGCTTCTTCAAGGCTGGTGACGCCCCCTCAACATACAAATTCCTATATTGCTCAGGTAAATCGATTGCTCGGCGCAAATGATATCCACACGAGACGGTCAACATCAGTAATATCGTAATAATAATATTTTTTAATATCATGACCTATATTTCCTAAACCACGATATTAACGAGTTTTTTTGGCACCACTATGATTTTTCTAATAGTCTTACCTTCAATAAACTTTTGCACATGCTCTTCATTTAAGGCCTGTTTTTCAATTTCATCCTTAGCAGCATTAATTTCAACAATAATTTTTCCACGCAGTTTTCCATTAACCTGAACAACCATTTCCAGACTATCCTGGGTCAAGGCTGATTCATCAACAATAGGCCAAGATGCTTTATCTATATCAATCTGATTTCCTAATTCTTGCCAGAGCTGATGGGAAATGTGAGGCACAATTGGGTAAAGCATTAAAATAATTGCTTGCAGCGCTTCTTTCATTACTGCTCTGCCCAAATCTGAATCATCATTGAATTTAGACAAGGCATTAATAAGCTCCATATTTGCCGCAATTGCTGTATTAAAGGTATGTCTGCGACCCATATCATCAGTGACTTTTTTTATGGTTTGATGAAGTTGTCTGCGGACATTTTTTTGTTCTTCAGTCAACTGGCTCGAATCCATCTCCTGACTTACAATTTCTGACTCAAGTGATTGAAAAACCAATCGCCACAAGCGCTTTAAAAAACGGAAAGCTCCCTCGACTCCAGTATCAGACCACTCCAGGGATTGTTCAGGGGGCGCAGCAAACATAACGAATAAACGAACTGTATCCGCGCCATATTGTTCAATTAATCCCTGAGGATCAACGGTGTTTCCTTTTGATTTTGACATTTTACTGCCATCTTTCAGAACCATACCTTGGGTCAATAAATTTTTAAAGGGTTCATCACAGTCCAGCAATCCCTCATCCCGTAATAATTTTGTATAAAAACGTGCATACAATAAATGCAAGATAGCGTGTTCAATACCCCCAATATAATGGTCAACAGGTAGCCACTCATTCGCTTCTGGCGACAACATGGCTTCATCACTGGCACCCGCAAAGCGAGCAAAATACCAGGAAGATTCCATAAAAGTATCAAAAGTATCAGTTTCTCTTCTAGCCTGCTTTGAACACTTTGGACATTCAACATGCGAAAAAGTTGGATGACTTCCTAACGGTGAACATGAACCGTCCAGCACAACATCCTTGGGCAATGTCACGGGTAAATCATTGTCAGGCACAGGAACTGTTCCACAGCTGTCACAATAAATAACCGGAATGGGCGCCCCCCAATAGCGTTGCCTGGAAACCCCCCAATCGCGTAAGCGGTAATTGACTTTACGTTGCCCCTTACCCTGCTTCACCAGTTTTTCAGCAATCGCAGTAAAGGATTCCTCTGAAGTCAGACCATCAAACTCGCCTGAGTTTTTTAAAATACCTTTTTCAGTAAATGCTTGATCGGCACAATCATCATTTTGACCATCTTTATCAAACACGACTTGCTTAATAGCAATGCCGTAACGTTGAGCAAATTCAAAATCTCGCTGATCATGGGCGGGAACGGCCATTACCGCTCCAGTGCCATAGCCCATTAATACAAAATTAGCTATCCAGACTGGAACCTGTTCCCCAGTGACTGGATGTATTGCTTTTATTCCAGAATCTACACCGCGCTTTTCCATGGTTTCCATTGCTGCCTCAGAAGATTCCATGGCTTTGCAGGAATCAATAAAGTCAGCCAACTCCGGTTTTGCCTTTAAAGCCTCTATAGCTAATGGATGTTCTGCAGCAACCGCCAAATAAGTCACTCCCATCAATGTATCAGGGCGAGTAGTGTAAATTTTTAATGGCTCATCCATTCCAACAACGGCAAATTTGATTTCCAGCCCTTCAGATCTACCAATCCAGTTTGCCTGCATGGTTTTAACTTGTTCCGGCCAACCTTCTAGCTGTTCAAGAGAATTGAGCAATTCATCTGCATAGGCAGTAATTTTCATAAACCACTGCGATATTTCTTTTCTTTCAACAGGCGTATCACAACGCCAACAACAGCCATCTATGACTTGCTCATTAGCAAGAACGGTCATATCATTTGGACACCAATTGACCGGCGCAGTTTTTTTATAAACCAGACCTTTTTCTAACAAACGGAGAAAAAACCATTGCTCCCAACGGTAATAATCAGGATCACAAGTTGCTAGTTCTCTTTCCCAGTCATAACCAAACCCCAATTTCTTTAACTGCTCACGCATGTAGTCAATATTCTTATAAGTCCAATCTGCCGGGTGTACATTATTTTGCATGGCGGCATTTTCAGCAGGCAAACCAAAAGCGTCCCAGCCCATTGGTTGCAGCACATTTTTCCCCTGCATTCGTTGAAAACGGCTAATAACATCACCAATCGTATAGTTTCTGACATGCCCCATGTGCAATTTACCGCTAGGATATGGAAACATTGACAGGCAATAATATTTTTCCTGATCAAGGGTGTTCCTGGCTCGGAATATTTGATTATCTTGCCAATACTGTTGTACTTTGGGCTCTATGACTGTTGGATTGTAATTTTCTTGCATCCTGTATTCGTCTTTTTACGGTCAAAAGCGTTAGAATACCGTACACTTGCATATTTCGGAAGTTTCATTTTCAGGAGTACCCCATAATGAGCGAAAATAAATTAGTTGATGCCTACAATAAAATAATCACCCATCTTCATGAAGACCTTGGCGATGCTTCAAGAACATTGGCCAGAGCCTTGGAAGCTGCAAAAGAAAAATTAAGTGAAGTTGGCGGTTTAACCCAGGAAGAAATTAACAAGGTTGCTGATTATGTTAAACGTGACATCGAAGAAGTTGCTCATTCCCTGGTCAAATCTGATGAAGAGACCGATGACGAATCATTAGCGGAATGGCTGAAATTTGATATTGAATTAATTGAAAATTTTGCACTGGATGCTTTTATGAGTGTCGCTGATAAAACACGCATAGAATTGGCTAAGCTAGAACAAATGGCAAAATTGAACAGCATTTATGAGACAGGGGAAATTACTGGCCCGGGCACCCTTATCTGTGAACATTGTGGCGAACAATTAACCTTTAAAACGACCAGTGAAATTCCTAAATGCCCCAAGTGTGGCGGACTAACTTTTAGGCGCAGTTGATATAATCTGCACAAGCCTTATAATGCGGTCTTTATCTAGTTGATTTTATGGAAATAACAAATGCGTAGAGTGATTTTTAATCAAAAAGGTGGTGTTGGAAAATCAACCATTACTTGTAATCTGGCTGCAATAAGTGCAGTGGAAGGCAAACGAACATTAGTGATTGACCTGGATATCCAGAGCAATTCAACGCAGTACTTATTAGGCCAAAAAATGGCTAATGCCGATGAAACCATCGCCGATTTTTTTAAAAACACTTTAAGTCTGGGATTATTTGGAGGTCAACAATCAGGCCTGGACACGCTAATTCATGAAACACCTTACCCAGATTTATTTATTATCCCTTCACATTCAGACCTGGAACCATTACAAAGCAGACTGGAAGCGAAATACAAGATTTTTAAATTGCGCGAAGGATTGGACCGTCTGGAAGGATTTGACGCCATTTATATAGACACCCCACCTATCCTGAATTTTTATAGTCATTCTGCGTTGATTGCTGCCGATAAATGTTTAATTCCATTTGACTGCGATGCATTTTCCAGAGAATCGTTATACACTTTGCTGCAAACCTTAACAGAAGTTAGAGCAGATCATAATAATTCACTGGAGGTTGAAGGTATTATTGTCAATCAATTTCAAAGTCAGGCTAATTTACCCAGACAATTGGTTGAAGAATTGGTTTCTGAAGGTCATCCCGTCCTAAATTCCAGGATTTCTCCTTCCGTTAAAGTACGTGAATCACATAGCAAGTCCATGCCTTTGGTTCATTACATGCCAAACCACAAATTAACAGACGAATTCCGCGCATTACATGCAGAAATAACTCAACATTAATACTTCAAACCTTCATTTGGATTAGGGGCTTCCCCCCTAATCCATCACTTTCGGATCAATGCGAAACTTCGGCAATCATTTATTAATCAACCGCTATTTTTATTTGCTCAATCACTAAACGGGTATCCGGCCTGACGCCTCTCCACAAATAAAAAGCTTCCGCTGCCTGCTCAACCAACATACCCAATCCATCCAAACTTTGCGCAGCTTTATGTTCCAATCCCCAGCGAACAAATGCTGTCGGTTTATTTCCATAAGCCAGATCGTAACACACACCATTTTTCTCCAGCAGAGCTTCAGGTAACGGTGGCAATTGGTCACTCAGACTTGCCGACGTTGCATTCAGGATTAAATCAAATTTTTTATCGTCCAAGTCCGTATATCCACACCCCGAAATTGCTCCCTTTTCAGAAAATTCATGCGCTAAATCTAAAGCTTTTGATATTGTTCTATTAGCAATAAAAATACAACTTGGCAACTGTTCCAAAAGTGGCCCAAGAATACCTCGACTCGCGCCCCCTGCACCCAAAACCAATATTCGCTTCCCTTCAAGGTTGATTGCATGATTAATGACTAAATCCCTAAGCAATCCGATGCCATCGGTATTTTCCCCAAAAATTGAACCATCTTCTTGTAAAATCAGTGTATTCACTGCTTTACTAATTTCGGCGCGTTGTGATTTATTATCCGCATATTGCCAAGCCAATTCTTTTAATGGCACAGTACAGTTTAAACCCTTTCCACCCTCTGCAAAAAAAGTATCCACTGATTTGATAAAATCTTCGGCTGTAACTTCAATGGCATCATAACTTAAATCTTGACCAGTCTGCCCGGCAAACAATTGATGTATGACGGGTGATTTACTGTGCTTTATTGGCGATCCAAAAACAGCATATTTATCTAGCTTGACGTTACTCACTCACCTTCCTCTTGCAACCATTTCGCAACTGGCTTGGCATAATAAGAAAGAATTGCGTCACTGCCAGCCCGTTTGAACGCTAATAAAGACTCCACAACCACGGCTTTCTCATCCAGCCAGCCCTTTTCTGCGGCAGCTTTTATCATCGCATATTCGCCGCTAACCTGATAAGCAAAAGTAGGTACTTGAAATTCTGCTTTAACCCTTCGAATGATATCCAAATATGGCATGCCTGGTTTAATCATCACCATATCCGCCCCTTCCTTAATATCCAATAATACTTCATGCAAAGCTTCGTTGGTATTTGCTGGATCCATCTGATAACTGTATTTATTTGCTCCTGCCAAATTAGTAGAAGAACCCACTGCATCCCGGAAAGGTCCATAAAAACTTGAAGCATATTTAGCTGAATACGCCAAAATAAGTGTATTGACATGTCTGTTAGCTTCCAAAGCCTGACGTATTGCAGCAATCCGGCCATCCATCATATCTGAAGGAGCGACCACATCCGCCCCTGCTCCAGCATGTGACAAAGCCTGTTTGACCAGTACTTCCACCGTCAGGTCATTTAATACATAGCCTGATTCATCAATCAGACCATCCTGACCATGAGAAGTATAAGGATCCAAAGCAATATCTGTAATGACGCCCAATTCAGGAAATTGTTGCTTCAAGGTACGAACCGTTGTCTGAATAAGTCCCTCGGGATTAAATGCTTCTGCAGCATCTAGGGTTTTTTTACTTTGCGAAATAACAGGAAACAACGCGATCGCTGGAATTCCCAGTGTGACAATTTCCTGAACTTCCTCAATTAACAAATCCTCCGAGAATCGATAAATGTCCGGCATGGAAGAAATAGCTTCTTTATTCCCTTTTCCTTCGGTAACAAACATGGGATAAATCAGGTCATTTACAGACAACTGGGTTTCTCTGACCAGCCGGCGCGAAAACTCATTGCTACGTAGCCTTCTTTTTCTGGTAATTGGAAAATTAATGTTTATATTCGGCATAAGATGTAATATATTGGGAAAATAATCATATTATCGTAAATTAATATTATACTTAAGCATTTGCGAACAGGTAATTATACCTTTCGCGTTTGTGAATACCTGCTTAGCGCACGCGTCAGTTTTTATGAACGATTAGCTGCAAAAAATAGCGTGCTATAGATGGAGTATTCTTGATCGTAACTAGGTATAACCAAATAATAAATGCAATACACAACTCTTAAGGTACAAAAATGGTAAGTAACAACAAAATATTTTTCCGGTTTTTTTATCTTTTAGCTTTCAGCCTGATTTTAGGCTTCTCAACTGTTTTAACAGCTAATGCTTCTTTAGCCCCGCCACAAAAAATTATTCAAGACTTATCAGAGAAACTAAAGAACAAGTTAAAAGAGCCTGGTTTTGCGCAAGACCCCAATCGCGTTGCTGAATACATCAAACAAGAATTATTTCCTCATGTTGATGCATTCCGCATGTCGGCATTGGTTCTTGGAAAACACTGGCGTAACGCTACCAAAGATCAAAAACTGGAATTTACCCGTGAGTTCAGAGACCTTCAAGTTAGAACTTACTCATCTGCATTTACTACCCAGTTTCAGGATTGGTCCATTAAATTTCTACCTTTAAAACTGAAAGAAGGCGCTAAAAAAACAGTCGTAAAAACGCATATTCTACAGCCTGGCAAACCCCCTGTCAGTGTTGATTATTATATGGCTTTACGTAAAGGCCAATGGAAAATATATGATGTCAAAATCGAAGGCATTAGCATGGTCATAACAAACCGAAATACCTTCAGCGAAATGATTAAACAAAAAGGTTCCCTTGATGCTGTAATTGCCGAGCTGAGAAAGAAAAATCAGTCTAATGCCAACTTGAATTCCTGAAATTATCCCAACCAGTCCCGGGGCTTTAGAAACTCTTTATATAATTTTTCTTCTGCACTCCCGGGCTCTGGCTGCCAATTGTAACGCCAGTTAACAACTGGCGGTAAAGACATAAGAATGGATTCAGTTCTACCACCAGATTGTAAACCAAACAAAGTCCCTCGGTCATATACAAGATTGAATTCTACATATCGGCCACGCCGATAAAGCTGAAATGTTTTTTCACGTTCGCCAAACGGCAAGTTCTTTCTTTTCTCAACGATAGGTAAATAAGCATCCAAATAATGATCACCAACGCTTTTCATGAATGCAAAACATTGATCAAATCCTCCTGCATTTAAATCATCAAAAAACAGTCCGCCAACACCTCTGGTTTCACCACGATGCTTCAGATAAAAATATTCATCACACCATTTCTTGTATCTGGAATAAACGTCATCACCAAAAGGTAAACAAGCGTCTCGGGCAACCTTATGCCAATGGATGACATCTTCTTCAAACGGATAATATGGAGTTAAATCAAAGCCTCCGCCGAACCACCAAATTGCCGGTTCTCCCGGCTTTTCAGCAATAAAAAAACGCACATTGGCATGTGATGTGGGAATAAAGGGATTATCCGGATGAATGACCAGAGAAACCCCCATTGCCTGAAATTTTCTTTCTGCTAATTCTGGTCGTTTAGCTGTGGCTGAATGTGGCAAATGATCGCCAAAAACATGCGAAAAATTGACTCCAGCCTGCTCAAAAACATCACCACCAGTCAAGACCCGGGTTCTTCCACCGCCACCTTCTTGCCTCTCCCAGCAATCTTCTTCAAAAACGCAAGCACCATCCTGATTTTCAATTGCAGAACAAATTGAGTCCTGAAGTGACAATAAATAATTTTTAACCTTATCGATTTCGTTTTGCTGCATAAGTTTAATTAAAATGAAAAAATCAGATTTGGTAGAATCTACCAGTTTTTTGATGATTCGGCTATGAAAGAAAAAGATTTAATTTATCTCAACCCGGTTAATCAAACCAGTCCTTTCAAATTTGATGATACCGTCGCTAAAGTTTTTCCGGATATGATTATCCGCTCAGTTCCTGGCTATAGCACTATTATTTCCGCTATTGGTTTGTTAGCAGCAAAATTTGTCCAGCCTGCAAGCGTTTGTTATGACCTTGGCTGCTCTTTAGGCGCTGCAACATTCTCCATGCGACACCATATTGTCGAAAACGATTGCAAAATTATCGCTGTCGATAATTCCAAAGCGATGTTGCAACGCTGCCAAGAATTAATTTTTCAAGATTCATCTTCAATCAATGTTGAGCTTATTGAATCAGATATTCGCGATATCAATATTGAAAATGCTTCAGTTGTCGTTATCAATTTCACTTTACAATTTATTCCGATAAACGACCGGCAATCTTTGATTAATAAAATTTACCAGGGTCTTTTACCTGGCGGTATTTTGATATTATCTGAAAAGCTTGCATTTACTGATCCTGCTCAACAATCCTTACAAACTGAAATGCATCATCTTTTCAAAAAGGCAAATGGTTATAGCGAACTTGAAATCAGCCGGAAAAGAACCGCTTTGGAGAATATTCTAATACCGGAAACACTGGAACAACATCAGCAAAGATTGCTAGCAAGTGGTTTTAATAGTGCTGAAGTCTGGTTTCAATATTTTAATTTCGCTTCTTTTCTGGCTTTAAAATAATGGATTACCAAGCTCTTTACCAATTTCTGTCTGAGCAGAATGCTGAACACTGGGTTAAACAATTACGAACACAAATATCCAAAGCACTTGCATTATCCAGCCATGGACATTTATCTGAGTGGCTAGAAGTTATTAAACTAATTCCTAATATTGAAACTCAATACCGGAAACTCGATTCCGCAGCAATCACTATCGGAAAAGCAGATGAAATAAATCAGCAAACACAAGAACAATTAAGCTTGGCATTGAAACAACTTCGACCTTGGAGAAAAGGCCCCTATTCCTTATTTGGAATTGAACTTGATACCGAATGGCGATCTGACTGGAAATGGAATCGGCTGGCTAATCATATCGACCCCCTTCAAAACAGAACGGTTCTGGATGTTGGTTGTGGCAATGGCTACCATTGCTGGCGAATGCTGGGTGCCAAAGCAAAAATGGTAATAGGGATTGATCCAGCTTTACGTCATGTCATGCAATTTCATGCAATTCGCCAGTTATACGGTGAAGCCCCAAATTATGTTTTGCCATTGCGATTAGAAGATCTGCCACCCAATCTATCAATGTTTGACACTGTTTTTTCGATGGGGGTACTGTATCATCGACGCTCGCCATTTGACCATTTGCTGGAATTAAAAGATTGTTTACGACCAGGTGGCCAGTTAATTCTTGAAACACTGATTATTGAAGGCGAACAAACCCAGGTTTTGGTCCCAGAAAACCGCTATGCGCAAATGCGTAATGTTTGGTTTATTCCCAGCTGTAAATCATTGCATACCTGGTTAAAACGCTGTGGATTTGTCAATATCCGTCTGATTGACGTGACGAAAACCACAACTGAAGAACAACGTAACACCCAATGGATGCAATCACAGTCCTTGAAAGATTTTTTACAGCCTGGCAATGACAATATGACTATTGAAGGCCTTCCCGCGCCAATACGCGCTATTTTTCTTGCTGACAGGCCATAGATACAGCCACCTAATGTAGCTCTAGGGGGTTCATCACGGGCCTTTGAGTGCTTTTTTTGATCTTTTGAGGCTCATAGCGGTGCTACGCAACGAAAAGATCGGAAAAAGGTTGAATCTTCCTTCCGTAACTTGAAAGTCTCCTATGAATAATCAGCTTCGATGACATGTTCAATCACCTCATCAGAGGCCAGCTCCAGTCCTTTTTTATAACATTCATTAGCACGGTCTTTATCGCCCTGTTCTGAGAAAAAATTACCCAGCAAACGATAAGCTTCAACTGTTGGACCTAACGTAATACTTTTGGTCAAATAAGTCTCGGCCTTATAAACATCATTAAGCTGAATACTTAACCGACCTAACATACGCAATAAAACCGGATCATCGGGGTGTTTTTTTAGCCAGCTTTCGGCCTTCTCAAGCTGGCCAGCAGAATTCTCAGATATAATACTGCCATAAATAACCAATAATGTTTCATCCCAGTTTTTATCCAATACCTTAGCCAATTCTGATTCGATCCGATCGCCTGCATTTGCTTCAACCATTGCAGCAAAATAAATAGCAGAAATACCTTTTATCGATTTAATATGATTAGGAATCGCCTGCCATAGCGCCTGAATTTCATCGGGATCCGCTTTTTCTGCCGCTTCTTTCAATAACGAACTGAATGTTTCAGCCTCAAGCAATTTGACTTCCGCTTCCATCAGAACTTTATTTTTCTGTAAAGACGGAATTAATTTTCTTAAAGCATCCCATTTCCCAGCCTTCTGGTATGTTTGGTGTAAAAGCTTCAGAACGCTAGCGTGAGTTGGGTCAATAGAATGCAATTTCGTTAAGGTCTCTAATGCCTCATCGAACTGGTTTCCTGAAAGATACAATTCCGCCTGAGTCAAACCCACTGCAACTTCTGAATCAGGATGCATTTTTTCGGCTTCTGCGAGGTATTTATCGCGTTTATCAAATGCGCCTCTGGCTTGAGCAGCCTTGGCGGCTGTTAAATAATGCAGTAAAGGTGCAGTACTGTTTGAAGCATGTTTGATTAATTTTTTTTCGGCGTTTGCCCAATTACCTTCTGCAGAATCAACCAGGCCATTAATTAAAGCTTCTTGAGATTTTACTTTTTTAATCTCCCGTCCTTTTGCTTTAAGCTTACCAGGCAATCTCAGCAACCAGCCGAGAAAACGAAACAAAAAATAAAATGCAACAAAAAAGAGGATTTGAGCTGTCGCAAAAACCACAAAAGAAGTTTCAAGCGACCAATGCCCAATCCCCATTAACACATATCCAGGGCTTTCAAATTGGGATAACCAATGATGAATACCAAATGCAAGCGCAACTGCTAATAGCAGCGCACCTAAAAACCAAAAAATATTTTTCACAATCAGTCTCCCTGTTGCAAATCAGATGCTGCTGGTTGTGACTTAGATTGCTGTTGAGATTCTGGGGCAGTTTTCTCTGGTTCATGCAGGGATTTATCTGTTTCAATTCTCAATTTGACAATATCCCTGAGCATTTTCAAAGATTTGCTTACATCAGGAAACTGGGTCCTGATCTGAATTGCTCTAAGCCTGTCCAGTTCCTTAATAAAGCTGTCATTATCTTTATTATGAGCAAAATTTTTGGCAAGCCATGTTTTTGCGTCAGTAATACTTTTTTTAAATAAAGCATCATTCTGTTGCACTAACGCTAATTTCACCATCTCCAGCTTTATTCTAAGCTCTTGTTTTAAAAATCTTGCTTGTTCAACAGTCAAGATAGCTTTGACTGGCTGTTCTGTATGCCGGATAGCAACCAAACCTTCCAGCTCAATTAATGCAGAGTCCAGTAAATCATGAGTATGCTCTTGCTCCTGAACTTCCTGTTTATGCTCGGAAAGGGTAATTTCCTTTCCCTCATATGGCAGCAAAGTTGCCAGCTTGTCGACATTATCTATTAATAACTGAATTTTTGAATAAATCCCGACGATATCAGGAACCTGCACCTTATTTAGCAAAGCAATTTCTTTTGCTATTTCTTCTCTGACTTTAAAGGCTGCAGCATCTCCACTTTCTCTTAATCTTTGATCTGCTGCTATCAGCGCTTCCTTGGTGGTATTCAAATCACCTACCAACAACAAACGCTGATTTGCGATGCTCAATAAATATTCTGCATCAGCAATCAACCAGTCACCACGAGTTTTTCCTAATTGACGCTGAATTTGCTGCATGGATTTGGTTAATTTTTCAACAGTTAACTCTAATTTCTGTTGATGCAGTTTTGCAAAATCGGCTAGTTTTTTATTAAAAAATTCATCTTTATTAGCCAAATCAGAAGTTAAAGTTGCGACTTGTGTTTGTAACGCAGACAACTGTGACTGGTAACCAGAGATTTGCTTGCTCAGTTCAATGACCCGCTGATCTCCCTGATTGACTTCTCCGCCAATATCTTTCTGTTGATCCCGAAGTTGTTGCAATAAATAAAAACCAGCACCCGCCAATAGCAGCACCAAAAATAAAATAATAATACCAAACCAAAATCCAGCTTTGGATCGTGTTGGCTTTGCCACTGGATTCTGCGGTGAAATATCAGATTCCTGGACGTTTCCGCCTGATTTATCCTCGATACTTTCTTGCTTCTCAATTGCTTCTGACACTTCTCCCCCCATTTAGTATTGCCTTCACTAGCGCTGTATCTGATGGCTGCTGCGAAATTATAACTTGCTGAAAACCAAGTTCTACTGCCATTTTACCAATTCGCTTACTCATAACGACCAAAGGAATTGAAAATAATTGCTGTTTTTTTGACTCTAGAATGTTCAACAAATTTTTTAATGCTTCAGTACTGGTAATAGTAATGACATCAAGTTCATTATTATCTAACAATTTATTTACTGGAATTATATCCACTTGTGGCTGGATTCTTTGATAAACTTCCAAATATTCAACCCGTGCTCCTCGCATTTCCAATGTTTCACGTAACAACTCCCTACCACCGCGGCCACGAATAATCAGGCAGTTTTCTCCCTGGACCTGCTGCAGTTCAGGCAAAGCCAAAACCGCTTCCGAATTAAATCCCTGATCTGGCACCAAATCAACATTGATCCCAGCATTTTGTAGTGCCTTGGCCGTTGCTTGTCCAATCGCGATAACACAGCTTTCTTGTAAATTCGGTATTTTCCCATTATTCGCTCTGAGAGCAAAATTTACTGCATTTGCACTGACAAAAAATAGCCACCGATAACGTTGTATTTCATCCAAAACCTCTCTGATCTTGGTGGCCGGTTCAATTCCAACTAACTCCAGCACAGGTAATCTGACAGGGATCGCATCTATTCGTTCTAATAAAGAACATAAATTTCCTGCTTGTTTGTCAGGACGAGTAACCAGAACCTTCAAATTAGTTATATAGTTCACTTAAAACTTTGTCGGCTCCCTGCCCTAGCAAATCTTCGGCCACTTGCTTGCCAATATCAACTGCTTTACCAACTGGACCCGTTTTCTCGGTACGATAGATAATACTGCCGTCAGGTTTTCCAACCAGGCCTTGCAACACTAACAAATCTTGATCTATTTGTGCAAATCCAGCAATTGGAACCTGACAGCCTCCTTGTAAAGTTTCATTCATCGCCCTTTCAGCAGTAATACAAATGCTGGTTTGCTCATCATGCAAGGCCTGAATTATTTCGTTAATACGTTGATCGTTGATACGACATTCGATACCGATTGCCCCTTGTCCTATTGCAGGTAAGCTTTCAGCAGGTGAAAGTGATTGACAAATACGATTATCAAACCCTAAACGCTTTAATCCTGCAGCCGCCAGGATAATGGCATCATAATTTCCAGCATCCAATTTCGATAACCGGGTATTGACATTACCTCGGAGAGGAATAATTTCTGCTTTGGGAAATCTTTCCTTGATCTGACATTGACGGCGCAAACTCGATGTGCCAATGCGCGCATTTTCTGGTAAATCAGTGATTGAGAAATAGTTATTTGAAACCAGAGCATCGCGCGGATCTTCACGAGTCAAAATAGCAGCCAGATGAAGCCCTTCAGGAAATTCGACAGGAACATCCTTCATCGAATGCACTGCAATATCTGCAGCTCCTTCCAGCATGCCCTGCTCCAGCTCTTTCACAAACAGGCCTTTACCTCCGACTTTAGCCAAAGGTGCATCCAGAATTTTGTCACCTCGCGTAGTCATTTTCACCAGTTCAGTTTTCAGATCTGGGAAAATTTTCTCCAATCGACTGGCAACATATTCTGCTTGCCACAAAGCTAAAGGACTTTTCCGCGTCGCGATACGAATCATATTTTCAAACAAGGCTTTAATTTATGACGAAAGGACTATTGTAACTGATTTGACATAATGTTGAGCTTTCACCGACAAATGAAATCGTTTTCTTCTAAACACAGGCATTTCACCAGAAAAAATTGGTTATTTAACATAGTTATATTCCCGGCTTCTTTACAAATATGTATTTTTTTATAAAAAACAACGACATAATTATATGGCATGCATTGTGCTTTATACTAATTGCTGAATGTTCAGTCATTTTTTGAAATTGTCAGGATGATAAAAGGGAAGAACAAGGATATTGAAAAAGGACAGTCAATCAGCATAAGAGTCATACAGGAGTTGACAACCAAGGATTACCCCTCGCCAAGGACGGTTCTATTTTTTAAAGGGCGGCACAGTCCACGCCGCCTTTTTAATCAACCAGTTCCGTCCATTTACAACGCTTTTTGACTAACGGTGACGTTTTATAGTTACCAATTCCTTTTGCTATTAATCCGATAACCCGATCATCAGTATCATAGCCAATATGCGCATCCAATGGGTTGGCCACCTTCCCCAAACCAAAAATATCGACTATATCCGCAACATTAATAATAATATTAGTCACATCAATACATAATCTGGAATCCAGATATTTATCTTCAAAACCATCCGGGATGGTATAACTTAATAAGTCATTGGGATCACTAAAAGCGATAATCGAAGTTTTAGCCAGCAATCTTTGTGAATAATATTCCCCCTCAGGAGAACAAAACTCCTTTTTTTTCCCAATAAATTCTGGCAGTTCCCGCCCCAGCTGCAACATAGGCAATTGATTAGACAACATGTAAATAGGAATATATTGGTCTTTTAAAGCGTCAATAACTTGCCGACTTTTTTTCAAATCCCCACTTTCAGCAATCATCGCAGATATAAACTGCATGCCATCAATCACAATTCGACTTCCCAGACTATGCGAAACCAGAGCATAATTATCAAAACGAATTTGCTCTGGTGAAATTTCGTTGATTGAAGAACAAACATGGTAACCATCATCTGGCAAATCGCGCCAATCACCATGAGTCATCCAACAAAATGACTGGGTAAACGCCGTTAAAATATCCTTTCGACTTTTACCTAAATAAATAATTGGATCGGGGCCGGTATCATTGGCAAACTGCTTCATCAGATTATTAATTTCAGTTCTTCTGAATGCCGCTTCTCCTGAATTATCAAATTCCAACAAGGCCTTTTCTTGCTTGGTAATTTCGGACCAGGTTAATTCATAAAATAGCAACTCCTTGGTTCGGTCCTTATTTAACAATCGGCTAATTCTTAAATTTCCAAGTTTTTTTTCTGGGTTTCTGGGATTAATCAGTGTTATATTTTTTTTTATCCGAGATTGAACGGTAAGATCCAGCTCTTGCCCAAGTTTCTCAGCAAATTCTGCCGCGTATCCGGGCATATGATCTCCCACACCATGCACCATCAATACTTTGGTTTCCCCTTCTGAGCTATCCAATGCATGAGCGATTCCCAGAAAAGATTCACCACGAACTTCACAAATCCGAACATCCTCAGCTTCGGTTTTTTCTAGAACCGCTTCAGCAATCCCTTTACCAAAACTGGCACAACCAGATACAATCAGACTAAATATAAATACAACTAGAATCTTAAGCATATCCTTAATTATTTTCACATTACGCAATTGAAAATATATCGAAGTTTATCGTTGCTATTGATTTTACAAAAAATCCCGAACAAGATCATTTCTTCATAAAAATCAAAATCTTTTTACCTGTTTTATTACTCAAAATCAAGGTATTTTGATTTATCACAAAAGAAGTCACTGACTCTAAAAGTCTTAAAAAAACACCTTCCGTATGCATCACTATATTCCCTCGGGATTGACAATATTTACGTGTGCTAAGAATTGATTGAATGACTAACCTGTCATCTTTGAGTTTATATCCAGCAGAAAAGGCATTGCACCCAGAAAAACCATTTAAATGATGATTTTCAAGAAACACAATACTGATTCGTTCGGTTTCCAGATTACTGACCCAATCATCTTCAAACCAGTATCGCTCAAGTTGCCACTGTGTCCCTATTAAAGGAATCGGGGAATCAGTCTTCTGGTTATCTTGTTTTCGATCATTTGACAATCCGTAACTTGTGCATGCTGATATTAAAAGCAAACTAAAAATTACAAAAACCCTTTGCAGAGAATAAAAAATATCACAGTTCATTTGCGTGGAGCAGTTTTGCCAATATCCATATTTGACATCAACTTCTTTAGCTGATGAAGTGCTTTGCCGCGATGGCTAAGCTGATTTTTTACTTCTGGTGCTAATTCCGCGGATGCACATTGCTTTTCGGGAACCCAAAAGACCGGATCATAGCCGAAACCATTTTCACCGATTGGTTCGGATAAAATCCTACCTTCCCAGACCCCTTGAGCGATAATGGGCAAGGGGTCGTCAACATGTCGCAACAATACAATGACACAAATAAATCGGGCAACTTTTTCCTGTTCAGGAAAGTTTTTTAACTCCGCTAATAATTTTTGCAGATTCTCTTCGCCCGACGCCTCGACACCTGCATAACGCGCTGAAATAACACCCGGCGCACCATTCAAGACATCCACAACCAAACCTGAATCATCAGCAATAGCCGGCAAATTACAATATCGAGCCGCATTTCGAGCTTTAATAATGGCATTTTCAACAAAAGTTGTTCCGGTTTCATCTGCTTCCGGAACTTCGAAATCTGCCTGCGTCACTATTTCATGTGCTTCAAGAATTGCTTGAATTTCCCTGATTTTTCCAGGATTGCCACTGGCCAATACAATTTTCCGGCTATTTTTAATCATCATTTTTTCTAGCGTGCAGCAATAGCTTCCCTTTGCTTTTTCAGCAGCGAATTAATCCCGGAATCTGCCAAATCCAGCATAGCATTCAATTCATCTCTTCGAAACGCATGGCCTTCTGCTGTCCCTTGAATCTCAATGAAAGCTCCGGCATCATTCATAACCACGTTCATATCCGTTTCAGCTGAACTGTCTTCAAGATAATCTAAATCCAATACAGGCCCCCCCTGATAAATACCCACCGAGACAGAAGCAACCTGGCCATGTAAGGGATTTTTTTTAATAATCCGATCTTGCAACATATTATCAACAGCAAGAGACAAAGCTACAAAGCCGCCGGTAATTGAAGCGGTTCGAGTACCGCCATCTGCCTGCAAAACATCGCAATCTAAAGTGATAGTATTTTCTCCCAGCGCTTGCAAATCAACTGCTGCTCTTAGTGAACGACCAATTAAGCGCTGAATTTCCAGAGTTCTTCCTCCCTGCTTGCCACGACTGGCTTCACGCCCCATTCTTTCATGGGTAGATCGAGGTAACATGCCATATTCAGCTGTTATCCAGCCTTCGCCTTTACCTTTTAGAAATCGAGGCACCTTCTGTTCCACACTGGCAGTACAGAGCACTCTGGTATCGCCAAATTCCACCAAAACTGAACCTTCAGCATGACGGGTATAATCACATGTAAATTTTATTTCTCGAAGTTGCTCCGGACTACGCCCACTTGGTCTCATCAAAAAATCCTAGTAAATTAAAAAAGCTGACAGTATACCTGATACACAGCAATATTCGGGGTAAACATATTGATTGCTTACAAAAAAACTATTTATCTAAGAGAAAATGTTAGTCGTAGCTGAAGCCACTTCTTGATACAGCAAATAATCCTTTTCTACTAAAGGTGGTTGTTTGTTTAAAAGGTGTTAATCAAGCCTTCTTCTTGGCAAATCCTGCGCCTTTTTTTGTTTTGGCTTCAAGTCCTAATTTCTCAATAATTGACCGATAATCCAGCCCGCTTTTATGCATACTCGCAAAACAGGCTGCAATAACTGCAATGGTATTAGGGACTTTATCCTTCTTCTTGTATGACTGGATATTTTTATCGCTTACTTTAATCAGTTGACTGAATTTCGGAAGGCTGATTTCTGCATCCAGAAGTAATTTTTTAAACTCTATAAAAGACATATTTTTAACATCTCGGTTTCTCTAAAAGCCCAATCCTTCTCCATTATGGATCACTGCCAGGAGAAGGAATCTATCAAACATAAAGATTAATTCATTAGCTCTCAGACAACAAACTCAAAAATATTATAACTCACATTTAGAATAACAAGTTGATTTACCCCATAATTAATATATAATCACTATAACTTATTACTTTTAGTAATTTGTACAAGGGGATTCCCTTAAATTTAATTACATTTTCAGGAGACACCATGTCTAAATCTATAAAAAAGAAAGTAGCCAAAAAAATAGCTGGCAAAGTAACAAAGAAAGCTGTTGCAAAAAAAACCATTGCAAAAAAGAAGGCTAAATCAATTGCGAAGAAAGTTGCAAAAGTAGTTATAAAAAAAGGCGCTACCAACAAAAAATCTGCCCGAAAAATTGCCAAAAAAACACTGAAGAAAGTCGCCTAAAATAGCGAAATGATGGTGATTTTCTTGATAGCTAGTCACCATCATCAATTCCATTCAATACAACCTTTGTTTCAGATCAAATTTCCTTTTTTATTCGTTATACTTCGCGCGAAGTATATTGTCATTAAATTGTCATAATTTTACCGACATTGCCATGCTAGCATGGACCATATCTAATTCCTCCCATTTGGACACTCTGAAATGCCATGACCGCAGCACCTTTATATTATGAGATACCTGCAAATTTAACCGCAAAGAAATTTTTCCGTAAACTGGAAAAAATCATTGATCACCAAATCAAAACCCAGTCTTACTGCATCAAGACCTTTTACGATACCTTTGATTGGCGGCTGTATAATTCACAATTACTTTGTGAGTTCAGTCATTCGCAAGCAGCTTCGCAACTGGTTTTGATAAACACTGACACTGGCAAACCCATTGTTCGGCAGGAAATGCAGAATATTCCCAAATTCCATCCCCAATTTCCTAAGGGAAGCTTGAGAGACCAGCTGGCGGCAAGTATAGGTATTCGGGCATTATTACCGCTTTGTCAACTACCTCACCAACTATACCTGATCAATATTCTGAATAAAGATCAGAAAACTGTCGTACGCTTGAAACTGGAAGAACACGAATCTCTTACCAATAAATTAAGCTTATACCCTTTAAAAGGCTATGAAAAGGCAGCTAAAAAAGTTGCGATGATTCTCAAAAATGATCTCAACTTATTGTCCTCAGATTGCACTGCAACTTTAGTTGAAGCACTCAATCAACTGAAACGAAAGCCTGGAGACTACAGCTCCAAATTAAAGTTAAAAATAAAGCCTGATATGCAAGCGGAAAAAGCGGCAAACATTATTTTCAGAAACCTTCTAAAGAACATGAAAGCAAATGAGGCAGGTACTATTGATGATATTGACACAGAATTTTTACATGATTTTCGTGTTGCCGTCAGACGCACCAGAGCAGCATTTCATTTATTCAAACACATTTTGCCTGCTTATGTAATTAGTGAGCATGCACCTTTATTTTCCTGGTTAGGGCAAATAACCGGACCAACACGCGACTTTGATGTTTATCTATTAAATTATCCTCAATATGAAGCAGCACTCCCTCCTTCCCTGAGGGAAGAATTAGCACCTTTCTACCATTTTTTAAAGCAAAAACAACAACAAGCACAAAAGGAATTGGCCGAGAAATTACAAAGTGACGAATATAAAAGGAAAATAATTTCGTGGGAAGAATATTTACAATCCTCAAAAACCAAACAACCTAAAGATAATAATTCTAATTTAACGATCAAACAGCTCGCTGATCAACGCACCTGGAAAGTCTATCGGCGTTTACTGAAGGATGGCAATGCTATTTCAGATACTTCACCACCAGAGGCACTACATGACCTTAGAAAGACGGCCAAAAAACTTCGATATCTGATGGAATTTTTCCAGGGTTTATATCCAAAAAAAGACATTAATCAACTTATCAAAGCTTTGAAAAATTTTCAGACAGTACTGGGAAATTTTCAGGACTATGATGTACAAGAAAACAACATCAAACATTTTAGCGAAGAAATGTTAGCTAACAATATAAATCAAACCACCTTTCTGGCTCTGGGGGTTTTAATACAAAACCTGGATGGTCTAAAGCAGACGGCACGAAGGGATTTTGCCCATCAGTTTGCTGTTTTCAAAGAAAAAGAAAATCATCTCAAATTCAAGCAATTATTTGCCAGGAAAGGCAAGATCTAGGTAACTCAAATGACAATTATTGCAACCTATAATATAAAAGGTGGTGTTGGCAAAACTTCAACGGCTGTCAACCTTGCATATATTGCGGCCAAAAATCAATATCATACTCTGATTTGGGATCTAGACCCCCAGGGAGCCAGCAGTTTTTATTTCCGCATCAAGCCTAAAATAAAAGGTGGCGGTAAAGCGTTAATTGCTGGCGAACGGGAACTGGATGGATTGATAAAGGCAACTGACTTTGAAAATCTGGATTTGCTGCCTGCTGATTTTTCATTGAGAAACCTAGATTTAGCGCTGGATGCCAGAAAAAAACCCACTCAGCGATTAAAAAAACTGCTGACTCCACTAACCAAGGAATATGATTTTATCTTTTTGGACTGTCCTCCCAGTATTTCCTTATTATCGGAAGCCGTATTTGTCACCTCAGATATCCTGCTCACCCCTATTATTCCGACTATTTTATCGCTGCGCACCTTTGAACAACTAAAGAAATATCTCAAAGTCAACAAACTAAAACATATCCAATTACTACCCTTCTTTTCCATGGCTGACAGACGTAAAAAAATGCACCGGGAAATCATGGAAACATTAATGGCAGAACATTCAGAAATATTGCAAACAGTAATCCCTTATGCAAGCAATATTGAGCGCATGGGCTGGGAACGAAAACCGCTGGGAGCTTACGATGAAAAAAGCCGTTCATATGCGGCTTATAAATTGCTTTGGCAGGAAATTATGGAACAATAACTATCTGTTTTGAAAGACGTCATCAGGCCGCCAAACCTTCACCAATATAACGCTGGCGTTTTTTCGCCGTAATCTTGTCCAGCTCAACCATAATCAAACTGTCAATACAGTTATTGAAATCAGGGTCGATATTGAAGTCAATAAAATGACAACCACTTTCATCACACAATTCGACATATTGTTTATACAAAGTAGGTACTTTGACACCCAGTTTTTTTAATTCCTTATTTAATACCTTGAAACTGGTTCTGTAATCATGTTGGAATTCAGTCTGGGCGAACTGTTGATTTTTTTTGGAAACCGTAAATGGCTTCCGTGCTTTTGCCAGTTTATTTTCTGAACCAAACTGCTGATTGTAAAAACTGATAATAATTTCTTTCGCTTGTTGTGAATAAGCATCGCTAATACTGACCGGCCCAAACAAATATTTAACATTCGGCTGTTCCCGCAAATAGGCGCCAATGCCATACCATAAATAATCAAGACTGCGCTGCCCCCAATATCGTGGCTGAACAAAGCTTCGACCTAATTCAATACTCTGGGGCAGTATGGAACAAAATTCATCGCTAAAGTTGAATAACGTATGAGTATAAAAACCTTCTGTTCCATGAGTCGCTACAATTTTATCTCCCTCGCCAATACGATAGGCGCCAATAATTTCCAGGTCTTCTTCATCCCATAGAATAAGGTGGCAATAATATATATCAAATTTATCCATATCCAGTGACTCCCCGGTACCTTCTTCCACCGTTCGAAAAGTCAATTCCCGCAAACGTGCAACTTCTCGCATAACTGGACAATTTTCTTGATAACGATAGAGGAAAATCTTTTTGTTATCTCTGGTTTGCCCTAGCAACCGGGATTTAAACAAAGCTTTTTTTAATGCTTTACTATCGCCCGGGTGCGCAATGGTTATGAAAGTTTCAAACAGATTTTTGCGTTGCTTTTTCTTACCGAGGCTCAAAGTATGCTTGCGGAAACGCTGACTAAGTTCTTTTTTGGAGTAATCGTCACCTGCAAAAGCAGAATAAGGAATTGGTAACCCCACTTTAAATTTGATTTCCTGTTGTTTTTTGTTGAACATTTCTTGTGTTAACAACAGCGTTCCCATTGGCTTGTAGAGCATCGATACAAAATAAAACAATGATGAATTTTTTGCTTTGATGTTAATTGGCAAGATTGGACAACGGACTTTTTTTGCCAATTTCAAAAAACCAGCTTTCCATTGTCCATCCCTAACCCCTTTTGGAGTAATTCGAGAAACCTCTCCAGCAGGAAAAATAATTACCGCTTCCTGGTTATTTAATGCTTCCAACATCGCTTTGTAAGCCTTTTTATGCGCTTTTTTAGTTGTTGAAAGCACATCTATGGGTAAAAAAACTGATTCTAAAGCAGTCATATGTGACAAAACCCTATTAGCAACAATCCGCACATCGGGACGAACTGAACGAATCAATTTAACCAAAGCCAAGCCATCCAATGTTCCAATAGGATGGTTAGCCACAATAACTAATGCTCCTTCAGACGGAATATTCTGATAGCTCTCAGGGCTGATCTGGTAACTGAATTGAAAATATCGCAACAATTCATCAAGGAAAGCAAATCCCTTGAGATGTTGATTTTTTTCAATAAAGTGATTGAAGTCCTGTTCGTGCAACAGCTTTCTCAACATTACCAACACAGCTTTATTATTTTTCCCAATTTTTAGGTCAGGGTATGTTTCTTTAAGTATTTTTTCGGCATCAATCATCTTTTTCACAATGAATTCCTATGAATTTCCTGCAGTCTAAAGGATTAATATGTCAGCAATATGAATTTAAAGCAGCGATGTTTTGGCCAACCATCGCTGTATCTTTTCTAAGAGCCTGTTCAAGATCTATTCAGTAAAATTCTAATAAATGCGAGTACGACCATGTGTAAACTTGAATTCAAGAGCCTTTCACAGTTCTTCCAGAGTCGACGGCATTTCTCTATCCATG
>Ga0256839_1001828_pt1 | contig 24998 bp, 20 predicted proteins | sample 354166metaG_FD_185968 | JGI IMG/M metagenome (GOLD analysis project Ga0256839, IMG submission 185968) | Hydrothermal vent microbial communities from Mid Atlantic Ridge, Atlantic Ocean - 354-166 | ecosystem: Environmental > Aquatic > Marine > Hydrothermal vents | place: Atlantic Ocean: Mid... | reverse complement strand
GTGTGGCGAGAGCCACCGCTGCATCGGGAGCGTCCAGTCTCGCGAGAACTTGCAGGGTGGTTTCCCATCGGGGCGAGTCGAGGAGGGGAGTGGACTCAGGGAGGATCGGTGCGAGCAGTCCCCACTCGTGCAACAGTTCGATGGCCTGGCGTCGGTGGGGGTCGACCAGCATTTTCAGCATTTCGGCCGAAATGCGTTCGGCACTGATGCCGGTGATTTTCGCCGCATGGCGGCGGACGGCCGCAGCCGTGGCCGGATCGGGCGTCAACTGGTAGCAGGCGGCGAAGCGGACGGCGCGCAACATCCGCAGCCAGTCCTCGCTGAGGCGTTGGTCGGGGTCGCCGATGGCTCGCAATACCCGCTTTTCCAGGTCGGCCTGGCCGCCGACATAGTCGATCACTTGATTGGTCCGCGGGTCGAAGAACAGACCGTTGACGGTGAAGTCGCGTCGGAGGGCGTCTTCTTCGGCCGATGAGAACTCGACCGAATCGGGATGGCGGCCATCCGAGTAGGAGACGTCTCGGCGAAAGGTGGCAACGTCGATTTGACCGGCACGATCCGGCCCGAGCACGGTGATGATGCCGAAAGCCTGTCCGACAGGGATCGTCCGTGTCCGGCCGAACAGCTTGCGAACCTGCTGTGGTTGGGCCGACGTAGCAACGTCGTAGTCTTTGGGGAGCAGTCCCAGCAGCCAATCGCGTACGCACCCGCCGGCCCAGTAGGCTTGATGGCCGGCCCGTTGCAAGCGGCGGACGACGTCGATGGCGAATTGTCGCGCCGCTTCGGGGTCGATCGAGTTGGGAGAGGCTGAAGCGGCGTTCACGAACCGGAAACCGAAAGGCGGCGTGAGAGTGCGGGTGAGAGGAGTCGAACCTCCACGGGCGTAAATTGCCCACAGGAACCTGAATCCTGCGCGTCTGCCAGTTCCGCCACACCCGCGGCAGCGTTTGCAATCGTATCGGGGCGCGCCTCGGTGATCAAGGGGGGCCTGCCACGCACTCGGCCCGCCGTTCGAGCCGGAGACGGTGGGCTGTCGGGCCGATTGGGACGCCCCTAGCGGATGTCCGGGGGCGCACGGCATGTTGATGCTGGGGAGTGGCACTTCTGCATAGGCGGAGTTTGCCGTTGTCATCCGGTTTTGGGATTTTTTCTCAAGTTTTGACGTTGGGCGTTTGACAGGCTCCAGGAGTGACATAGGTTTCAATTGACGGGAGGCGGCGAACGCTGCTTGCCCGCCGGGGCTTCGCCCAGCGAACCGACTCATCCGATTCGTCTCTCTTCTCAGATGACTGGTCGCGTGATTTGGCACCGCTTGGGGGATGCCGCCAGTTTGCCTCGCATCCTCGATAAGGGCAATCTGCGACCGGCGACGGTCCAGAGCGCAAAGCCCAGGGACACGCCACGGCGTGTTGGCCGGGTTGCCGAAAGGGTGTGGGTGTGCACGAGCACCTGTACCGCGAGGACGGAGGCTGGATCGGTTGGATGGCCGCGTGCGAGAGCGCGGTCGATCCGAACAGTTTTTCAGTTAGTCTCTCTGAGTTTGTATGAGCTGGAGGAAGCTATGAAGAATCTCGCGAAGAAGGTGCAACGATTCCTCGTCTCCGAAGATGGCCCCACCGCGGTGGAATACGCCGTCATGCTGGCCCTGATCGTCATCGTCTGCTTGACGACGATTCGTGCCATCGGTACGAACGCCAACTCGACGTTCGACCAGGTTTCGCAGCAGCTGTCCAGCGGAAGCTGATTGCCATCTCACGTCGCACGAGTGTGACCTGATTTAGCGAAATGGGGCCCCTCCCGGCTGTCCAGGCGGCAGCGGGAGGGGTTTTTTCGGGGTGGAACGAAGCGACCGGGTGAGTCAGAAAAAAGTGAAGTCGTGGGATCGGGGCATATGCTAGTTTTGCAGAGAAGGGACGCTGGAGACGCCAGCGGCCCCAGGCAGTACGCGACCTCAGCCTAGTGTCCCGCGGGGGGAGATGAAACCATGCAACTAGCCGACTTGGCAGCTTCAGCAGCCGAAAACTGGCCTTACTGGGCCGTGACCGTTTTTCTGATCGTCGGTGCCGTGATCGACGGCATCCAACTTCGTGTTCCCAACTGGCTCACGCTGCCGATGATCGCCGCCGGGTGGATCTACAGCGGCATCTGGCATGGTGGGGAAGGGCTGGTTTGGAGTCTGGTCGGCACGGGGGTCGGATTGGCCTTACTGCTTCCCGCTTATGCGATCGGCGGCATGGGAGCGGGCGACGTGAAGATGCTCGCCGCCGTAGGGGCCTGGGTCTACGGCTGGCACACGTTCTACGCCTTTTGTGCGTCGACCATCGTAGGGGCCGTGCTGGCCGTACTGATGGTCGTGGTGCAAGGACGCTTTCGCAAACACTACAACCAGTTCCTGATGATCTGGATGGAGATCTTGACGGTGAGGGATCCCGAGAAACTGTCGGCGATTGCCGCCCAGCGCAAGCCATCGATGATGCTGCTTCCGTACGGCATTCCAATCGCCATTGGCACGATCGGTTACTTTGCGTGGACGGGAATGCTGCTATGAGGTCAACTCTGGTTCGCCACCTGCACGGGGGGAATTCTTGGGGTTGTGAAGTTGGGCAAGCTGCTGCGAGTCTACCGCAAGAGCACTGCAGGTTGGACAGACCTTGCCGATCGTTCCGAAAAGAACGACGGGGAGCAGCCGTTGTCGAGTTTGCGATAGTGGCCCCCGTGTTTTTCCTGTTCGTACTGGGAATCATCGAGTACGGCAGGATGGTGATGGTGTACCAGATGTTGACGAACAGTTCACGGATGGGTGCCCGGATGGCCGTGTTGGAGGGAACGACCGAGCAGGACGTGTCCGACGCGATCTCCAGCCACTTGAACTCGCTGGGGGTGTCGGGGGAGACGGTGACGGTGACGGCGTGGGACCAGCAAGATCCGCCTCAGACGATCAACCTGTCCGATGCGGTGACCGGAGACACGGTTGAAGTGAGTGTTTCGATTACTTTCGATCAAGTCAGTTGGTTGCCATCGCCAATGTTCTTGGGAGGAAAGGAGCTTTCGGCATCCACTCAGATGAGACGTGAAGGGGGTTAGCGACGGGACACCGGAACACTTTGTTCTGGCTTGGCGAAACTCAACTGGCAAGTTCCTCCCATGATTGGGGACTGATTATGCGAACGAAATCAATTGTACTGATCGTGATTGCGTTGGGATGCGGCTTGGTGGCCTCGATCGGCATCAGCCAGGTGTTGGGGCAGCGGGGCACGGGAGGCGCCGGAGTCGAAACGGTTCCCGTTTATGTGGCGCTGGCGGACATCGACATCAACGAGAAACTCGACGCCTCGCATGTCAAACTGGAAGATTGGCCGAAGGACAAGGTCCCACCGGGGGCACTGCGGAAAATCGAACAGATCAAAGGCAAATTCGCTCGCGTCCGTCTCTATCAGGGCGAGCCGCTGACTCAGCGGAAGATCGCCGACGAGGTGAGCAACAAGTCGGTGGATATTCCGGTCGGATTCCGCGTCTCCAGCGTGAAGGTTCAGATGGACACGGCCGTGTCGTTCTTGATTCAGCCGGGAGACCGCGTCGATATCATCGCCACCTTTCATCGCAGCGCGGACATTCCGCAGACGATGACCATGCCGATCTTGCGGAACGTGCGGGTATTCGCGGTGAATTCGGAGACGGAGACCGAAGTGGACGACGGTAAGCCGATCGTGGCCAAGACGGTCTCGCTGCTTCTGAGGGAAGACCAGGATGAAGTTCTGTCGCTGGCGTCGGAGATGGGATCGTTGCGGCTGTCGCTGCGCAACCCCAAAGAGCAGGAAGAACCGGAGGAAACGGCACAGAATAAGCGGCGGATTACGTTGGAGGAACTTCTTTCGGGCAAAACGGGTGACGGGGACCAGGGTGATGCTTCGCCTGGCGTGTTTGGGTTGTTCACGGGGAGGTCCCAGCCGGAGCCTCAAGCCGAGCTGCCCGTATCACCACGATTACCGGAACCTCCCAAGGAGAAGTGGCGGATGACGGTGCTCTCTGCCGATGGTACCTCCACCTACGTCTGGGATGACGAGAAGGAAGCACCTCGACTCACCGAGCCGGGCGTCGACTTCCCGAGCGACCTTTCGTCGGATGACGAAGATTCGATGGAGGAACCGGAAGAAGAATCGGTCGAGGACGAAGGGCCGTTTGACGAGTAGGGATCGCGGATTGGTATGGAAACCCGGCGCTTCGGTGCCGCAATGCGCAGAGGAATGACACGGATGGTCAAGACATACTGCTTCACTTTGGCGTCGACATGGACGGGGCGCAAAGGGCATGGCACCGTTCGCGGTGCCGGCTTGTTGGGCCGACCGATGTGGCTTGCGGCGGTTGGCGTCTGTTTGGCTGCCACCTGGGCGGTCGGCCAGACACAGCCGGGCACCGGGGCCTCGGCCACCCAGCCGATCGTCTCGCGGTCTCCCATCTTCAACATCGACGGTCCGTCACAGCGTTTGGAGATCATCGTGACCAACAGCCGGTTGCTCACGATGAAGAAGAAGATCCCGCGTCTGCTGGTCAACAACCCGGAAGTGGTTCGGGCCACGCCGCTCTCTCCCAATCAGATTCAGTTGGTGGGGGCTCAAGTCGGTGTGACGACCGTCAATGTGTGGGACGAGGACGGCAAGATCTATTCGATCGACGTCATCGTCAAGCCCGATGCTCGCCAGCTCGAGGAGATTCTCAAGACCGAGTTTCCGGATGCCTCGGTGCGCGTTCGCCCCTTGGCCAACAGTGTCTACTTGACGGGATATGTGCCGCGAGGCGACATGGTGGATAGTATTGTCCGCATTGCCGAGGAGTACTATCCCAGCGTGATCAACAACTTGTCGGTCGGCGGCGTGCAGCAGATCGCGCTCAAGGTCAAGGTGATGGAGGTGTCGCGGACGAAGTTGCGTCGCGCCGGATTCGACTGGTCGTACATCGATGGCAATACGGCCATCGTGCAGTCGGTCAGCGGGTTGCTGGGCGGCGTTGCCGCGGGTGTGGCAGCCAACGCGGTGACGGGCGATCCGGCCACGCCGCCGACGGCGACCGCCACCGGGTCCGACACCGTGCGGTTCCAGATCGTCGACGGCAACCGGGGCTTTTTCGGTTTCATCGATGCCTTAAGGCAATACGACTTGATCAAGGTGTTGGCCGAGCCGACCCTCGTGACCGTGAGCGGACGGCCCGCCAGTTTCAACTCGGGCGGCGAGTTTCCCGTGATCGTGCCTCAGAGCCTGGGAACCGTATCGATCGAATATCGCGAATTCGGGACGCGAGTCGATTTCGTGCCGCTCGTGCTCGGGAACGGAAGTTTGCGGTTGGAAGTGCGGCCATCGGTCAGCGAAATCGATCCGGCGCGCAGCGTGGTGATCAACAACATCACGGTGCCCGGACTGCGGACACGCTGGGTCGACACCGCAGTGGAAATGCAGGCGGGCCAGACCTTGGCTTTGGCCGGGTTGATCCAGAATCGCGTCGAGGCCCGCAATCGCGGACTTCCCTGGCTGGCGGACCTGCCCTGGGTGGGAGCCGCGTTCCGGCACGTGCAGGAGGAAGTCAACGAAATCGAGTTGCTGATCATGGTGACGCCGGAATTCGTCGACGGCGTCGATGCTCACGAAATGCACAACGTGGGACCGGGCATGGCGACCGCCAACCCCAACGACGTCGAGTTGTATTGGCGGGGTTACCTCGAGGTTCCCAATTGTGAACAAGGCGGAGTCTGCCCGGACTTCCTGAACGGGTATGGCGAGGAGGCGATTCCCCAAGGCAAGCCGACACCGGCGCCGGCTTCGGCCGAGCAAGCGTCTCGCAAGACCGGCGGCGGGCTGCAGGCGGACATTCGCCAGCCCTCCTCCTATCTTCCCAGTCGTTCGATTCCGGTGAAGCCGGTGCGGGCGACCGTACGCAGCGAGCCTACGGGACTGATCGGGCCGGCCGGTTACGACGAGTTGAGACGATAGCGTCTGGAGTGAAAAGGGGCGAGCCGAGCGGACCACCGCGGTTCGCTCGGCGCTACTCATTACGGGATTGCCGCTCATGAGTCAACTACTGCGTGTCGCACTAGTCGATCCGAACGACGCCACGCGCGAGGCCGCCAAGCAGTTGCTGCTGGGAATGGACACGGTGTGGCTGGAAGCGGAAACGTCGCGATACGAGTTCTTCGCCGACATCATCGGCCAGACGACGCCCGATATCAGCATGGTCGCTCTCGACGCCAACCCGGAAAAGGCGATTGCGTTGCTGCAGGACCTTGCCGAGTCGTCTCCGGAATGTGCGCTGTTGGCGATGAGCAGCAGCACGGATGGACAGTTGATCTTGCAGGCGATGAGGGCCGGCGCGCGTGAGTTCCTGACAGTGCCCCTGGTAATCGAGGAGCTACTGGGGGCACTGGAACGGATTCGGTGTCAAAAGAGCGGCGGGGAGGGAGGCGGCAAGCGAGCCTGTCAGACGATTGCCGTCGTCGGCGCGACGGGCGGAGCCGGCACGACCAGCATTGCTGTCAATATCGGATCGGTCCTAGCCTCGGAGTCCGACAACATGGTGGCTCTGGTCGATCTCGATCTGGCCATCGGTGTCGCCGATGTATTCCTGGACGCCATCCCCGACTACACCATTGTCGACGTGGCGCAGAACGTTTCCCGGCTCGATTTCTCGCTGCTGAAGCGCTCCCTTACCAAGCACGCTTCCGGCCTCTATCTGCTTCCGCGTCCGGTTCAACTTCAAGACGTCGAATTGGTCACGCCCGATAGTCTGCAACGCGTCATCGGGCTGCTCAAGGCGACCTTTACCCACTTGATCCTCGACCTGTCGAAAGCCTTCGGTCCCGTGGATCTGAAGGCCATGGAACTGGCAGACGATATTCTGCTAGTGACCCAACTCGACCTGCCGGGTTTGCGCAATGTGGTTCGCCTGCTGACGTCTTTGGAGAGCGTCGAAGGCGTACTGGAAAAGGTCAAGGTGGTCGTCAATCGAGCCGGATTGGAGGAAGGGCAGATCAGCTTGAAAAAGGCTCGCGATACCATCGGGCGCGACATCTTCTGGCAGATTCCCAACAACTATCGCACCATGGTCGAGGTGCGGAACAACGGTGTGCCGTTGATCGAACAGGCCCCCAAGGCGGCGATCACCCAGTCGTTCGTCGAGTTTACCAATGTGCTGACCGGCCGAGACCCTCAAGGGGAAGGACTGGAAAGCACCAATGCGCGCTCGCGGTGGCTTGCCTTCTGGCAGAAAAACAAGGCGACCAAGTAGCCGGTCGTGCTCTGTGATGGTGGCCCGTCAATCTTGCCGTGTGAGCGCGGCGATCTAGCCGACCCTCGGCTCTCTCTCCCTTCTGTTGCCGCTGCTTGTTTTTCGGGTGGAGAGGATTGCGGCGAGTGGTCGCTGTACCTGCCCCGACTCCCGCTGCCGGTGGGAAGAATCGGGCGAAGAAGGTCTCTGCGTGCTCCCGGTGTGCTATGTTTGCATGGGCAATCCGGATAAATGCTTCGGTTCGCGCCGTTATTGACGAGTGGAGCGGTTATCCCAGCGAGTCGGTGGGCCACTTTGGATTGGAGGAGTTCGTTTCATGGCGCTGAACGTCGGGAATTCGGCGAGATCCGCGGACCAAGCAAAGGCAGAGGAATTCGACAACCTCAAGCGGCGCATCCACAACAAGCTCGTCGACAAACTCGATCTGTCGAAGATCGGCGAGCTGGAAGGGGACGTGTTGCGCCGCGAGATTCGGCTGGTCGCCGAGCACTTGTGCGACGCGGAAGAGACGTTTCTCAGTCGAGCCGAGCGCGACCGGCTGATCGAGGAGGTGTTGGACGAAACCTTCGGGCTGGGGCCGCTCGAGCTGCTGCTGAAGGACAACACCATTTGCGACATCCTGATCAACGGCCCCAAGAACATCTATGTGGAACGACGCGGCAAGATGGAAAAATCGCATGTCGAGTTCCGCGATAACGGCCATCTCCTGCAGATCATCGACCGGATCGTCTCTCGAGTCGGCCGGCGGGTTGACGAGGTCTGTCCGATGGTCGACGCCCGCCTGCCCGATGGATCCCGATTCAATGCCATCATTCCCCCTTTGGCGCTCGATGGTCCGGCAGTCTCCATTCGCCGGTTCGGCTCGAATCCACTCAAGCTGGAAGACCTGCTCAACTTCAAGGCGTTGACGCCGGAGATGGTGATGCTGCTGGAAGGCTGCATCAAGGCCCGGCTCAATATGATCATCGCCGGGGGTACCGGTTCGGGTAAAACGACGTTGCTCAATACGTTATCCAGCTTCATTCCCAACCACGAACGGATCATCACCATCGAAGACGCTGCCGAACTGCAGTTGCAACAGGACCACGTGGTCCGCCTGGAGACGCGTCCTCCCAATATCGAAGGAAAGGGCGCCATCACGGCCACCGACCTGGTGAAAAACGCTCTGCGTATGCGTCCGGAACGGATCATCATCGGCGAGTGTCGTGGTCCGGAAACGCTCGATATGCTCCAGGCGATGAACACGGGCCACGACGGTTCGCTGACCACGATCCACGCCAACACGCCGCGCGACGGGATCGCTCGTCTGGAAACCATGATCATGATGGCCGGTTTCGAGCTTCCGATTCGGGCGATGCGGCAGCAGATCAGCAGCGCGGTTCACATCATTATTCAGGCCAACCGGTTGCAAGGAGGGGCGCGACGCGTGACCAGCATCACCGAGATCGTGGGAATGGAGCAGGATACGGTAGTGATGCAGGACATCTTTCGCTACGAACAGGACGGAATCGACGAAACCGGTCGAGCGCGCGGACGTTTCGTGGCGACGGGGGTTCGTCCCACATTCATGTCGAAACTCGAGTCGGCGGGGATCCGGCTTCCTTCGAGTATTTTCCGGGAACGGGTGATGTTGATGGACTGATCATCGCGACAACCGCCGGTCCTTTCCCAACCAGCACTATTGATTTGGATGATGTGCCATGACGACTGTCACTTTAGCCATTCTCGCAGCCGCCTTTATCGGCGTTGCCGCACTCGTCGGCGGCGTGGCGCTGCTGTTTCAGGGGGACGATTCCTCGACCGCCGAAGAGCGACTCGACGTGTTGACCGGTAGCCGGCGCGCGGGGAAAGGCGGTGACGAATCGGAATTGCTGCTGCTCTCCAGCCCTCTCGACGAGACGCGAGGCCTGTTGGACCGGTTGATCGAACCGTGGGGCGGGTTCCAGCGGTTTCTCAAACAAGCCGACTCTCCGCTGTCGGTCGGACAACTCGGCGCGGTTTCGTTGCTGCTGGCCGGCGGAGGCTTCGGCGCGTCCGTGATGGCGGGTCTGCATTGGGGAATCGGTGTCGCCATCGGAGTGACGCTGATGTTCCTTCCCATCACCTGGCTTTTTTTCCGTCGGCGCTTCCGCTTGGCCAAGTTCGGGCGCCAACTGCCCGAAGCTCTGGAGCTGATCAGCCGCGCGCTCCGCGCCGGTCACAGTCTGGCTGCCGGGATCTCCCTGGTTGCCGAGGAGATGCCCTCGCCCATCGCCGACGAGTTCGCTCGCTGCTATGAAGAGCAGAACCTGGGTATTCCGCTGGAGGAAACACTCGAGTCGATGACGGAGCGGGTTCCCAATCTCGACTTGCGGTTTTTCGTGACTGCCGTGATTCTGCAGCGGCAGACCGGTGGTGATCTGGCCGAGATTCTGGACAAGATCGGTCGGCTGATTCGCGAGCGGTTCCGAATTTGGGGACAGATCCAGGCGCTCACGGGAGAAGGGCGCCTTTCCGGTATCGTCCTGCTGGCCCTGCCGCCCGCTTTGTTCCTGGTGATGTTGCGGCTGAACCACGACTACGTCATGACACTGTTTACCGATCCGATGGGTCAGCAAATGCTGGTTGGTGCCATTGTCATGCAGCTGCTGGGTGCCGTGGTGATCAAGAAGATCATTACGATCAAGGTGTGATTCGGCGACGACCATTCCAATCGAGGTAACACGAGACAGGAAACGCGAGAAGATGCAATTCGATCAATTCAACCTGACCTACGTTGTCCCGATCGCCGCGTTTGGAGCGGTCGCCGCGATTGTTTGGGTCGTGCTGGAGATGTTCTCCAAACGCGCCAGTCGCGCCGAAGAGCGGCTCGACGAGTTTCGTGATCCCATGTTGCGCCGACAGCGGGAAGCCGAAGCCAAAAAGGGTTCAACCAAGGATGCCATCTCGGACTTGCTGTCCAAGGCCACGCCGGCACTGGCCAAACCGCTGCAGCCCAAGAGTGAAGCCGAGGCGGACAAGCTCCGACTGCGCCTCACCCAGGCCGGTTTCCGCAGCGAACACGCGCCCACATTCTTTCTCGGGCTTAAGTTCGCCTTCCTGGTCGGGGGCTTCGTGCTGGGGGGCGGAACCGTGGCGCTGTTGCAGAACATGGCGGGAGGCAGCGTGCTCGAGGTCTCGGCACTACTCAAGATCCTGTTCGCCGCCGGCATCAGCTTCTACATTCCGGAAGTGCTGCTGATGCTGCTCAGCCGGCGACGCAAGCAGGCCATCTTCCTGGGACTGCCCGACGCACTCGACCTGTTGGTCGTCTGCGTGGAAGCCGGTCTGGGACTCGACCAGGCGATGCGCCGCGTCTCGGAAGAGATGAAACGCAGCTACCCGGTGATTGCCGAAGAATTCGGTCTGTGCAATCTGCAGTTGCAAATGGGAAAGTCTCGCAAGGAAGTGCTCGAGGCGCTGGGAAAGCGAACTGGCGTGGAAGATCTGCGGTCGCTGGCCTCCATCTTGATCCAAGCCGACAAGTTCGGCTCGAGCATTGCCCAGGCACTGCGCGTGCAAAGCGACTCGATGCGGACGCGCCGCCAGCAGATCGCTGAGGAAAAGGCGGCCAAGACGGCGGTCAAGTTGATTTTCCCGCTGGTGATCTTCATTTTCCCCGCTATTTTCGTGGTGTTGGTCGGCCCGGCCGCCATTACCATGGTGCGCGAGATGTTCCCCGCCATGCAGGGTGGCGGGTAGGCTGCGTCGAGTTTGCCGGTTGTGAAAGTTGTCTCGGTTTGCCGACGCAAACCGTAGCCGGCCGATCGCCCGGCCGATACTCAGGACAGTGGACGGATTCGTGCCTTGCCCGAGGCACTCGCAAGCGGCAATTTCGGCGTAGCATGGAGCGACCCCATCATGAAGCGCGCTTTCTTGTTCGGTGTAATCGGTTTGACAATGGCGGTGTTTCCCGGTACAACCCGGGCCGGCTGGCACGAATTCTGGGATCGCGTTCATCTCGACTGGCATCGCAACAACGCTTGGCCTCAGCCTTTTGTCGACATGGATCGGCACGCCACGCGGGTTCCCTTTGCCGCCATGGTGCGGAGTGGCTGGCAGATGCAGAATACCTTGGGGGATGACTTGTTCGATCCCGAAACGCAGCGATTGACAACCGCCGGGAAACACAAAGTCCACTGGATCTTCACACAGGCTCCGCCGCAACGCCGCATCGTCTATGTGCTGCACGGCGAGACCGACCGGGCTACTCAGGAGCGTGTGGCGTCGGTGAAGCAGGCACTTCGCACACTGGCCGGTATCGAGACCGACCCGGACTCCGCCGTCGCCGTGATCGGCATTCCACCTCGGAATGGGTCCGGAGGTTATCTGGACCGGGTCCGCCGCAGTTACGAAGCGTCCGCGCCGGCTCCCAGACTGCCGAGCCTGGGCGACGACAGCGGCGGCAACTAGGCGGCACGCCTGGAGGACTCGACCAACGAGCGGCCGGCGCTTGCACTGGAGCGACCGGCCGCTTTCGCATCAAGCCGGCGCTCGGCCCCATCGGACAGATTGTGAGCGCTGCGGATGGCATAGGGCGCCAGGCCTCGAGTCCGAAAGAAGATGCGAGCGGTCGTCTCGCCCAGAATCCCGAGACTCACGAACTGCACGGCCAGCATCGTTGCCAACACGGTGACCAAAAGCAGCGGATTGCCCGTCATGTCGGTTCCCCACGCGAGTTTCATGGCGAGTACAGCCAGCAGAGCCACTCCCGCCAACATCCCGCTGGCCATGCCGAGTAACCCAAACCACTGCATCGGTCGAGCCGAGTACCGTAGCATGAAATGAACGGTGACCAGATCAAGCAGTACGCGGATCGTACGCGAGAGGCCGTATTTGGTTTCGCCAAAGCGGCGGGGGCGGTGGTGCGTGACGACCTCCTTGCAGCGAGCCCCGCGCCAGTGCGCCAGGATGGGGATGAAACGGTGCATCTCTCCGTAGAGTTCCAGCTCGCCGGCGATGGCACGGTCGATGACCTTCAGCGTGCATCCCAGGTCGTGGATGGGAAACCGGGTTACCCGGGAAATGAGGCGGTTGGCGATCAGAGAAGGTAGTCGTCGCGTGAGCCACTTGTCTTGCCGCTGCCGGCGCCAGCCGTGGACGACGTCGACCCGCTCCGCCTCGGCGACCCGCACCATCTCGGGGATGTCCCGAGGGTCGTTTTGCAAGTCACCGTCGAGCGTTACCACCCATTTCCCCGACGAGGCGTCGATGCCGGCCTGCATGGCCGCCGTCTGGCCGAAGTTGCGGCGGAATTCGATCACCACGTTGCGACCGTCCTCATTCGCCAATTCGGTGAGGACGGTGAGGCTGCCGTCGCTCGACCCGTCGTCGACCCAGATGATCTCGAAATCTCGCCCCATCTCCTCCAACACCTGCACCAATTCACGGTACAAGATGGGGATGTTCTCCACTTCATTGTGGATGGGAACGACGATGGAAATGGAGGGATGATCATCCATGATCGGGATCTCCTGAGGCGAATTCGGCCGGCGAGGCGTGTCCGCGAAAGGGAGTGTGCAGAACCGACGCCGTTGGCGGGAATCAGTCTATTCGCTGCCGCCCGAACCACCAACGGCAATTCCGACAGGGGGGCGGGCAGCCGGGCGACCCGGGCGTCGGAGAAGGGGCACCGACAGGCCGTCGCGCCGTTGCTGGCTTCAAAACTCCGCGTTTCCGGGGGTTCGCGGGAAGGGGATCACGTCACGGATGTTTTGCATGCCGGTAATGAACTGCACCAGCCGCTCCAGTCCCAGGCCGAAGCCGGAGTGTGGGACCGTGCCGAAGCGGCGCAGGTCGAGATACCACCAGTAGTCGTTCGGATCGAGTCCCTGCTCGCCCATCCGGGTTTGCAGCACATCGAGCCGCTCTTCCCGCTGGCTTCCCCCGATGATTTCGCCCACGCCCGGAACCAGGAGGTCCATTGCACCGACCGTGCGCTGATCGTCGTTGAGTCTCATATAGAACGGCTTGATGGTTCGCGGGTAGTCGTACACGATGACCGGCCGCCGGAAGTGCCGTTCGGTCAGAAATCGCTCGTGTTCCGATTGCATGTCGGCGCCCCACTCGACCGGAAACTCGAACGACTCGCCGCTGCCTCGAAGTATCTCGATCGCCTCGCCGTAGGGAACTCGCACGAATTCCGAATCGATGATCGCCTGCAGCCGCTCCACCGCCGTCTTCTCGATGCGCAGTGCAAAGAAATCCATGTCCTCTTCGCACTGCTGGAGTACTTGCCGGAACACCGACTTGAGGAAATCCTCGGCCAGGTCCATGTTGTCGTTCAGGTCGTAAAACGCCATTTCCGGTTCGATCATCCAGAATTCGGCCAGGTGTCGCGACGTGTTGGAGTTCTCCGCGCGGAAGGTGGGACCGAACGTGTAGACCTTGCTGAGAGCCGTGGCGTAGATCTCGGCTTCCAATTGGCCGCTGACGGTGAGATAACTGGGGCGTTCGAAGAAATCCCGGCTGTAGTCGATCCGTCCCTGCTCGTTGCGAGGCGGATTTTCCAGGTCGAGCGTGGTGACCCGGAACATCTGTCCGGCTCCCTCGCAATCGCTGGTGGTGATCACCGGCGTGTGAACGTAGAGGAAATCGCGCTGTTGGAAGAAGTCATGGATGGCGCGGCAGACCGTATTGCGCACGCGAGCCACAGCTCCGAACGTGTTGGTGCGCGGCCTCAGGTGAGCCCATTCGCGAAGTTTCTCGAACGAGTGTCGTTTCTTCTGCAGCGGGTAGGTTCGAGGATCGGCTTCGCCGTAGAGCGTGAGTGATGCGGCGATCAGTTCGGTGGCCTGCCCTTTGCCTTGCGAAGGCTTGATTTCTCCCGTGACCGCCACGGCGGCTCCGGCCGACAACCGCCTCACGTCCGACTCGTAGTTGGGCAAATCGGCATCCGCAATGATCTGTAGATTGGCTAGGCACGACCCGTCGTTGATTTCCAAGAAGCTGAAACCTCCTTTGGAATCGCGGCGAGTGCGAATCCATCCTTGCACGGTCACCGAACGTCCGATCGACGACGGCTTCCTGGCTTCGACGACGGGCATCACTTCCGAGGAATTGTCTGCCATCTTATCCCTGGGCTCCCTCCGGTGTATGGGGCGTTTCCACGGCGCTGTCGGCCGATTGTTCGCGGCGGCTTCGTTCATTGTAGCGGTTGATGCCGACCAGCAGTGCCAGCAGCACGAACGCGGCCACCGCAGCGATGCCGTAGTATCCGGCCTTATCCCAAATCGTGTAGACGCTGCCAATGGTGGCGGCTCCGGCCGCAACGATCATCAGCACGTTCCACACCAGCCGCTTGATGCCTCGAGGACGATCGTCGCCCAGGAGGCTCTTCGAGTTCATCAGCAGCACGAATGTCACATACGCGAACGGCAGCAGCACGAATCCGAAGACCGACGTGGGAACGGCCAGGTAGAACAGCGCTTTCCCCTTCCAGATGAAGGGTCCGAACACGCCGCCGATCGCGGCGACCAGCGCGCCGAGTCGATGAGGCCAACCGCCCGGTTCGAATCCCAGCATCTCGCAGATGACGAATCCGGAGATGAGCATCAAGATGGTGATCGAGGAAATGGTCATCGCCACCACCCCGAAGCCGAAGATGTAATTGGCGACGACTTTTCCCGTCAATTTCTCCAGCGAGGCCGACAGATGGTTGGCCTTGCGGTTGACCAACATGGCCGCCAACTTTTGCTCGGCCAGTCCTACTTCGCCGGCGACCTTGTTGCGGCGGTTTTCCAGAAATTCGTTGAAGGGACGGGCGAACTCGGCGGGGGGAGTGACCGTTCCTGCGGCCTCGTCGATCTTGAAGTCGGCGGTGACCTTGGTGTGAAACTGAGTCGCCGAGGCAAGGACGATGCAACCGGTGGCCAGCACGAAGGGAATGAACATTCCGGTCGCCAGGTCGAAGATGGTGAGTCCGCGGAATTCGCGAGTCCATCCCTTGCGCAGCAGCGAGTAGGGGAACAGAAACGTCATGTTGATGCCGACCGCTGTCGCCGCAGCACTGATCACCACGTCGCGCTGCTTGTGCACGATCAGATCGGACCAGTAAGCTCGCGCCGGTTCGTCGGCGATGGCATCGAGGATCGACTGGAAGCCCGGGCTGGGACGCAGCACTTTCTGCACATCGGGAATCAGTCCCTGCCAGACTTGGTCCCACGGCAGCTCTCCCTTGACGCTCATCACGATCACCACGCCGAAGAAACAGATCACAATCACGGCCACGAAGATCTTCAGAATGGTCTCGTAGATCCGGATTCCTTTTCCCTTGCGGTCGTAGCTCCAGGTGATCGCCACACTGAGAACGAAGATCACCGCGACGACAACGAACTTGTCGGCGTTGGGGCGGACGAACTCCCAGAAGGGGGTTCCCGACGGGAGCATGCCGGCGGCGGCCCGGTTGAGACTGCCGTCGGCTCCCAGGACGCCCGGCAGCAGGTTCTTGCTGGCTGCGTCGTACGAAAGAGCGAATTGGGGAAGGCACCAGACAATGTTGGCGGCTGCCACGGCCAGGGCCCAGCCCCATCCGAGTACCGGATTGACGTGCTCATTGATGGCTCGAAAGGGGCGTTCGCCCGTGGTCAGTGTCACATAGCCGATGGCACTGAGCATGATAATGCCCAGGATCATGGCCACCGGCTGCAGCCACATCATGGTGTAGCCGGCCAGGATGCCCAGATAGAGGCCGCTGGCCAGCGAGCCGCCGCCCAGTGTGATGGCGCTTTGCAGCCAGCCGGGGCCGGACAGCCGGGCATAGGCGGCCAGCGTCGCCCAAGAACCTCTGGCCTGCGCGGCGGCCAGAATCTCCCGATCGGTTTCCACTCGCTTTTCCGACATGAAACGGCTCCCTGGTCGAGGATCATCACGGCTCGGCTCCATTGTAATTGCCCGGCAAGGCTCTCACATGGGTTGCCTCCGCGCCGGCTATCCTTCCCGCGCCGCCAAGTAGCGTTCGGCGTCCAGAGCCGCCATGCATCCCGAACCGGCTGCCGTAATCGCTTGCCGGTAGTAGTCGTCCGCCACGTCACCGGCTGCGAACACGCCCTCGACGCTGGTGTTGGTGCGAAACGGTGTCGCGAGCTTGATATAGCCGTTGTCTTGCAGCTCGAGTTGTCCCTGGAGAAACGCCGTATTGGGCGTGTGGCCGATGGCCAGAAACATCCCGCTCGCCTCGAGTTCCCGGGTGGAGTCATCGACCGTGCTGCGTAGACGTACGCCGGTGACCCCGTCCTCATCGTTGCCGAGCACTTCATCGACGACGTGATTCCATACGACTTCGATCTTAGGGTTGTTGAAGACGCGTTGCTGCATGATCTTCGATGCCCGCAGCTCGTCCCGGCGATGGACCAGGTAGACGATCGACGCGAACTTGGCCAAGTAAGTGGCTTCTTCTACGGCGGAGTCCCCACCGCCGATGACCACCAGAGGACGGTTGCGGAATCGAGGCAGTGCGCCGTCGCAGACGGCACAGGCACTCACTCCCCGGTTCTTGAAGCGGTCTTCCGACGGGAGTCCCAGGTAGTTGGCTCGCGCTCCCGTGGCGATGATCACCGCGTGCGCTTCGGTCGTATTGCCTTCTCGGCTCGTGAGCTGAAATGGTGTGCGTTGGAAGTCGACCGATACGATGTCATCCGTGATGATTCGGGTGCCGAAATTGACCGCTTGCTGCCTCATCAGTTCCATCAATTCGGGGCCGGTTACGGCGTGCTTTTCTTCACTGGGAGGCGCCATCATGGCGAAGCGTTGGGGATCGATGGCCGATTCGAGAAACGGTTTGAGAACGCCCGCGGGGAAACCGGGGTAGTTTTCGACCTCGGTCGTCAGCGCGAGCTGTCCCAGGGGAAGTGTGCCGGCTTGCCGGTTTTCCTCCGTGACGGCTCCTTCGAAGACCAGAGGTTGGAGATTGGCTCGAGCCGTGTAGATCGCCGATGCCCAGCCCGCCGGACCACTGCCGATAATGACTACGTTTTCCGCCACGACATCCATCCCTTTCTCTTCTGGGTCGCACCTCCGACGCCAACGATGACCGTGCTATCATAGACAGAGCCGCCCCTGCGTGGGCAGGGGGCCGCAACGACTTGGGAGGAGGATCTCGACGATGAGCACGGTGTTGGTGGCAGTCGCCAGTTTCGTAGGTTTCTTGGTGGCCTACCACACCTATGGCCGCTGGCTCTCCCGCCGCATTTTCGCCCTGGACGCCGACGCTCGCGTGCCGAGCCGGCAGTATCGGGACGACGTGGACTACGTGCCGACTCCCAAGGAAGTCGTATTCGGCCACCATTTCACCAGCATTGCGGGGACGGGACCGATCGTCGGCCCGGCGATCGCCGTGTTTTGGGGGTGGTTGCCCGCCTTGATCTGGGTCGTGTTCGGCTCGATTTTTGTCGGGGCCGTCCACGACTTCGGGGCCCTGGTCGTGAGCCTGCGGAATCGGGGTGAGACGGTGGGACAGATCGCCGGACGCATCATCAGCCCGCGAGCTCGGATTCTGTTCCTGACCATCTTGTTCTTCGCATTGATGATTGTGTTGGCGATCTTCGGTTTGGTGATCGCCCAGATCTTTACCTCCTATCCCGAGTCGGTTCTCAGTGTGTGGATCGAGTTGCCGCTGGCACTGCTGGTCGGGTTCTGGGTCCATCGCAAGGGGCATCATCTGCTGATCCCCTCGCTGCTGGCGCTGGTGGCGATGTACGCAGCCATCTACTTGGGCGTCTATTACTTCCCGCTGGCGTTGCCCAAGTCGCTCAATCCGGTGATGACCTGGACGGCCATCCTGTTCGTCTACTGTTTCTTTGCGTCCGTGTTGCCGGTGTGGGTATTGCTGCAACCGCGGGATTTCATCAACAGCCATGAGCTGTTGCTGGCACTCGCCCTGCTGGTGTTGGGGATGTTGGTCGCCGGGCTGACGGGCAGGGCCGATCTGGCGGGTAGTGCTCCCGCCGTGGCGGCAGCGGCCGATGTTCCACTCGACGCCCCGCCGGTGTGGCCCTTCTTGTTCATCACCATCGCTTGTGGAGCCGTCAGCGGGTTTCACTGTCTGGTCTCCAGCGGAACGAGCAGCAAGCAGATCGCCAGCGAGCCGGATGCCAAGCTGGTGGGTTACGGAGCCATGTTGCTCGAGGGAGCTTTGGCCGTGGTCGTGATCTTGGCTTGTTGTGCGGGAGTGGGAATGGGGAAGTTCACCCGCTCAACGACCGGCGAGTTCGGCTCGGCAACCCGTTATGTGGCCATGGTCGAAGACGGGAGTCCGCTGGTAGGGCGAGCCGCCTGGCAGCAGCGGTACGACGCCAAGCGGGGATGGCGGCAGTTCAAGCTGGTCGACAAGGTGGGAGCCTTTATCGAAGGAGGCGGCAACTTCCTTGCTTCGTTGGGACTGCCGCTGGAGCTGGGGATCGGCATGATTGCCGTGCTGGTAGCCAGCTTCGCCGCAACCACACTCGACACGGCAACACGGCTGCAACGGTATGTCGTTCAGGAGCTCGCCGCGACTGTCTCTTTTCGGCCTTTGCAAAACAAGTATACCGCCACGCTGTTCGCACTGGCGACGGCCGGAGTGATCGCCGTGATGAAAGGTGCCCCCAATCTGCCTCGAGGCACCGGTGGGTTGTTGTTGTGGCCGTTGTTCGGTGCCACCAATCAGATGCTGGCGGGGTTGGCGTTTCTCGTGACGGCATTTTATCTGTGGCGGCGCAGCAAGCCGGTCTGGTTCATGATTCCGCCGATGCTGCTAATGATCGTGCTTCCTGCGTGGGCTCTGGTTGTCGAGATTTTCGGTGGCACCGGCTTCGTCAGAAAAGAGAATTGGCTCCTGGCCGGCATCGGCACCATCGCCTTGGCGCTGCAAGTGTGGCTGGTGGTGGAAGCTCTGTTGATTCTCCCCAAGGCTCGAGGCGTGTTGGAAGAAGCACTACCCGAGATGACAACACCTGAGAGAACAACGGCCGCGCCCGCACGTGCCGCTGATTTGTCTACGCCTTGACCTTCCGGCTCTGACCTTCCTGCCATCGAGAGGATCTGACCATGACGCACCACCCTGCCACGCTCGACCGCCGCACAATGCTGGCCGCCGGCATCGCCGCTCCTCTTGTCGCCACCTGCGGTCGTGCCGAGGATGCTCAGAACAAGATGGCATTTGGGCTGGTGACGTACATGTGGGGTGCCGATTGGAAACTGCCGACTTTGTTAGATGCTTGCCGGCGGGCGGGAGTGCTGGGAGTCGAACTGCGGACGACACACGCTCACGGTGTGGAGCCCGGTCTCAACCGGCAGCAGCGGGCCGACGTGCGGAAGCGATTCGAGGACAGTCCGGTGGAGCTGGTGGGGGTGGGTTCGAACGAACGGTTCGACAATCCGGACAAGGCCACCTTGCGAAAGGCCATCGATGCCACCAAGCGGTTTGTCGAGTTGAGCCACGACGTGGGAGGGAGTGGAGTGAAGGTCAAACCGGACCGTTTCCACAAGGGAGTTCCTCGCGAAAAGACCATCGAGCAGATCGGAGAATCGCTCAACGAGGTGGGGGAATTCGCCGCCGGATTCGGGCAGCAGATTCGGCTGGAGGTTCACGGGCAGTGTGCCGAAATTCCTACGATCGCGGCCATCCTCAAAATCGCCAACCATCCCAACGTGGCCATCTGTTGGAACTCGAATGCCCAGGATTTGCGCCCACCGGGGCTCGAGGCCAACTTCAAGCGATTGCGGCCGCGGTTCGGTAGCACACTTCACGTTCGCGAGCTGGATAACCGGCAATATCCATTCCCCAGATTGCTCGAATTGCTCATCGCTAGCGATTACGCTGGATGGGTCATGTTGGAAGGAACGAAGTTCCCCAAAGAGACACCGTCGCGCATCGAGGCGCTGGCTCGACAAAAGCGACTGTTCGACCAACTGACCGGGGAGTGAACGTGGGCGAACGACCGGGTTCCAGAGGAAACGAGGGGGGGACTCCGCGCGGCGACGATTCGGGCGGGGACGCAACCGCGTGGCAGAGCTGGGTATCGCTGGCGATCGTCATTCACGGAATCTGCATCGTGGTTGCGTTGGCCGCCAACTTCTCACCCTCACCGTTGCAATCGCGAGTGCTTGAGATCTTGGGGCCCTATGTCAACGGCCTGAGTTTCCATCCGGCAGGGACTCCGTTCTACATGACGCACGGCACGTTTCTCGACGTCGACTGGCGTCTGGAGTGGTTGCCCGAAGGGAGCGACGAGTCGGACGAAGCGGCCTGGAAAGTGGCTTTTCCCTCGTCGGCCAACTCGATCTCACACCGCCGGCAACGAGAAGTCGCTCTGTTGCGGGAGTTGGCCGCGCAGCAAATGGAGACGGAGGCACCGGGCGCTGCGAGTCGCGCTGCACTGCTTACCAAGGCTCTGGCGTACGACCTGCGGATCATCCAAAGACTCCCGGCCGTGTCGCTCCGACTGCGCCGCCACACGTTGCAATCGCCCGAGGCCGTTGACTCGCCCGACGCCGAGAGCCGGGATCCCGACAGCAGCCTCTATTTCGACGTCGTCTACCGAGCCGACATCGTGGTGGACGGCGAGCGAGTCGAGATTATCGGTCGCACCAGTGCGGCAGAGGAAGCAGCCACACGGGAGATCACACCATGACCGGCGTGCAACCAAGTGGTGGTACTTGCCAATCGCGTCCGGTCGGCTGGAACCAGTTTTGGTTCGCCCCCAGCGACTCCACATCACTGGCCGTGATTCGGATCGGATGCGGGATCCTGGTCCTGGGGTACTTGCTCAGTTACGGCAGCGACGCCCCTCGGTGGCTGGCCAATACGGCGAGCGTGGTGCCCACGTCGACGGTCCGCGAGTTGATGGCCCGCTCGTGGGCCGAGTTTTCGATCTTCGACTACTGCTCCTCGCCCGCTGCCGTGTGGACTGTCCACGGAGCGGCGCTATTGGCGGCGCTCGCCATGACGCTCGGCGTGGCGACTCGCGTGAGTACGGCCGTGACTTGGCTGTTGCTGCTGAGTTACCTCCATCGCGTCCCGTTCGCCAACGGCTTGGCCGAACCGGTACTCGCCATGTTGCTGGCCTATCTGGTGATTGAGCCGGGAGCCCGTTCCCTCTCGCTGGACCGCTGGTGGGTTTTGAAACGCGGCGGTCGACCGGGCGATCCGATCGGGTGGACGGCGACAGTAGCCACGCGGTTGATACAGCTCCACCTCTGCGCGCTGGTGCTGATGACGGTCACCAACCGGCTGGCCGGTGAGCCGTGGTGGTCGGGGACCGCCGTCTGGTGGTTGATCGCTCGCACGGAAACCCGACTGATCGATCTGACGGGCTTGGGCAGCCTCCCTCAGTACTATCTAGTCAACCTGTGGACACACGCCGTCGTGGCGATCGAACTGCTGGGAGTGGTTCTGCTGTGGTTGCCTCGTTTCCGTCCGGGGACGCAAATCGCGTTGGGCGTGATCTGGTTTTCGTTGGCACTGCTCACCGGACAGTTGCTTTGGCTGGGCATCATGTTGCTGGGACTGGTCGCGTTTGTTCCGCCAACGGTGCTATCTCGCTTGCTTGGGCGAGCTGCCGTTGGATCGGGGCGCGCGCAGCCGGCATAGCTCGAGCAGCGCCGGTTGCCAGTCGATCTTCTCCCTGTCACAATCGATGGACTGAGGCGACTTCAGGGGAGAGCAGACGATGCCCGCGAATCTCACGCCGCAATATCTGAAGGCGGAAGAGGCGTATCGGCGTGCGTCGACGCCGGAAGAAGAGCTGAAGTGCTTGCAGGAAATGCTGCGCGAGCTGCCCAAGCACAAGGGCACCGACAAACTGCAGGCGGAGCTGAAGCAGAAGATCAGCAAAGTCCGCAAGGAATTGCAGTCGGGTTCCGCCGGGAAACGCCGCGCCGGGCTGCGGATTCCCCGACAGGGGGCCGGGCGCGTCATTTTGTTGGGAGGCCCCAACGCCGGCAAGAGCCAGTTCCTGGCCGGTGCAACGCGAGCGACTCCTGCCATAGCCGAGTATCCCTTCACGACCCGTGAACCGGCTCCCGGTATGATGCCCTTCGAGGACATCCAGATTCAGTTGATTGACACGCCGCCCATTACACGGGATGTCCTCGATCCGAATCTGCTGGGGCTGATTCGAGGCTCCGATCTTGCCCTGCTGCTGGTTGATCTGGGAAGCGACGAGGGCCCTGAGCAGGCTCAGGAAGTGCTCGATCGCCTGGGGGCAACGAAGACGCGCTTGGCGACCGAGTCGTACCTGGATGAAAACGACGTGGGGCTGTCGTATACGCAAACGTTTGCGGTCCCGAATAAGATCGACCTGGCGGAGGCGCCCGACCGATTGGAGATCTTGCACGAATTCTTTCCCTGGCAGTTTCCGGAATATGTGATTTCCGCCGTGCAACAGACGGGGATGGACGAGCTGAAACGGGCGATCTTTCAGGCACTCGATGTCGTGCGTGTTTACACCAAGGAGCCCGGCCAGAAAAAGCCCGACATGGATCGCCCCTACACGATTCGACGCGGGGGCACGTTACTGGATGTCGCCGAGTTGATCCACAAGGATTTGGCCAGCAATCTCAAGGGAGCCAAAGTGTGGGGTAGCCACGTGCATGACGGAACGCTGGTGAAGGGAGATTACGTCCTGCACGACCGGGACATTGTCGAGATTCATGCCTAAAAGGCTGTCACAAAACTCCAGGCCGCAAGCAACACGCCCGAGGCCGAGAAGTGGTGCGGCGGGTTTTGTTGCAGGCTTTAAGAGGTTGTCACAAGACTCCATGCCTCAAGCAACACTCCCGAGGCCGAAAAACGGTGCGGCGGGTTTTGTTGCAGGCTTTAAAGCTCTTGCAACGGCACTTTGTGAACAGACGGCTGCGGGCCGCGACTCGAGTGGACAACGCTCCACTGTCTCAGAAGCTCAACCTCGAGACCGAATCCGTTCCTGCAACTTGGCAAGCAGTGCTGAAAGGTCATCCATCGAGTACTCTTGCAGCTCGACCCTTGGGCCAGGGGCGTCGCCAAGCAACTCCCGCAACAGCTCGATCTTGCCGATCAGCTTGCCCTTCTCTAGTCCCTTCTCCAGTCCCTTCTCCAGTCCCTTTTCTAGTCCCTTCTCGATACCCTTTTCCATGCCCTCTTCTAGGCCTTCTTCCCTGCCTTCTTTTCGGGCATCCCGGATGGCCCACAAGTAATCGCGCTGAGCCTTTTCGCGCTGGTCGTACATGATTCGGTCCTCGGTCTTGTCCCGGATCGTCTCCATTGTCGAAATCGCTTCCTCGAACTCATCCGCCGGAAGCAACTTCCGCAACTCGTCTCCTTCGTAACGGTCGGCATACAGGAGAAAGAACGCCCACTGTTCCAGTCGCGAAGCCTGCGAGATCGACGCCTCATCCAGATTATACTTCATCAGCTCAACCGTATGCACCTCCACAGTGCCGTCCAATGTTCTCCCGTGTGCCACGTCTGCCAGGCGGAACCGGTGGTGTGCCACCGAATCGCCGAACAAGTTGGCGCACAATAGACAGATCGAAATGGCAGGCCGCAACAGGTCGAAATCCTCTCCTTTGCCAAGCTGATCGGTGAAAAGCGAACACGCATAGTAGACCAGCCGCTGTCGCAGCGCTCCCCTTACCGTGAGCTGCATCTCAATGTTCAACTGCCGCCCGGCGGCATCGCAAGCCCGCACGTCCAGCACGATTAGTTTGTCGTCCGCGAAATCCTGGTAGCTGAACGGATTGAGGATCTCGACCTCGATAATCCTCTCGTCCGGTTCCAACACGGCGTTGAGGATCCCAATCAGAGGCTCGGTCTGCACCGCTGTCCCAAAGATCTTCTTGAACGCGAAATCGACAATGGGTTTGATTCCCAGCGGCATGACATCCTCCTTGTCCCGGCGTACCGGTTCGCCCTCTTCAGTCTCAATCCGTTCCAACGTACTGAGTGTGAGTGTATTCAAAATTATAGATATATACTAAAATTCAGTCAATGCTTGCCAAGTCGTGACGGCGAAGACACTCACCGGAGGCGCGGCGACTTGGCCCCCGGGCGAATACGGCCATAATGGACCGGACAGCCAGCCGCCGATCGAGGTCTGGCTTCATTGGTTGTGCGAATCGCCGTTCTTCCGAACACGCAATCCTGCAAGAGAAATCCCTGCGAGCTGATGCCAGACGCGACGTCCGATCCCACCCCGCTGAACAATTCGCAGATCGCGGACCTATTCGAGCAACTCGCCGATCTGCTGGAATTTCAGAATGAGAACCCGTTTCGTGTGCGCGCCTACCGCAATGCGGCTCGAGCCATCCGCGACTATCCCGGATCGATCGCGGCGATCGCCCGAGAGAACCCGAAAGAGCTGGAGAAGATTCCCGGTATCGGTGCGCACGTCGCGCAGAAATGCGGTGTGATTGTACAGACCGGCCGGCTTCCGCAACTCGATGAACTGCGGCAGCAAGTGCCGGCTTCCATACTGGACCTGCTCCGCATTCCCGGGATGGGCCCCAAAAAGGCATCCGTGCTCTATCGCGAACTGCAAATCGAAACGCTGGATGACTTGAAAAAAGCGTGCGAGCAGCAGCAAGTGCGGAAGCTCAAGGGGTTCGGCGCCAAGACTGAAGCATCGATCCTCAAGGCCCTCCAGCGGCCCGACTTGAAAGAGCACCGCATGTTGTGGGCTCGAGCCGATGCCATCGTGCAGTCGCTGCGGATGCACCTGGGCGGTGTGTCCGAGATTCGGCAGCTCGAAGTG